>Ga0082212_10002801_pt1 | contig 25064 bp, 22 predicted proteins | sample TergutNt197P3_FD_71548 | JGI IMG/M metagenome (GOLD analysis project Ga0082212, IMG submission 71548) | Neocapritermes taracua P3 segment gut microbial communities from Petit-Saut dam, French Guiana - Nt197 P3 | ecosystem: Host-associated > Arthropoda: Insects > Digestive system > Gut ... | reverse complement strand
TAACACTACGAATGTTACACTTCAGGGGGGGTGTCCGGGAGATGCTTTTTTGAGGCTTCTACAAATGTTCCGGGGTATATGAGCAGTGGCTTCCGCCTCCTGCTTCGCAACCAGCCTCAAAAAAGGCAGTCTCCCGGACACCCCCCTGAAGTGTAACATTCGAATAAAATTCGAATGCCGAATACCGGAAAAAACAGATGACAAACACGAAAAACGGTGATAAAATACAAAGAAAAATCCGAAGAGCAAAACTATTCCGCTAATGATAAGGAAATGGGAGGTCATTGCATGTATACACAGGAAGCGACACAAGCAACGGCGGCGCAGCTTATACAATCCATACCTTCAACTCTTGATGAGTTCCGCTGCCCGATCTGCAGCAAAGTCTTTGCCAATTATGACGGACTGCGCAGGCATTACGACACGGAGCACCCGTCGGTCATAGCGCCGATCACGGTAGCGCTGAACATGAACGGCAAGCAGTGCGAGGTCCTGATCGAACCGCACTGGACGCTGCAGCGCACTCTGCAGTTCAGGCTGGGGCTTACAGGCACAAAGCATATGTGCGATAAAGGCGTCTGCGGCTCATGCACAGTTATTATGAACGGACGCGCGGTGCTTGCGTGCACGACGCTGGCCATCGAATGTGAAGGCGCGTCGATCCAGACGATAGAAGGCGTCGCCGCTGATCCGAAATGGAAGCCTTTGGTTGACGCGTATTGTCGTTGGGACGCCATGCAGTGCGGCTATTGTACGCCGGGGTTCCTTGTATCCGCGAAAGCCCTGCTTGACAGGAATCCGCATCCGACTGAACAGGAGTGCAAAGAAGCCCTTGCAGGCAATATTTGCATATGCGGCACATATCCGCGCCATGCTACGGCTATCATGGAAGCCGCAATGAAGATGGCTGAAGAAGGGAGAATATGATATTATGAAACCTTTTCAACATACAAACGCAGGGACAGTCGACGAAGCGCAAGCCGCGCTGAGCGACGCCAGGACGCGGATAATAGCGGGCGGCACAGACCTTTTAGGTACTCTTAAAGATAACATCCTGCCGGTACATCCGGAGCGGGTAGTCAATATAAAGACGATCGGCGGGCTTGATAAAATCGCCGAAGAAGACGGCATGCTGAAAATAGGCGCGCTTGCCCGCATTGCGGACATTGCGGATAACGAGATCGTCCGTGAAAAGTGGTCCGCGCTGGCGCAGGCCGCAAAAGCAGTCGCGACGCCGCATATCCGCGATATGGGCACGATCGGCGGCAATATTTCTCAGCTTCCGCGCTGCTGGTACTTCAGAAAAGCGGAAAACCGTTTCAACTGCAACCGCAAGGGCGGCAACGAGTGCTACGCGATTCTGGGTGACAACCGTTACCATTCAGCGTTCGGCGGGAAACGCTGCCACGATTCGCCATGTACGTCCGAGTGCCCGGCGGGAACGGATATCCCCGGATATCTTGAGAAATACCGCAACGGAGATAAGGACGGAGCGGCCGGCGTTATAATGAGCGTGAACCCGTTCCCGGCGATAACCGCGCGCGTTTGCGCGCACTTCTGCCAGGTTGCATGCAACCGCTGCCAGACTGACGAGGGCGTCCTTATCGGCGGCGTCGAGCGTGTGATAGGGGACTACGTTCTTGACAACAGCGCAAAATTCTATGCCCCGCCTGCGTCGGATACAGGAAAGTCCGTGGCGATCGTAGGATCCGGGCCTTCGGGGCTGGCGGCGGCTTATTTCCTGCGCAAAGCAGGCAGTAAAGTGACGGTTTTCGACCGCAAAGATGAAGCGGGCGGCATGCTGATGTATGCGATCCCCGCTTACAGGCTCCCAAGAGACGTTGTACGCAGGACGGTAAAAGCGCTCGAAGACATGGGCGTTGAGTTCAGGCTCGGAGTGAACGTCGGGGCGGACCTGCGCCCGGAGGAACTTGAAAAGCAGTTCGACAGCGTATGCTACGCGACAGGCGCGTGGAAACGCCCTGTTGTCGGTATCGCGGGTGAGGAGCTTACTGTTTTCGGCCTTGATTTCCTTGTAGAAGTCAAAAAGTGGATGGATGGAAAAGTCGGCGAAGAAGTCATAGTGACCGGCGGCGGAAACGTGGCTATGGACGTAGCGGTGACTGCAAGGCGGCTTGGCGCGAAGAAGGTCACGCTGGCGTGCCTTGAGCCGCGCGACCGTATGCCTGCAAGCGCCGAGGAGATCGCGCGCGCGGAAGCCGAGGGAATAGTCATAATGGCCTCATGGGGCCTTTCGAAAGTCGTTGAGGAGAACGGCGTCGTCAAGGGGATGGAACTCAAAAAGTGCGTCAGCGCGTGGGATGAGACAGGCGCGTTTAATCCTCAGTATGACGAGAACGAAAAGACAGTCGTAAACGCGCAAAACATCCTGATGGCTGTCGGACAGCGGGTAGACCTGTCGTTCCTCGACGATAAATACCAGCTCCAGATGGACAGAAGCGGTCTTATAGACGTACACGAAGATTCGCGCATGACCTCCAGAGAAGGCGTGTTCGCCGCGGGTGACGCGACTACAGGCCCCGCAACAGTTATAGGAGCTATTGCGAACGGATGCCGCGCAGCGGGCGGCGTCAACCAGTACATGGAAGTCCTTGCCGGGGCTGGAGGCGCTGCGGAAGCAGGCGGGTTCACCACTTCCGATACCGAAGGCATAAAGAGCAAAACCGCGCTGAAGTACCGCGAGCTTGACGCTGACAAGCGCAGCCTCGACCTTGAAGATTCTATGACGCCGGCGGAAGACGAAGCGCTGGCTGAAGCCGGGCGCTGCCTCAACTGCAGCTGCTATGCGGTTCACCCGTCCGACATTGCGCCCGTCCTTGTGGCAATGGACGCCGTGATAGTGACGAACAAGCGCACGCTGGGGGCAGGGGAATTCTTCGAAGTCAATACTCTCAGTAACACAGCGCTCGGATATGACGAGCTCGTCACCGGGATCCGCGTGCCGGCACTACCCGCAAACGCGAAAAGCCTGTTCAAAAAGTTCGCGCTTCGCAAGTCCATCGACTTCCCGATACTGAACTGCGCAATAATCACCGGGGACGACCCGCGCGTATGTCTCGGAGCCGTTGCGCCTGTGCCGCTTCGCGCATATAAAGCGGAGGAAGCGCTGCGCGGAAAGGTTATAGACGAAGCCGTTGCCGCTGCGGCAGGCGAAGCCGCTGTTGCGGATGCGCACCCGTTCGAGGCGACAAAATACAAACTTCAGATCGCTAAAACGATCATTAAGCGCGCGTTATTAGAGATGGCGTAGCAGGGAAGCGCTTCACATGCAAATTCTGATATTCGCATGAATAAGCAAACGCCCGGGTATTTTCTGTCAGCAGTTCACAGTTAAAAGATATGAAAGAAGAGGCTTATTGCCTCTTCTTTTGTGCCTGAACCGGGTATCTGAACAGGGTATCTCAACAGAGTATCTGAACAGCCCCTTCTTTTTACTGCAGTACACGCGCCCTCCGGAAAACAGATGGTCGTTGCGGTAGCCTTTTTACCAGTTCGCGCTGAGAATAAAACTATTCTGCGCAGAACGGCTGCCTGCGCGGGACGCTCACCAATTGCTTACTTCACTGTATAGCTGCCCCTGACGAGAACTCTGACGAGATCGGCTGTGGCAGCGACGCCATTACCTTCAATTGTTACAAGATACATGTGATTGGTCACCAGAGAAGAGCCTGATGAGAGTGTCGTACCCGATGTGTAGTCGACCAGCGCGGGGGCAGATCCGAATCCGGAAGCAGTCCCGATGCGGAGCATTATCTCGGCTCCGACGGAGCAGGTCAGCGACTGCCCCTTCGATAGCGTTACGACGCTGAATGTCTCAATGCTCTCGGGAATATCGGGAAGATCGCCTGCCTGGCCAGACTTCAAGCCTGCTTCAAAAGCCGCGATTTGCGTGTCAAACTTCGCGGAAAGATCCTGCCCTGTCTTTGTGATCTCGCTTAGTATCTGCGGCTTAAAAACGTCCGTCAGATAGCTCAGCGTGACAAGCGGGTCACTTTGCGACCCGGAAGATGAAGCAGCCAGAGCGCCTGCGCCCGAAACAAGAGCTATCGCGGCAATTATCGCAACCCCCGTGAATATTCTGTTTTTCATACAGTATCCTTTCGTATCGCCTTGACCGCCCGCGGTATCATCGCTATGATGTCGCTCGCCGTGACGGAGTATTCGCCGTACTCTTCCGCGCACATATCGCCGGCAAGCCCGTGCAGGTAAACGGCCGTTATTACGGCGTCTTCCGGAGAAAGCCGCTGACCGATCAGCGAAGTTATCATTCCGGCGAGCACATCGCCCGTGCCGCCTTTTGCCATTGCCGGGCCGCCTGTTGTATTTATATACGCTTTCCCATCGGGAAGCGCAGTTATGGTACGATGCCCCTTCAGCACGATAACACAGCCATGAGCGCGGGCGAAATCCCTCGCGGCTCGCAGGCGATCACCGGGAAGCGCGCTCCCGGAGAGCCGCACAAACTCACCGGCATGCGGCGTCAGAATGATCGGACAGGTCGCGCTGTCCAGAACACCGGGCGCGGCTGATATTGCGTTGATGCCGTCGGCGTCAAGCACGACAGGCGTCTTCGCGATGCGTATCACCGACGTCACGAGTTCTGTGATATCTGATGAGCGCCCCAACCCCGGCCCAAGCAGTACGGCGTCGCTCTCCGCGGCGCGATGCAGAAGCTCGCTTGCGGCGTTTGCGGCTAACCGCCCGTGAGAGTCGGAAGGGAGCGGAAACGGCATCTCCTCAGTGCATTTTACTGCCATTATGCTGTAGATCGTTTCCGGAACCCCCAGGAACACAAGCCCCGCGCCCATCCTTGTTGCCGCTCGCGCGCATAGTTCAGGAGCGCCTGTGTACCCTACGCTCCCGGCGACGACCAGACAGCGCCCGTAGTCGCCCTTATGCGAGTCGGGTTTTCGGCGCGGCAGACTGACGTCCTCAGACATAACTGCATTTGTTTCGGACTGCGTATACTCGATGATCTCACGCGGAACGCCTATATCATGTATGCGAAGCTCGCCGCGGCGGGTACAGCCGGGTTCGATGAAGTGTCCCGGTTTTGCCATCGAAAATGTGATGGTCATATCGGCTCCGACAGCGGTTCCCCGAATCTCACCGGTATCGGAATCCACTCCGCTTGCAATGTCAGCGGATATAACGAAAGCAGAAGCTGTGTTTATCATTCCGGCAGCGTCAAGAGCGTCTCCGCGCAGTTCCGAGTTCAGCCCGATCCCGAACATAGCGTCGATGATGACTTCGCAGTTGTTCAAGTATCGCGCTACGTCAACAGTATCGGCAAACACTTCAAGCCTGCCGCCAAGCGCTTCCAGACGATCAAGCATCGTACAGGAATCCGGCGTCAGCTTTTCAGGATCGCCGACCAGGAATACACGAACATGGACACCTTTATCCATAAGGAACACAGCGGCGCCGATTCCGTCTCCGCCGTTATTTCCCGCGCCGCAGAAAACCGCTGCGTTTCCATTGAGCGACAGGTGCTCGATTGCCGCCAGCGCAATGTGCGCGGCAGCGTTTACCATTAGCTCGGCGCCGGGGACGCCGGCGTCTTCGATCACATATCTGTCGATCTCGCGCATCTGCGCCGAAGTGCTAAGCTTCATAATTCAACCTAAGCCCGGGGGAATCCCCCACCTATAAGCGTCCATAGCGCCGTTCCGATGCATTGCGACGCATTGTTAAGCTTGTTCGCTCACGCGGCGTTATTGCTTCTTGTTTTTTGAAAGCATCCTGTTGATGTGCGCTTTCAGTTCTTTAAACGCGCTGCGCGGGTCAATTTCATCAAGTGTCTCTATCAGCAACTTGACGTTTTCGTCGTTCAGACTCTCTTTTTGCCCTGAGATTTCCGATGCGCGGCTTTTAACGATCGTATTGAGGATTTCATCCTGACCGGCGTTTGCGCCTGCGAGAGAGGCGACGATCTTGCTTTTCGCTGCGAACTGGATGAAATCTTTGTTCATGAGAGTGTAGTTCAGCTTGCCTTTTTCGTCGCAGTATCGTTCGACTATTGCCTTATACTCCGGCGATAAAGTCATGTCTACCTGCTCCGCAGGAGCGTCTTCCTCAACATCCTCCGGCTGCGCTATTTCGAGCGCCGACAGCTTGATGTTGCCGCGCGCGGAGTAAGGCAGGCTGTTTGTGAGTTCAAACGCCTCGTCGAATGCGTCCATCGGGAAAAGCTCGTCATCGAACTTGCCGTATGGCGTCATTTCCGATGTGCGCTTATCTATTGTACAAACAGCGGTCTGCCCGTCAGCGCGTAAAATCTTTATACCGGCGCCTCCCGCAGCTAGTTTCTGTTTGTACGCGATAGCCGGGATTCCCGAAAGTTCCACGGCTTTCGTCCGGATAATATTCATAACTGTATTCTTTCCTTTCCAGTTTTCAGGGTCACAGTACAGCTCCCTGAACTGTAACATTATACCATGAGCGCAGCGAGTGGTATAATGTGTCATCTTTCGCGGTTCTCGCGCAGCGAGGAGCGAAAGGACTTAAATCAGATGTATAATGATTGCGTAGCAATCATTATACCATGAGCGCAGCGAATGGTATAGCCTTACATTCTACCGGACCGCGTTTACCCTTTACCGCTCTCCAGCGCCCGGATGATTTCTTCACAGCCCATGCTCCTGCCGAATATCTCCATGTTCTCCAGTGTTGCGGCTTGAGCCCGCGCCGTATGCGCGGAACAAACGTCCGACCCAAACACAACCTTGTAATCCCTGAAGAACGCGTCCCGTGCCGTCGACTCGCAGCAGATGTTCGTCACTGTCCCGCATATGATCACTGTGTCCACAGGCCGCACAGAACCCCGAATATTGCGAAGAATAATCTCAAGATCCGTCTGGTAGAATGCGCTGAAACGCCTCTTCCGAATAATGATATCGTCCGGTTCCGGCTTTAGTTCAGTAATTATATGCTGCCCTTCCGAACCTTTTCGCATTCCCTCGAGTTTCAGTTTTGGGAAGGATGCGACTTCAAGCGGGCAGAACACTTCGTCGGTTTCCTGAATCGTGTAGATGACAGGCACATTCAGTTCCCTGCAGCGGTATATCAGCTTCCTGATCCGCGGAAGCTGCTTTTTTGCCGCCTTGACCTGCATGATCGCCCCGTCAAGTACAAAGTCGTTTTGCATATCTATAACCAAAAGGACGCTTCTGTCGCGTTCGAACTCCCATTTAACATAATCTTCAGTCACGGTATCAATCCTCTTTTCATATCAGCTGCGCTAATGTATAATGTTCCTGCGCCGTCATTATACATTATAATACTTTTTCTCCTCAATATGGCGTCATGCCGGTATCGTTTTTGCATCATGCCGGCGGTTATATTCCCGGGCGCCCGGGATACATGAAAAATAAGAGGTGGTGTGAGCATGGCGAAAGTTCTGAACTTCATTGATACAACTACCCGCGACGGATCACAAAGCAACTGGGCCGCCGGTATGCCGACAGGTATGATGGAAGCTGTGTTGGAGGACATCGATAAATCCGGCTTCGAGGCAATTTGCAGCCCGATCATGCAACTGCAGTTTAAGAAAGTCATTCGCGACCTTAAGGAAGACCCCTGGGCAATGGTGAGGATGTTTGCCGAGAAGGCCCCCAGGACCAAAAAAAGCTGTATTCTCCAGCCCTCACTCTGGCCGTTTGACATTGTAAACTTCAACCGCGAGGCCGTAGAGTTGTACACGAGGATGCTTGCGGAGATGGGCGCGCTGCAGCGAGTGAAGATCACCGGTAATGTCATGGGGCATAAACATTACCACTGGTTCGTACCATTTCTGAAAAAGCTGGGCCTCGAGGTAGTATTTGGCTTATGCTACTACATCTCCCCGCGCCATACGGATGAGTATTACGCAGAAAAGACGAAGCTCATGGTTGATTACGGCGCGGACGTAATGTACCTGAAGGATGCGGGCGGGCTGCTGGATATAGATAATGTCAGGCGCGTGTATAAGATAATGAAAGATAACTCAGGCGACTTGCCGACTGAGATCCACAGCCACTGCACGACAGGACTTGCCGACGCTGTATATGTTGAAGCGATGAACCTGGGCTGCGACAGGTACCATGTTGCGATTCCGCCGCTTGCGGAGGGTACCGCTCAGCCTTCAGTCTTCAATGTCGTTGAAAACGCAAAAGCGCTGGGGTTTGAAGTGAACCTTGATATCGAACGTCTTGAGCACGTTTCCGGAAAGCTGTATGCAATGGCAAAAGAGGCGGGGCTTCCGGTTTTCGGGCCGACCCGTTATAAGGTATCGCAGTACAAGCACCGCATTCCCGGCGGAGTCATATCAAATATGCTGCATCAGATAAAGGAGCTGAAACTTGAAAACAGAGTAGATGAGCTGGAAGAGGAAGTCATTCGTGTCTGCGCAGAGACAGGCGAGCCGCATATGATAACGCCTTATTCTCAGTTCGTCTGCACGCAGGCGGCTCTGAACGTTGCTTTGGGAGAAAGATATAAGGTCGTCATCGACGAGTATATCATGTTCGCGATGGGGAATTACTCTGAGGACTCCGGCTATCTTGAAATGGACCAGAATCTCAAAGACTATTTTCTCAGCCTGCCCCGCGCAAAGGAACTGGCAGCGCAGACAGCCGCGCAGGAGGCGGCGCAGAACATGCCGCTGGCGGAGTTCCGCAAACAGTTCGGTGAAAACCTCTCCGATGAGGAGTTTCTGCTGAGATACATTATGAACGGCACTAAAGAAATCGATATAATGCGCGAAGCTACAAAAGATCGGCCATGGCGGACGTTCTCAGGCGTCGACTCGCCGATCCTTGACCTGATAAGCGATCTTGATAAGCAGCCGAAAATCACGCAGATCCAGGTCAGGCACGGAGACAAGACTTTGACGCTTAAGCGGGAAAGGAACGCGGAGTAATCATGAGCAATAACATACTTGATATATTCGACAGTAATGAAGTTGAGAGCATTTCAGCGCTCATAGACAGGCTCGAAAAATCATCGTTTGACTATCTTAAGCTCGAAAGCGGCGAAATGAGTATTGTGATAGGCAAAAACGGTGCGGGTGAGGCATCGCCTGTAAACGTGACATCCGTAAGAAGGGACGCTGCTGCGCAAACGCCTGAGGCGCCCGCAGGAGCTCCGGCAGGCTGTGCGGCGACTGTGCTAAAACCGTCTGCTGCCGGCGCGGCTGCTGAGCCGGATCTATCTACCGCCGGCGCGGCGGCTGCGCAGGATCTATCTACCGCCGGCATGGCGGCTGCGCCGGATCTATCTGCTGCCGGCACGGCGGCTGCGCCGGGTCCATCTACCGCCGGCGCGGCGGGTATCGGTTCAAGCCCCTCTGTCATCGAAGAAGAGGGCGTATACATCATTAAATCGCCCAGTTACGGCATATTCTACGCACAGTCGGAACCGGGCATACCGCCATATGTGACTGTCGGTGCTGAAATCAATGCCGACGACACAATCGGACTTATGGAAATTATGAAAACGTTCACCGCGATAACATCACCTGTAGCGGGGGAAGTAACGGCGATCCACGTGAAGAATGAGGAGACACTTGAACCGGGCCAGCCGCTTGTTTCCGTAAAGGTTTCGTGACCGGGCACTGTTTCGAAAGCCGGCGCCGGGATACGCTGTTCTAAGCTGACAGTTTCGTAACTGTTCAGGCGCCCTGTTCAGTTACACAAGTTTCTAAGGAGAGATAATGAGTATTTCCCGAATAATGATCGCCAACAGAGGTGAAATCGCGGTCAGGATCATCAGGACCTGCCGTGTGCTGGGGATAGAAACCGTTCTTGCCGCATCTGAAGCGGACAAGGACTCCGCGGCAGCAAGGCTTGCCGATCAAGCTGTGGTTATCGGGCCTCCGCCTGCTTCCACATATCTGAACATTTCGGCTATCATAGCAGCCGCAAAGGAGACGGGAGCGCAGGCTCTCCACCCCGGGTATGGCTTTCTATCGGAAAAACCTGAACTGGCAATCGCCTGTGAGGAGAACGGGATAATATTCATTGGTCCTAAAGCGGGACAGATAAGCAAAATGGGAAACAAACTGGAAGCCCGTTCTCTTGCATCGCAATGCGGTGTTCCGGTGCTGCAAGGTTCCGGAAAAGTGGATTCATACGATGATCTGAGGCGTACCGCAGATCAGATAGGGTACCCGATCATCATCAAAGCCGCAGCCGGAGGCGGCGGACGAGGCATGAAAACCGTCGGCGCCAATACCGGCGGCGATTTAAAGCGTATCTTCGAGGAGGCGTCGGCAGAGGCTTCCTCCGCGTTCGGGGATAAGACTCTATACGTCGAGAAATACATAGCTAACGCGCGGCATATTGAGGTCCAGGTGCTTGGCGATAAGCACGGGAACGCAGTCCATCTAGGCGAACGTGACTGTTCTACCCAGCGGCGGCATCAGAAGCTGATCGAGGAGACATGCGCTCCGAACATACCGGACAAGCAGCGCAGCGAGATTCACAGCGCTGCGGTGACTCTTATGAGGAGCATATCGTATGAGAACGCCGGTACGGTGGAGTTCGTATATGACTGCGATGACCGGAGATTCTACTTTCTTGAAATGAACACGCGTCTTCAGGTTGAGCATCCGGTGACGGAAATGGTTACGGGTATCGACATTGTTAAGGAACAGATCAATATCTCAGCTGGCGGAACGCTCCCGTTTACTCAGAGCGAAATTACGTTCAGCGGGCACAGCATCGAGTGCCGCATCAACGCCGAAGACCCGTTCAACGATTTCAAGCCTGCACCCGGCGTAATAACGAACTGGGAAATACCTCAGGGGCCCGGTGTAAGGGTGGATACGCACTGCCGCAGCGGATACATGGCGCCAATATACTATGACTCGCTGATCGCAAAAGTGGTGACGCACGGCAGTGACCGTGAACAGGCAAGGATGCGCATGTACTACGCGCTTGACGAGTTTCGCGCAGACGGCATATCGACTACTGTCCCGTTTCTAATGAAAGTGCTTAAAACTCCTGATTTTGTCTCGGGGAACTTCACCACGGGGATTGTGGAAAAGACAATATAGCAAACACGGATAGATCAAAATACCGTGCTGTGATTACTTGTGCGGTTCAGCAGGAACCTGTCTGATGGTCAACACGCAATCCATTGCGGCGCAACCCCCATCACGACGCGCGACTCAGGGCAACACCTGCCTGCGGGTCGGCCTGTCTGCAGGTCGGCGCGCAATCCATTACGGTGCAAACCCCATCACGACGCGCGCCTCAGGACGCTTTACTGAACGTCAAGTCTGTCAGCGCGTCCCTGATTGCGTCAGGCGATCCGGCAAGCCAAACAGCAGCTGATTCCTTCGTAAATATCACCGGCATACGGTCGTGTATCTCAGACAGCGCCGGCGCGGCTTCACGCGTAAGGATAGCAAACCGCCCGCCGCCTGTACCGCCTGAGTATATTCCGGCCATGTAGATAGGCGCTCTGCCAGGCAGCCTGAACACGTATTTTTCTTTTTTCTTAGCCGAAAGCGCTTTCCATTCATAATAGCCGGACGCCGGGACAAGGCACCTGCGCGACGCCATAGCAGCGCTGAATGTCCTCGCTGTCGCGGCTGTTTCACTGCGCGCGTTTATATGAGGCCTTCTCCCCGCCGCAAGGCTCGGGAACCCCCATATCATAAACTGCGCGGCGTTCCCGGATATGATCACCGGCGCAACGCTCCCGGGGAAAACCTCCCCTCCGGTAAACCCGCGCGCAGCTGCACTGCCCTCGCCGGTCCCGCCGTACTCCGCGAGAACCGCGCCGGCTCCGCCGTACTCCATACGGCCGGCGTTCATTTCTGCTTCCGCAATAATGTCATAGAGTTCGTTATCGTCAATTTCTATAAGATACCTTCCGCACATAACCCTTTCCAATCCGTCCGCAAATTGCGGACGCCTCCGATTGCCTGCTGCTGCTGCTGCTGCTGCTGCTGCTGCTGCTGCTGCTGCTGCTGCTGCTGCTGCTGCTGCTGCTGCTGCTGCTGCTTCAGTCTTTCTTCTCCATAAACCATTTGTGTATACCCTGATCTTCTTCCAGAAACATATATGTCTCCCGGTTACGGATGCGAACCTTGTACCTCATACCGGCGCCTCCCGCTTTAAGGGAAGCCGCCGGGCGCACATCAATCACTCTGTCGATCTCATAGCGCTTCCCGTCCTCCCAGACGAAGGAATGGGGTATGAGACTGCCGTCCTTCAGCCTGTCCTCGTTAACATCGACATAGACTTTGTAGTCGTTTGACATGTATTCCGTGTAATCAGCCATGTTTTCCATAACGCGCCTCAATTCAGTACTTTAGTGACGCCGTTTCTCACGCCGGAGATGAAGCTATATACCCGACCGGGTGAATTGTGTGGTCGGCTACCGGGTTGAGCTTACCAAGCTTTGCGTCGAGAAGGAGCAGCGCCCTGTCAACCGCGTAATGCCCGAAGCGCCTCCGGATGTCGTCTATGGTGTATTCCAGCCTCTCCGCCTTTTCGCGGCGCAGCTCATCCACAAAAAGGGACAACTGCCTGATTCTGTCGATCGGGACGAGGTTTGCTCCCCGGACGCCTATGCTGCGCAGCGGCCTTTCCCACTTCCAGTTTTCCCGGAGCAGCTTCATCGCGGCGCTGCAGATCTCCGTTGAGATATGTGACGGCTGCGGCAGAGCCATCTGCCGTTCAAAGCGGAACAGGTCGTTTGTGCGCAGGCTTATCTGCACCGTCTTTGCCATGAGACCCTGTTCCCGCATACGCTCCGCGACGCTCTCGGCAAGATTTTGAAATACAATGTGCGCGTCGTCGTCACAGCAAAGGTCACGCGGGCAGGTGGTACTGTTCCCCACCGACTTGATAACGCTTTCCATCCCCGTTTTCGCGACGGGAGTCGTGTCCGCTCCGTTTGCGTAGGCGTAAAGGAATAACCCCCACTTGCCAAACCAGCTTCTTAGTATGCCCGCGTCGCAGCTTGCAAGATCGCCGATCGTCATTATGCCGTAACCTGTCAGTTTTTTTCTTGTAGCCCAGCCTACGCCGAGCAGATCGGAGGCGGGCAGCGGCCACACTATTTCCCGGAAATTGCCCTCGGTTATAACAGTCGTGCCGTCGGGCTTTTTCATGTCGCTGCCGAGTTTTGCGAAGATTTTGTTGTAACTGACACCAACCGACACTGTGACGCCGAGTTCAAACTTTACGCGCTCGCGTATCTCATTTGCGATATTCTCACCGGAACCGTACTTTGAAACGCTGCCCGTTACGTCCACCCAGGATTCATCCAGGCCGAAGGGCTCCACCTGCGGTGAATAATCTGCGAGGATGCCCCTGAACAGGCGTGAAAACCGCATATATTTATCATAATCAGGCGGAACGATGATGAGCCCGGGGCATTTTTGCCTTGCTTCCCATAACGCCTGGCCTACCTTTACCCCGAAAGGGCGGGCTTCGTAGTTCCGGGCAAGGATTATTCCATGCCGCAGCTCCGCGCTGCCGCCGACGGCGACGGGATGCCCCCGCAGCTTAGGGTGGTGCAGCATTTCTATCGAAGCGTAGCAATTATTCATATCGGCATGCAGAACGGTCCGCACAGCCACTGTCCTCCCAAAAACATTTGAGCCCCCCGCGACAAAAGCAGCGGGAAGTTGTCAGTTATGAAGCGGGCCCGGCCCGACCCGGCTTCGCCGGCGCCCGGCATTCGCTTCACGCTTCCTATTGTAATTCTAAAATATTTAGATGTCAAGAATTATTTTCTAAATTTCATTCATTTTTTGCTTGCATTTTGCTTTTTCTTAATGTATAATTTCTTTCGTGGAAGACATTCCGCCTTCACATTATGCCCCCGGGGAGTGAGACACATGCTTATGAAATATGCGCAAGCGCTGGCGAAGCTGCGGAAAAGCAAGGGATATACGCAAAGCGAAGTCGCAGGTTTTATCAGCCGCCATTCCGAAAAACCATACTCGCTGAAAATGGTCTCCCATTGGGAAAACGGCGTATCCTCGCCCCCGGTCGAGCAGTTTCTGCTTTTATGTGAAATGTACGGCGTCATGGATATTCAAAGCACATTCAGAGGGATAAGCACAGAATACCGCAATCTCTCCAGGCTAAACGATCTCGGAAAGAGCAGGGTCGAAGAATACATCGCGATGCTGTCCGGTTCCGCTTTGTTTTCACTGCCTCCCGATGCTTCCGGCGGCGAACCGGCAGGTTTGGCCGGGGAGTTGGCCGGGGGTTTGGCCGGGGAGTTGGCCGGGGGTTTGGCCGGGGAGTTGGCCGGGGGTTTGGCCGGAGGGTTGGCCGGAGGGTTGGTCAGGGGCGTGCCGGGGTATCCGGCCGCAGCGACGCACGCAGAAGGCGCCGAAGGCGTCCACCCGGGCGGGGCAGCAGCCGCTCCCCACATAAAGCCCGTCGGCGCGCCGCAAACAGAGTCCGGAGCCGCTCCCGGCTGCGGTATACAGGGGATAAACGTTAATGCGCCGGAGCCTGCGTCCGCCAGTCCCCGGAGGCGCGTCATCAAGCTGTATGAAATTCCTGTCGCCGCCGGTTCCGGCGTTTTTCTGGACAGCAGCTCGTATGATGACTTTGAAGCTGACGAGACAGTGCCCGATGAAACGGACTTTGCCGTTAAAGTCAGCGGGGACAGCATGACTCCGCGGTTTGTGGACAGCCAGATCATCTTTATCCGGGCGCAGCAGTTGCTTGACGTCGGAGAGATCGGCATATTCAGCCTGAATGGAGATTCCTACGTAAAAAAACTCGGTCACGGCGAACTGTTATCGCTCAACCGGAAGTACAGCCCCATTCCCATCGGCGAATATGACGCATTCTATATTTTCGGAAAAGTAGTGGGGTGAACCATCGTTTACATACCGGCGCTTGGCTGCCATTTCAGGCGGAGAAGCGTTTTCCGGCTGTCACGCATTTCTGGAGGGATGCAACATGGAATTTTTACGAAAGATTGAAGTTTTCGGTGACTCGATCCTTAAGGGGATACAGCTCAACCCCCTTAGCGGGCGCTATTGCGTTGATAACAACATCGACGTCGAAATGCTCAGTTCAAGGTTTTCACTGGACATAGTTAACCGCTCCAAATTCGGATGCACCGTTAAAAAGGGCAGGGATCTGCTGTTCAAGTATCTGGACGGTAAGCCGGACTGTACGGCGGTTCTGATGAACTATGGCGGTAACGATTGTGACTTTGACTGGAAAGCCATATCAGAAGATCCCGGTGCAAAGCATGAGCCCCGCACACCGATCAGGGACTTCATCAAAACTTACACCGATATGTTTAGAAAAGCGTATGATAAGGGCATAAGGCCTGTCATCACTAATCTGCCGCCCCTTGAGCCGCAGCGTTTCTTCGACTGGTTCTGCAAGGGTCTCAATAAGGATAACATCCTTCGCTGGCTGGATGGTGTCAACACAATCTACCGTTATCAGGAATTTTACTCCCACTCCATAGAGGAACTCGCCAGAGCAGCAGGTATTCTTCTTGTTGATCTTCGAGGCGCTTTCCTCAGGGAGACCCGCATAGGCCGTTTCCTTTGCGATGACGGTATTCACCCGAACACAGAGGGGCAGCAGCTCATAACGCAGGAACTCGCCCGCTTTTGCACGGCGACTCTGTAGCAAGCGCGTGCATGATGTTCCCGGTTTTCAGCTCATTACGCCGGATAAATCATAGCTGCACATACTATAACGCGCGTTTGCGCGTATACGCGAAAGGATCGGTAAGCAATGTACAGACCGAACCGTCCGAGCCGGGTCTTATCGATTATCATCGTCTTGGCCCTGGTAATCTCGAGCTTTCTGTTTATATCGTCATGCGGCAAAACAGGCAGCGGCGGGTCAGCCTCTCAGCAGGCGCAGGAAAACGGCGCCGGGAACGGCGGGCAAACGCTGCAGGACGGCGCGGGCGCCTCCGGGGTAAACGGCGGCAGTACCGGCGGCAGCGGCTCCGGTAATAATTCCGGGAACGCATCAGGCGAAGGCGCAGCCGCCAATGATTCCGGGAACGCCTCAGGCAACGGAGCAGCCGCCAACGCCTCCGGCGGCAATCCCGGGGAAGAAAGCGGCGCCGGGAACGAAAACGCGGGAGCAGGCGCCGCGCTTGAGGAAGTATCATGGCAGGATCGTATAAAGCAAGCGCTGGCTGCAGCCTCCGCCTTGCCGGGCGCCCCTGATCAAAAAAGCCGCCCGGATCAAACAGGCCGCGCCTGGTATCAGGTTTTTGTGTATTCATTCTGCGATACCGACGGCGACGGGATCGGCGACCTGAACGGCGTCGCTGAGCATCTCGACTACATTCGCGGCATGGGCTTCGACGGAATATGGCTCTCCCCCATTCACCCGTCGGAGACATACCATAAGTACGATGTTGACGACTACTATGCCATTGATCCGGTCTACGGCACAATGGCTGATTTTGATGCGCTGCTCGACGCGTGCCACACGTCAGGCATGAAAGTTCTGCTTGACCTTGTCGTAAACCACACATCGATAGACCACCCCTGGTTTACTGAGAATCCGGAATACTACCACATTCAGGACGAGCCCGGCGGCGGTCAGTGGAAACAGCTTCCCAACGGCAAGTACTACGAGTGCCAGTTCTGGGAGAGGATGCCGGACCTTAATCTGGAAAACCCGGAACTGCGCGCCGCGCTGGAAGACGTCTTCCGTTTCTGGCTGGATAAAGGTGTGGACGGGTTCCGTCTTGACGCTGTCAAGGAGTATGAGACAGGCAACAATGAGAAAAACATCGAAATTCTCACGTGGCTGAACGACTCCGTAAAGGCAATAAAGCCTGAGGCTTATATCGTCGGCGAAAACTGGACTACATCCAACTCGCTTTATACTTATTATCGCAGCGGTATAGACAGTTTCTTTGATTTCATGACTGCGGCTGTCGACGGGCTTATCGCGAAGACCCTTCTTCAGGGAAAACCTGCAGCCGATTACCTTAACAGCCTGGTTAAAGCGCAGGACCTTATAAGAGATAACAACCCGGAAGGCACATCGGCGCCTTTCCTGACTAATCACGACATTCCCCGCGCCGCCGGTTTTATGCGGCGTGACGAGAACCTGATAAAGACAGCCTGGGGGATGGCTCTTATGCAACCGGGCGACGCGTTTGTTTACTATGGCGAGGAGCTTGGGATGTCTGGGTCCGGAAAAGATGAGAATAAGCGCGCGCCAATGTACTGGACAGATGATAGCTCCGCCGCCGGCATGACTTCCGGGCCTCCCGGTATGGAGCCTCAGACGAACTCTTTCCCTCCGCTGGCCGGTCAGATCACTGACGAGAACTCCATTTACTCATATCTTCGAAAAGCAGTGCTTCTGCGCGCTAAGTATCCGGAGATCGGGCGCGGCGATATACTCGTTACAGATGTCAGCTCGTCAGGTGAAACAGCGGGGAGCGTCGGCGCAGTTATCCGCACATGGAATGAAAGCTCTATAATCATTGTGTATAATATTTCAGCTGCAGAGGCAACCGCAACCGTATCCGCTGCAGGGAGTTTACTGGACTTTCTCTCAGCATCAGGCGCTGAGGTAACGCAAAACGGGGACGCTCTCACGCTGCCGGGGTACACAATCGCGATTTTTAGTATGCGCTGAATCCGGCTCGCTCCGCAAAGCGCTGTGATGCGCCGGAACGGAGCCATGGGCTCAAAACATCACATTTCGACGCCCGGAGTAATAGTTCCTGTCGGCTAATCGTATTATTATGCCCGGAGAATTGAATCCCGCCTGGCCAATCATACAACAACTTCTTCCGGCACTGCAGAGGAATATCAAACGGAAAGAAGAGATACTTATGCGTATCAGCATCCGGCATAGCGTATACTGGATCACACGTACGGCGGTCATGACAGCCTTGCTTGTGACAGTTCAGTTTCTGACTGCGTCTCTCGGGAGCCAGTACGTTACAGGCTCTGCAGTAAACTTGCTGCTTGCCGTATCAGCATTCACTTTCGGCCCTGCGACAGGCTGCACAGTCGGCTTGATATCACCGATTTTCGCGTTTATCGTAGGCGTTGGCCCTGTTTTCCCACCGCTTGTCCCTTTCATCATTATCGGGAACATTGCGTTCGTCTCCTCGTGGTTTCTGCTTGGTAAAGCAGCGAAAACCGGCGACGCCGCTCCGCTCGGGCGCAGAAAGCTTTTCGTCTTTATCAGCCCGGTTATTGCGGCGGTAGTCAAGTTCGCGGTACTGTATGCCGGAGTTGTGCTCATAGCTCTGCCGTTCATCCTTAACGTGAATGAAAAGCAAAGCGCTGTGTTAAGCCTGATGTTTTCATATCCGCAGCTAATTACCGCTTTGATCGGAGGTTCGCTTGCATCCGCGGTAGCTCCGGCTTTGAGCAAAGCGCTGAAACTCAGCGGGCGCTGAACATACAAAAGCAATTTGGCCTCGCGTGACTGAAGTCACGAGTACCGCGTGTTCACGGCATGTAAAAAAGCATAGCTGTTCAGGACCTTGTGCTCAGAAGACGTTTTTCTCACCGGTCCTGATAAGGTATCTGAATAGATGCAAAAACGTACATTAAAAACAGTGAGCGCTTGTCAGCGTTCACTGTTCTTGTTGTTTAAGGTCTCGCATGAGTGGATGCAGTTTACTTTCTTACAACGGCTCAAAATCCGCCGCGCCGTGTTTACAAAGAGGACAGATGAAATCTTCGGGCAAGGTCTCGCCTTCATACTCATATCCGCAGATTTTGCAGACATAACCCTTTTTAGGCTCAGTCTTCGGCTGAGGCTTCGGCTTTATGTTATCAAAGTAATACTGATATGTGACGCTTGGCTCCGATGACAGGATGAAAGACTGCGTAACTTCAGCGATGAACAGCGTGTGTGTTCCGTAATCATAGGACTCCTCGACAGCTCCGCTGATAACGCCGTTTGCGCCTTCGGGAACGTATCTGACGCCGTTTGCTGCACGATCATCATACCCGCAGCCGGCGAACTTATCCGCATCCCTTCCGCTTTGAAACCCGAACTGTTCGAACACCCGGAAGGGCACGCTCTGCGAGAGGATCGACAGGTTGAACTCCCCGGTCTTCATTATTATGTCATGCGTATAGTTAGCCTTGTTGACAGCGATGGATACTCTGAGCGGTTTTTCTGTTATCATCTCCGCCGTATTGATAATACAGCCGTTATCCTTGCTGCCGTCCCTGGCTGTCAATACAAACAAACCGTAGGACAACTTGAACATCGCAGCCATATCCACCATGTTCTCCTGAACCTGTGCACCGGCCGATACAGGCGTTATCGCAGCAACAGCCGATGCGGGCATCGAAGTAATAATGGACTCCACCATCGCGTCAATCTCAGACAGCTGTTCCGTTTTCAGCGAAGACCTGAGACTTACAGTCTCTTCTATGAACTCTATGTTCTCGCATTCACCTATCTTCCCGCGAATCAAACCGCCGCTCGTCGCTGCCCACGAGCCGTTCTCAATTACGGCAACCGTACGCTTCTGAACGTTATGCGCGACAATGTCGTTTACCACGGCCTCCATCGCAACAAAAATCCCGGCGTTATACGTCGTGGACGCAAAAACCAGATGGCTCCACCTGAACGCCGCGGAGACGATCTCCGACGGCGGCGTTACCGACACGTCGAACATTACGGTCTTGACTCCGCTGTCGCGAAGCCTGCTGGAAAGTATCTCCGCCGCGTCTTCTGTGTTACCGTACACCGACGCGTACGCTATCATGACGCCGTACTCCTCCGGTGTATAGCTGCTCCAAAGTGCGTATTTCGTAAGAATATCGCCTAAATGCTTCCGCCACACAAAACCATGCAGCGGACATATCATATCGACCCTGAGCTCAGATACTTTCTTCAGCAGGGCTGTGACCTGATTCCCGTACTTACCTACTATGTTTGAGTAGTACCGCCTTGCTTCATCCATGTAGTCCTTATTGAAATCAACTTCATCTGCGAATAAAGCACCGTTGAGCGCGCCGAAGCAGCCGAATCCGTCTGCGGAAAAAAGTATTTTATCTGTGGAATCGTAGGTTACCATTACCTCAGGCCAGTGTACCATTGGAGCCATTATGAAATTCAGCGTATGATTTCCCGTGTCGAGAGTATCGCCTTCGCTGACGATATAGAAGTTCGAACCAATATCGAAACAGCAAAACTGCTTTGCCAGGTCCAGCGCTTTGGTATTACAGACTATCGTAATATCCGGAAATCTGCGGATCAGGTCCTCAATCGCGGATGAATGGTCCGGCTCCATATGCTGTATAATGAAATAGTCGAGTTTTCTGCTCCCAAGCGCTTCGTCGATGTTCTGCAGGAACCTTCTTCGCACTGCCTTATCGACAGTGTCGAACAGGACAGTCTTCTCGTCGATCAGCAGATACGAGTTATACGAAACGCCATACGGAACTGAGTAGACGCCTTCAAACATGCTGAGCCGTCTGTCGCTTGCACCGACCCAAAACAGGTCGCTCGTGATTTTCTTAATACAATGCATATTCAGCTACCTGTTAGTACTTGCCGAAATCGTTTGAACCGGCGCTTGAACTGTATGATGTGTCACTGCTTGCAGAGGCAAAGCCCAGCTTCTTTCTCGGCTCGGTTGAAGCGGGCAGAAGGCTGCTCCTGCCGCCGGAAGCGTCCTTGAGCCTGAACTGGGCGATCAGCGCTTCAAGCATGTTCGCCTGACTGCTCATCTCTTCCGACGCTGCGGCTGACTCTTCCGCAGTCGCGCTGTTCTGCTGGATGACCTGCGCAACCTGATCGATGCCGACGTTGATCTGCCGGATACCGCTCGCTTGCTCTTCAGAGGACGACGCTATCTCGCTGACTATCATGTCGCTCTCGTTGATGCCGGATACGATCTCCACAAGGCTCTCCGCTGTTTCGCCGGCGATACGCGCGCCCAGCTCCGCTTTCTCCATGGAGTTCTGGATCATGTCGCCCGTCTCTTTCGCAGCCTCTGCGCTCTTCGCCGCGAGATTGCGAACTTCTTCCGCAACTACCGCAAAGCCCTTGCCGTGCTGCCCGGCGCGCGCCGCTTCAACCGCGGCGTTCAGCGCAAGGATATTCGTCTGGAACGCAATATCATCTATGACTTTAATTACCTTGCTTATATTCTGGCTGGCCTGATTTATCTCCTTGACGGCGTTCATCATTTCATCCATCTGGTTGCTGCCTTTTTCCGCGTTTTCCTTAATCGTATTTGCAAGGCTTGCGGCATTTGTGGCCATTTCTGCGTTGTTCTTTGTCTTTTGCGCGATTTCCGCGATCGAGGATGAAAGCTCCTCGACAGAAGCCGCCTGCTCCGTTGAGCCCTGAGCCAGCGACTGCGCGCCGTCTGCAACCTGCTTGGACCCAATAGAGACTTGCCCGGTTGCCGCGTTTATCTCGTTGAACATACCGTTTAAGTTCTCGACCATCTGATGCAGCGATACGCCCATCGTATCCTTGTCGGACAGTAACTCAACCTCGGCTGTCAGATCGCCGGAAGCGATTACCTCAAGCTGCTTGCTGATGTATTCTATCCGGTTGACAAATGAAGCCGCCGCTTTGATCGTCTGTCCGACTTCATCCCGCTGACTCCCGTAGCCGGAAAGGTTTTCCTCGTCTTCCTTTGACAGAGTAATATCACCGGTTTGCGCGGCTTTTGTCATAAACCCGACCAGCGGCTCCAACGGCTTGCTGATCAGTCTGGATATGTAGATCGCAAGGAAGACGGCTGCTATGATAGTAACTGCCAGAACCGCAATAATGATTATGAGCATGCGGTCGGATAACGCTGAGTTGCTCTTCGATGCGTCCGCAGCCCGCTCGATCTTCATATCAAGACACTTCTCGAAGTTACTGACGATTTTATTGATCGTCGGTAATATATTATCAAACTCGGTAAGTATCTGATCTTCATCTGCAGCCTGCGCAAGATTATAGCAGCGGTTCATAAAGCTGACATAGTCTTTTTCAAACAAGCTCCGGGCCTCTGTGAACAAATCCTGTGATTCCTTTGTAAGAATGCTTACATAGTATTTGTCAAGGTTATCCTCCATTATCTTTTTCTCGTTCTCGATGGCTGTGTATGTGGCCTGCGTCTTAGCCTGATCATCTGTCATTGCCGCGACCAGGTACTCTCTCGCATTCACTCTCATCTTCTGCATGCTTTCGAGTATTTTTGCCATGTTTGGCATCGGGACTGTCTGCATCTCATACATCTCTGTATCGGCGTTATCAATGCTCCTCATTCCCACGATACCGACCACTCCGACTGCAATAGTCAAGACAATGACGATCATGAAACTGACTATAAGTTTCATTGAGACTTTAAGATTTTTCACGTTTTACTCCTCCTCATTGGATGATAGCCGCATGCGGGCATTATATCACGCGAGATTATTTTTGTATACAAATTCTACAATTTTTTCACCATTTTGTGTATCGGAGCATATTCCTGCCAAATTATGCGCTGAAAATCCTGTGTAAAGTGCCGGCAATATTTACAAAATCGCTTATTTGTGGTATAATGACTTACGTAGCGCGTGACGCGCCGCTGAAATCATTATACATCTGATTTAAGTCCTTTCGCTCCTCGCTGCGCGAGAACCGCGAAAGATGACACATAATACATTACAATTTAAGAAAAAGGAACAATGGTTTATCGGAAAGGAGTAAAGTCTCAATGGATGGATCAAATATATTTCTCAGTGGGAAGAAGCATGAGGATTTTTCATGGGAGAACCTGGGTGACGTCAAGGAGGGCCGCGGTGATCTTGGCGAAGAAATGCCGGTCATCGTTTATCGGCTGATGCAATATACAATGCTTGACGTTCTAAGCAAAGCCCATGGTCCGGAGCAGGCAAACGAGTACTTTCGCGACGCTGGATTTCTTGCGGGAGTTGAGTTCGCGAAACATACTCTTGACTTAAAAGCAGAGTTGAATGCTTTCATAGCAAATCTGCAGAAAACGCTACTGGAACTAAAGATCGGTATTTTGCGCATGGAGGCGTTCGACGCAGACACAGGCAGTATTATCCTGACTGTCGGGCAGGATCTGGATTGCAGCGGGCTCCCGGTGACTAACGAGAACGTCTGCTACTATGACGAAGGATTTATTTCCGGGATATTGCAGGCATATACTGGGCACAAATACGACGTGCGCGAAGTCGATTGCTGGGCGAACGGCGACAGGGTCTGCCGTTTCAACGGAACAGTCGTGGAGTAGCGCGCCGGTTCGGTGGCTGGCTCCGGTGTCTGTTGGCTTACTTCCGTTGCCCGGCGCCCGGTTTCCGTAGCCGGCTCGGTTCGGTTTAAGGCTGGTCGTTCCCTATCACGAGCTTCTTGCGTAGGGTTGTGATCGTGTTTTCATCTATCCCGCACGACATCACAAAACTTTCAACGCCATTACAGGTTTCGCTAATATGCCTGAGTAAAGTCTCCATATTGGAGGGCGCTGTTTTGAAAAACGGGCTGTTCACGTCGGCCTTTTCGTCAGGCCATTTCTCAAGGAATCCGGCAAGCAGTTCTTCGTACTGCTCCTTGAGATAAATCTCCGAGACACTGTAATCGGCGACAATGTCATCCTCCTTAACTCCCGCAAGGCCGAGCAGCAGCGCGGCGATAATGCCGGTGCGGTCTTTTCCTGTCGCGCAATTAAACAAAACCGCGCCGTCCGCACGGGCCATCACATTTAGCGTATCCCGTATCCAATCACGGCTTTTATCTGCGATTTCAATGTATTTTTCGCCCCAGTCCACAAAAGCGTCCATTGCAGGGCGCTTTTCTCCTTTTTCGCTGTTACCGCTGTTTTCGTTGTTATCGCTGTTTTCACTGTTACCGCTGTTACCGCTGTTACCGCTGTTTTCACTGTTACCGCTGTTTTCGCTGTTACCGCTGTTTTCGCTGTCTTCACTGTTTTCACTCGCTGATGCGAATGCAGCCTGTTTGTCAAACGTAACGCAACGGCAGTACTCTATTCCCTGAATGTTTGCAAGGCAGCTTGGATGCCGCGATATTTCGCTGTCGCCTCTGAAGTCGATCGAAACTGTTACCCCATATGACTTCAGAAACTCAATATCTCTGTCGGAAAGGTTTCGGGGCGCCTCGCAACGTATGAATCTGCGAAAAGCGGTTGCTCCGCCTCCGACCACGGGGTATCCGCCGAGATCCCTGGCATTATTGAGCCCGTCTAGCGGAAGTCTTCTGTATTCCATTACACACCTCTACTAAGTTAATTGAACATCAAGGGAGCACGATCGCTCCTTTAGAAACGTTATTTTGCATTCTATCATGTTTTTGTTGACAACGGTATCCTGCTTTAGTAAAATTACTGAGCTTAGTACGCTTCCGTAGCTCAATCGGTATTAGGCGCCCTTGGTAAGGATATGCTCAAGAATATGCTCCACGATCTACTCGAATCAAGAAACTGTATAAGCTCTTATAGCTCAGGAGGCAGAGCGCATCCTTGGTAAGGATGAGGTCACCAGTTCGAATCTGGTTAAGAGCTCCAGAGAAAACCCCCGTAAACACTGCGTTTGCGGGGGTTTCATATTTTGGTATACAGAAAAAGGCATTTGACCCCCATAAGTTCATTGAAGCCCTTTATGCTTTTTATGTCAAAGAAGATTCGTTTTTCGGAAGAAATAAAAGGGGAGGCGCTGGTACAATTAAAAAATCAGCGCCGTCTTTTAGTTTGAAACCAAAAAACCACAAAAACTGAAGAGTTTTTGAGTTGAAAACTCAAAACATCCATGCCCATGCCGAAATCATGTGTAATAACGGTATGAATGTAAAGAGCAGCGGCGATCTTTCACATTATTACGAAAGACCGCCGCTGTGCGTTTCAGGGAATTACTAAACAGGTTACCGGGCTTCAACAAACCCTGCTTACTACTTGCCTGCCGGTACATTCACCCCAAACGATCCGCGCGGGATTCAGCGAGTATAATCTATCCCTCTGAACTGTTTGCCATCAAAGTTACACTTCAGAGGGGTGTCCGGGAGATGCTTTTTTGAGGCTTCTACAAATGTTCCGGGGTATATGAGCAGTGGCTTCCGCCTCCTGCTTCGCAACCAGCC
>Ga0082212_10002800_pt1 | contig 25065 bp, 25 predicted proteins | sample TergutNt197P3_FD_71548 | JGI IMG/M metagenome (GOLD analysis project Ga0082212, IMG submission 71548) | Neocapritermes taracua P3 segment gut microbial communities from Petit-Saut dam, French Guiana - Nt197 P3 | ecosystem: Host-associated > Arthropoda: Insects > Digestive system > Gut ... | reverse complement strand
TCGTGAGTGGTTCCGGGCAGGCGATAAGTCACTGGGGCGGGAATCATTTGGTTGGGAAGTACCTGGTTGCTTTCCAAGGCCGCTGCCGCGGGGATTAGTTTGAAGGTAGACCCGGGGGGATACAACGCACCAATGGTCCGGTTGATCAGGGGATCCGTGTCATCAGCCGCAAGATCCTGGAAGCGGTTTGAGGCTTGGGCCGTGGAGTGGACGGCAAGGTAATTGGGATCAAATGATGGCTTGGAAACCATGGCCAGAATTGCCCCAGTTCTGGGGTCGAGCGCCACCACCGCACCCCGCTGGTTACCGAGCGCGTTCCATGCCGCTTCCTGCAGGGCGGGGCTGATGGTCACCTCAACCGACGCCCCCTGAGTGGCGTAACCGGTGAAGATATCGCGCAGCCGCGTCACCCACAACGCCGGGGCCGTTCCGTTGAGGAACTCGTTTTCCGCCCGCTCGATTCCAGTGGCGCCATTGGCGATGGAGAGGAACCCCGTGACCGGCGCGTACATGGCGGCCGCCTCGGCATTGCCCTGCGAATACACCCGCAAATAGCGGAAGGGGGAATCAACGGGCACTGACTCCACCAATACCAACCCGTTATTGGCGATGATGGGACCCCGGTTCCGGCCATATTCCCGGAAGAGGGCTCTGGAATTTCGGGAGTCGTTATTCAAAGTCCCAGCCGCGACGAATTGCACATACGTAGTTGAGGCCATAATCGCCAGGAACATCACCATCACAATTAGCGACAATCGGCGCAGCGGGCGGTTCATTGGCCAACTCCGCTCGGAACGGGCGCCAATACGTCAGTAGTGGATGTATCCCCTGGGTCGGTAAGAGGTTCGCCGTCGTGGCTATTGAGACCATTTTCACCAGGGATGACGATGACGCCGGTGTTATCGCGCCCAGGTATCACATGCTCGGCAACCGGAGTGGCTGCGATTTGGGCAATTCCGGGATCATAAGAGGGGCGGCGTGCGGCGTCAGAGATCCGTAGCAACAGCGCGATCAGCAGCCAACTCGCCAACATGGAGGTACCGCCCTGGGCCATGAAGGGCACGGTGACACCGGTGAGCGGGAGCAGCCTGGTCACGCCGCCCACGATCACGAAGACCTGCAACGCGATGAGGAACGCCAGGCCGCCGGCCAGGAGCTTGCCGAACCCGTCGCGCACCGTCAGCGCGGTGCGCAGGCCGCGCTCCACGAACACCAGGTACACCGTGAGGATCGCGAGCATGCCGGTGAGGCCGAGCTCCTCCGCCAGCGACGTGTAGATGAAGTCGGAGAACGAGAACGGCACCAGGTACGGGAAGCCCTGGCCCCAGCCCGTGCCGAACAGGCCGCCGTTCGCCATGCCGAACAGGCCGCCGACCAGCTGGCCGGAGCCCCCGCGCGCGTTGAATACGGCCGGGTCGAACGCGTTGAGCCACGCGTTCACGCGCCAGCCCACGTGCGCGAACATCTGCGACGCCACCCAGGCGCCGCCGGCGAACAGCACCAGGCCGATGAGCACCCAGCTGAACCGCTGCGTGGCCAGGTAGAGCATCGCGACGAAGATGCCGAAGAGCAGCAGGGACGTGCCGAGGTCGCTCTGCAGCACCAGGACGGCGAGCGAGGCCGCCCACACCAGGATGATCGGCCCGAGGTCGCGGATGCGCGGCAGCTGAAGGCCCAGCACCTTCGGCCCCGCGAGGGCAAGGGTGTCCCTGTTGGTCACCAGATAGCCCGCGAAGAAGATGACCAGCGTGATCTTGGCGAACTCGGCCGGCTGCACCGAGAACGCGCCCAGGTGGATCCAGATGCGCGCGCCGTTGATGCTGCGGCCGATGCCCGGCAGCAGCGGCAGCGCCAGCAGCACGAGGCTCGCGATCATCGCGGTGTAGGTGAGCTTGCGCAGGCTGCGGTGGTCCTTGAGGAACCAGATCACCAGGCACGCCAGCACCACGCCGAGCGCCGACCACTGGGTGTTCCGCACGACGTCGGCCCCCGCGGCGCCGCGCGTCCCCGACTCCTGGATGCGCAGGATCATCGCCAGGCCCACGCCGTTGAGCAGCACCACGGCGGGCAGGATCGTCTGGTCGGCGTAGGGCGCCTTGATCCGCACCACGACGTGCGCCACGAGGGCGAGCGCGGCGAGGGACAGCGACTCGAACCAGAAGTGGTGCGGCAGGGAGTCGTGGAGGGCCAGGCCCACCAGCGCGAACGCGCCGATGCCGGCCGCGACCGCCAGGACCAGCAGCCACAGCTCCGCCAGCCGCATCGGGCGGCGCGTGGCGCCCTCGACCCGGTCCGGGTTCAGCGTCTGCACGGGCGCGCTCATCTGGCGGGCTCCGTGGTCGCGGTGGGCGAGGCGTCAGGGCTGGGGTGCGGGCTCGGCGACGGCGAGGCCTTCGGGCTGGGCGACGGGCTCGGCGTCGGGTCGGGCAGCGCCTGGTCGATCAGGCGGGCCGCGCGCGTGCGTGCGTCGTCGAGCGACGACGCCCGGATGGTGCCGTCGAGCCGCTGCGTGAAGAACGCCGGCAGGTCGCTCAGGTGCGTGCCCGTCAGCTCGATCGGCGTCGACAGCGAGATCGGCCCCACCGACGCCGGGATGCCGCGGAACACCGCGATCTGGCCCTCCGAGACGCCCACGTAGTACTGCTGCTGCGTCCACTTGTAGCCGCCCCAGCCGCCCAGGGCGACGACGGCGAGGATCACGAGCGTCACGAGCGTGGTGATGACCGGGTGGCGGCGCGGGGCCGGACGGGCGTCGGCGTCGTCGGGGTCGTCGTCGGACGCGTCGGCTCCGGCCTCGGACGCGGCCTCGGACGCGGCCAGCGCGTCGGCCTCCCCCTCCCGGGCCGGCTCGGGGTCGGCCTCGTCCGTCGCGTCGTCGTCGTCCCAGCCCGGGATGGGGCCTGCGGCCTCGGCCGCGCCTACCACCTGGATGCCGCCGATGCCGGAGCTCGCCCCCTCGGGCAGGCCGGGGTCCGTCGTGTCCGCGACCGCCGCGGCGGCCGTGACCTCGTCGTCGTCGACGACGTCCGCGACCACCACGGTGATGTTGTCGGTGCTGCCGCCGCGCATCGCGGCGAGCAGCAGCAGGTCGGCCGCCTCGCCCGGGTCGTCGGCCTCGCTGAGGATCTCGCCCATCAGGTCGATGTGCACGAACCCGGACAGGCCGTCGGAGCACAGCAGCCAGCGGTCGCCAGCCTTCGCCTCGCGGATCGACATGTCGGGGTGCAGGTCCAGGTCGAAGTCGCTCAGCACCCGCATCACGACGTTGCGCTGCGGGTGGTGCTCCGCCTCGTCGGGCGAGATGCGGCCCGTGTCCACCAGATGCTGCACGAACGTGTGGTCCACCGTGACCTGCGTGAGCGCGCCGTCGCGCAGCAGGTACGCGCGCGAGTCGCCCATGTGCGCCATGACCAGCGTCGACCGGGTGCGCAGCAGAGCCGTCACCGTGGTGCCCATGCCGGACAGGTCGGGGTGGGCGGCGCTCGCGTGCACCAGGCCCAGGCGCGCCGTCTCGACGGCGGCCTCGAGGTCCGCGAGGGCTGTGTCCGGGGTGTGCTCGTCGGTGTCCAGGGGGCGCAGCGCGGCGATCGCGACGCGCGAGGCGACGTCGCCACCGGCGTGCCCGCCCATGCCGTCGGCCACCACCAGGAGGTTCGGCCCGGCGTAGGCGGAGTCCTGGTTGTTGGACCGCACGAGCCCGACGTCGGACCGCGCGGCGTAGCGCAGGGAGATGGTCACGAGCGCGTCATCCCTGCAGCTCGACGACGGAGCGGCCGATCTGCACGCCCACACCCGGGGGCAGCGGCACGACGCCGGTCACGCGCTGGTCGTTCACGAACGTGCCGTTGGTGGAGCCGAGGTCCTCGAGGAACCACTGGCCGCCCTGCGGGAAGATCCGCGCGTGCCGCGACGACGAGTAGTCGTCGTCGAGCACCAGGGTGGAGCCCGGCGACCGGCCGATGAGGATCGACGAGTTGGTCAGCGGCAGCGACGTGCCCTGCAGCGGGCCGGCGACGACCACCAGTCGGGTCGGGCCGGTCGCGCCCCGCGGGGCGCTCTGCGGCGCGGCGACCGGGGTCGGCGCGCTCGCGGGGGCGGCAGCGGGCACGGGCGCGGCAGCGGCCCGCTCGGCGTCGCGATGACGACGTCGCTCCTTCGCACCGCCGCCGGCGCGTGTCGACAGGTCACGGCGCAGCACGCCGATCGCGGTGAGCACGAACACCCAGAGCAGCACCAGGTAGCCCAGCCGCAGCAGGGTGAACGTCAGCTCACTCATGTCGGGCTGATCACCAGTCCTCGTTCTCGGTCGCCGCAGAACCCGACCAGAACATGATCCGGGTGCGGCCGATGGTCAGGGTGTTGCCGTCGAGAAGTGTGGCAGCCGGGACCTGGTGGCCCTCGACGTAGAGGCCGTTCGTGGAGCCGAGGTCCGTGGCCACGACGCCGTCGGGCGTCACGCGGATCTCCAGGTGACGGCGGGACACGCCCGGGTCGTCCACCACGATGTCGGCGTCGGCGTCGCGGCCGATCACGGTGACGGGGCCGGTCAGCAGGTAGCGCTGGCCGTCGATGTCGATGAGCGGGTGGCGCGTGCTCGGGGCCGCGGTGGTGGCGGGCGCGACGGCGCCGCGCACGCTCGCGGAGCGCACCTCGAAGCGGCCGGCCGCGAGGTCCTCGTGCTCCTCGAAGGACACGGAGACGGGGCCGACGAACGCGTAGTGCTGGCTCGCGGCGTACTCCGTGAGGTTGGTGGCGAGCTCGTCCGCGAGGGTCTCCGCCCCCCAGGCCTCGATCTGCGAGAAGTCGTCGGGTGCGAGCTCGATGGTGAAGTCGTTCGGCGCGACGGTGCGGTCGCGGCCCATGACGGCGGCGCGGTCGTCCAGCTCACGACGCAGGCGGCTCGCCAGGTCCACCGGCTTCACCTCGCTCCGGCCGATCTTGGCGAACGCGTTGTTCATCGCACGCTCGACGCCTCTCTCGAAGCGATCCAGGACGCCCATGCCACCTCCCCTCTCTCGTGTGCCCGACGCAGTCCGCGGGCAGACTACCTAGATCGTAGGCAGCGGCACAGGGCTCTGACCGGCAAACCTGTGAACGACTGGCGGACGGTCGGGGGAAATCGGCGCCCCGAGGTCGCGCGTGGCGCTCCCCGACGGTGTCGTGGACGGGGATTCGGAGCGCGGGCAACATCGTGTTACGGTTCTCCGGCACGCGCGAGTGGCGGAATAGGCAGACGCGCACGGTTCAGGTCCGTGTGCCCGAAAGGGCGTGGGGGTTCAACTCCCCCCTCGCGCACGTGAGCAGGTAAGAAAGTCCCGGTCAGGTGATCCTGGCCGGGACTTTCTGCATTCCGAGGGGCGCTGCGACGCGTCTTCCATGCCGAACCTCAGCGGTGCCCGGAGGCCTCGCCTCGGGCCCACTGCAGCACCGTCGGGTTGTCGAAGGTCGTCACGACGCTGACGGTGGTGCGCAGGTACCGGTCGTCGTCCAGGAGGGCCAGCATGCTCGCGGCCAGATCCACGCGGGCGGTGAACCTCGCATCGGCGTGACCCTTCACCACGGTGTAGTCGCTCACCGACGGCGAGTGGTACAGCGCGCTCGGCCGCACGATCGTCCAGTCGAGATCGCCGGCCCGGACCAGCGCCTCCATGCGCCGCATGTCGTCGTACATCGTCCTGCCGAGCACGCGCGTCACATAGGGCAGCAGCAGCCGGTTGAACACCCACCCCGCACCGGGGTACGGCCGCGGGTCGACACCGCTCGAGCTGACGACGACGAGCCGCCGCACCCGGTGCCGATCCATCGCGGCGACGATGTTGGCCGTCCCGCGCGAGTAGGTACTGATCGCTGCCCGCCCGGCGGGGACGCCGAGGGCCGACAGCACGGCGTCCCGACCTTCGACGACCGCGTCGACGGCCGCCGCATCGAGCACGTCCGCGGCGGCGACGTCGAGACGCTCGTGGCGCAGCGGGAATGCGGCCGGATGCCGCGTCACGGCGGTGACCCGGTGCCCGGCGGCGAGCGCCTGACCCGTGAGCAGACGTCCGGTGGGGCCGTTGGCCCCGAAGAGCGTGATGCGCCGCATGAGGTTGCTCCGTCCCGAGGTGAGCGTCGTTCGTCGCCACCTCAGACGCATGAGCACCGGCCGGTGTGACATGGCGGCTGGACGAATGGACGGGACTTGCGGCGTTCCGCCGTCCGCTCAGCCGGCCGGGCGCAGCCGGCTGAGCGGAGCCGGTCTGCAGCAGTCGTCCGCACCCACCACTACACCGTCGAGACCGGCAAGCTCGCGCAGCTGCTCGAGCGCAGGACGACCCTGATCCAGGGCATCCGGTCGGCGAACCCGGCGTTCACCGAGGCCACGCTGATCCGCCAGAGCGACGGCTCCTACCTGGACATCTGGCGCTGGGAGTCGGCCGAGGCCATGGAGGCTGCCGCCCAGGCCGCCGCGGGCTTCCCCCTGGTCGGCGAGACCATGTCCCTGACCAACGACCACTCGATCCTGGACGGCGACGTGCTCGACGTCAGGTAGTGCCCGGCCTCACCTGCCGCCCGCGACCCGCACCGTCGTGGCCGTCACGTACGACGCCTCCGCACTCATCAGCCAGGCGACGGTGGCCGCGACCTCGTCGGGCTCGCCCGCCCGGCCGGCCGGCACGGCGCTCCCGATCCGGTCGAGCCGGTCGGCGTCGCCGGAGTCGGCGTGCATCCGGGTCCGGATGGCACCGGGCGCGACGCCGACGACGCGGACGCCGTCGGGCCCCGCCTCCTTGCCGAGGCCGAGCGTGAGTGTGTCCACGCCGGCCTTGGCTGCGGCGTAGTGGACGTACTCCCCCGGCGAGCCGATCGTGGCGGCGCCGGAGCTGATGTTGACCAGCACGCCGCCGTCGCCGCCGTGCGAGCGGCCGAGGACGCGCATCGCGGCCCGGGCGACCAGCAGCGGTGCGAGGAGGTTCACCTCGACGACGCGGCGCACGACGTCGGGCGGACACTCCGCGAGCGGTCCGATCGGGCCGGCCCAGCCGGCGTTGTTGACGACGCCGGTGAGCGGGCGGCCTGCCGCCTCGAACAGGGCGTCGACCCCGCGCGGCTCGGCGAGGTCGACCGCGACGAGGTCGCATCGCACCCCCGTGGCGCGGACGGCCGCGGCGGTCGCCTGCGCGGCCCCGTCGTCTGCGCGGTAGCCGAGCACGAGGTCGTGGCCGGCCGCGGCGAGCCGCTGCGCGATGGCGGCGCCGATCCCGCGGGTGCCGCCCGTGACGAGCGTCCTCATGCCACGAGCCTGTCGCTGTTGCTGAGCGGGGTGGGTCACAGCGGCGACTGTATGACCGATCGGGACGTGGCTTCGAGATCGGAACGTGCGGTGCAATGCACGTTCGGATCTCGAAGCCACGTCCCGATGCAGCGCCGGGTGAGCCGGGGCTCACCGCCTGCTCGACGTGTAGATCTCCGTGATCACCCGCTCCATCGGCAGCTCCCGGATGGAGATGTCCGTGATCTCCAGGCTCCGCGACAGGGTCGCGAACAGCTCCGCGGGCCCCATGAGTGCCATGTCGACCTCGATCGTCAGCTCGAGGTCCGAGCGCCGCCCCACCACCGACAGCCCCTCGAGGTCCGCATCGCTCGCCGGGTGCGCGAGCGTCAGCTCCACGATCTTCGTCTCCCCCAGGCTGCGCTTGAGGTCCTGCAGCGACCCGTCGAACACCTTGGTGCCGCCGCCGATGATCACCACGTGCTCGGCGAGCCGCTCGACGTCCTCGAGGTCGTGGGTGGTCAGCAGGAACGTCGTCCCCCGCTGCTGCATCCCCCGCACGAACTCCCGGATGCCCGCCTTGGCGATGGTGTCGAGGCCGATGGTCGGCTCGTCCAGGAACACGACCTGGGGCCGGTGCAGCATCGCCATGATGAACTCGCACTTCATGCGCTCGCCCAGCGAGAGCACGCGCGTCGGCACCTCGATCTTGTCCGCGACGTCGAGCAGCGACACGAGCTCGTCGAGCGTCTCGCGGTACTGCACGTCGGGGACGCCGTAGATCGCCTTGTTCATGAGGAAGCTGTCCACCGGCGGGATGTCCCAGACGAGCTGCGACTTCTGGCCGAACACGGCGCCGATCTCGCGGACGTAGCGGCGGCGCTCACGGAAGGGCTCGTAGCCGAGCACCCGCACCGTGCCCGACGTCGGGATCAGGGCGCCGCACAGCATCTTGATCGTCGTCGACTTGCCGGCGCCGTTCGGGCCGAGCACGCCGCAGATCTCGCCGGCCTCGATCGTGAGGCTGACGTCGTCGACGGCCGTCACCGTGGTGGGCTCACGCCGGAACAGCCCCTTGCGCTTGTACGTCACGTACGTCTTGGAGAGGTTCTCGACCTCGACCGCAGATCCCATGGTCAACCGCCCACGCCTTGGTAGTGCCGAATCTGGTGGTGATAGAGCCAGACGCCGAAGCCCAGGAAGGCCACGCACGTCGCGGCGGCCGGCCACATGCCGGGGACGCTGCGCCCCAGCAGCGCCGAGGCGGGGAAGAACCCCACCATCCCCACCGGCACGACGAACGTCACGACGCTCTGCACCGCCCGGGGGAAGATCGCGAGCGGGTAGCGCCCGAAGGTCCGCGTGCTGTCGGCGATCTCCGGCAGGCGCGAGTTCCCCACCCACCGGAACGACGTCGCCGCCATGACCAGGGACATCCCGGCCATGACGCACAGCCCCGCGAGGAACAGCCCGACGAAGCTCAGCACGCCGGTCACGGAGACGGCGTGCACCGACCGCGACGCGGCCCAGCCCAGGAGCACCGCGCCGCCGAGGGCGACGCCAGCGCTCTCGGGCTGCAGGGTGGTCAGCACGATGAAGGGCAATGGCCGGACCGGCTTGAGCAGGACGATCTCGAGCGTGCCCTCGCGGACCCGGTCCATCGTCACGAACACCACGCCGCCGAGCACCAGGCCCGACAGGCCCGCCGACAGAGTGAACACGGACTGGATCAGCAGCACCTCGTCGGCCGTCCAGCCGGGAAACCCGGCGCCCGACCCGTAGATCAGCACCGTGACCAGAGGGAACGCGAGGTTCCCGACGAGAGTGATGACGCTCGACAGCAGGAAGCTGGCCCGGTACGTCGTGGCCTGGCGCACCGCGATGCGCAGGCAGACCCGGTAGGCGGCGAGGTAGCGCCGCACGGCGACCGCGTCCATCAGCTGCCCGAGTCCGTGAACCGCCGGGTCGCCGCCCGGTACAGCACCTCGCTGAGCAGGAACATCACCACGACGGCGGCCGCCTGGCAGCCCACGACCTGCGGGATGGACAGGTGCGTGCTCCCGAGGCTGTACGACCCCGTGAACACCATCGCCGGCACGTACAGCATGTACTGGAACGGCAGGAAGAACTGCAGCACCTGCAGCCAGTGCGGGAAGAACACCAGCGGGATCAGCGTCCCGGAGAACAGCCCGCTCAGGATGGCGACCACCCCCTGCAGGCCACGCGCGTCGACGAGCCAGAACGACGCCAGCCCCAGGCAGTACCGGACGTAGAACCCCATGAGGAAGGCCAGCGCCACCGTCACGAGCAGCCAGCCGGCGCTCGCGGGCCGCATGTCCACGCGGAACAGCAGCACGAAGATCAGCAGGCAGGGCAGGAACTCGAACAGGAACCCGAGCGCCCGGTGCCCCACCTTCTGGGACAGCGCGAAGAACCGGTGGTGCAGCGGCCGCAGCGCGAACGTCAGGTACCGGCCGGTGCGCACCAGCATCGACAGGTTCCAGTCGGCGAAGTCCATCGTCAGGTAGCCGATGAGCGTCGCGGCGCCGAAGTACCGGATCATCTGCGTGAGCTCGAGCCCGTGCAGCGTGCCGGCGCCGCCGTACACGGCCGTCCAGATGAAGTACTGGACGACGAAGTACACGGGCCCCACGAACACCGACACCAGCGAGTGGGTGCGGTACGCCGCCCACTCCTTGTAGGTCACCACGGAGACGGCCCGCATGACCTCCCACTGCCGCACCAGCGGCAGCGCCGTCACGTCAGGCCCGACCAGATGACGTTCTGCGTCCCGTACAGCGCCTCCGGGTGGAAGACGTTCCGCTCGGTGAACGGGATGAAGACCGAGGAGACGAGCTGCTCCCGGGGGTCCACGATGAGCTGCACGTAGCCGGCGCCCTCGTGGCAGTAGGTGCTGTCGGAGTACGTGAACTCCACCCGGTCGGCCTTGTCGAACCCGATGCCGTAGCGCCGCAGCTGGCCGCCCGCGCCCCAGCAGTAGCTGGGCAGGGACGACGCCGGCGTCGTCATCTGCTCGACCGCCATGCGGCCCAGGATCCGGGCGCCGTCGAGCTCGCCGTGGTTCAGGAACGCGTTCCCGAGCCGGTTGAGGTCGTACGGCGTGGAGCTCATGCCCCCACCGGTGCCGGGCAGGCCCCAGAAGATGTCCTCGCCGCGACGGGCCTTCTCGATCCGGTCGGCGAACCACGGCGTGACCATGTACCGGTCCAGCTTGTCGGCCGGGGGCATGAAGAACGTGTCCACCAGGCCCAGGGGCGCGGCGATCCGGTCCTCGATGACGGCGTGCGCCGACCGGCCGGTGACCTTCTCGATGACCCAGCCGAGCACCACGTACCCGAAGGTGGAGTAGATCCACTGCTTGTCGGGCTCGTCGCGCACGCCCAGGGCGAGCGCCGCGGAGATCGGGTCGAACGGCTCCTCGGACGTGGCGTCGTGCAGCTGGAAGGCGCCGCCCACCGCACCCCAGTAGGTGAGGTCGTACTTGTTGGGCAGGGTGCCGTAGTCGCCGTGCATGCCGGACGTGTGCGTGAGCAGGTGGAAGAGGTTGATCTTGTCGAACGGCGGCGTGCTGAACTGCGGCAGGATCTCGCCCACGGCCTGGTTCAGCCGCACCAGCCCGTCCTCGACCAGCTGCATGATCGCCGTGGCCGTGAACACCTTGGTCATCGACGCCACGAACTGGATGTCGTCGGGCCGCATGGAGGCCCCGTCGTCGGGGACGGAACGCGCTCCGACGGCGCCGTGCAGGAACACCTGCCCGCCGCGGGAGATGCAGTACGACGCGCCCTGGATCTTGTTCTCGTCCATGAGGCGGTCGAAGTGCCGGTGCAAGGCCTCGACGCGGTGCTCGTCGTAGCCGACGTCGGCGGGTGAACAGTCGACCTTTCCTGCCGTGTGCTGCAACCCGGCTCCTTCCTTGGAGCTGTCGTGTCCCCAGGCGGCTCCGGCGCGCTGCCCCGGCCTGCGGCACACCCCGTCGGTGCCGCACCCGCCGGGCGCGAGCGTAGCGGCGCGGCGAAGCGGTCCGGAAGCGCTTTCTTGTGGAGGATCCCGCAGGTCAGGACGCCGCGGGCTGCCGGATGCGCCGCAACCCGGTGGACAGCAGCGCCGCCCCGAGCGACAGCGCGACCAGCACCACGCCCACCTCGTGGAAGCTGCCGACGGGCCCGGCGACCACGGCACGGGCAGCGAACAGCGAGGCGAGCAGGCTCACGCCGAGCGACCCGCCGAGGCGCTGCGCGATGTTGAACAGGGTGTTGCCGTCGGGCAGCTGCTCGTCGGCGAGGGGCTCGAGCATCGCGAACAGCAGCGGCGTGATGCCGAACCCGATCGCCACGGCCCGCCCGGACAGCAGCAGCGCCGTGACCCACAGCGGCGTGGTGGCGGTGAGCAGCAGCAGGCCCGCGCTCGTGCCCGCCAGCACCACGAACCCGGCGCACACGAGCGTGCGCACCGTGATCCGCGCCGCGAGGCGCTGCCCCAGCGCGGTGCCGAGGCCGGTGATGATCCCCTGCGGCAGCAGGGCGACGCCCGTCGCGAGCGCGCTGTGGTGCTGCACCGTCTGCGTGAACACGGGCACCAGGAACACGGCGGCGTACGCGATCACGGCCGACGCCACGCTGAGACCCAGGGCGAGCGCCGACTGCCGGTGCCGCACCAGGGTCAGGTCGACGGCCGGCTGGTCGCGCCGTGCGGCCCACGCCACGTACCCCGCGAGCAGCACCGCGCCCGTGCCGAGCGTGGTCACCACCGGCGTGCTGTGCCAGCCGACGACGGAGCCGCGGCTCGCGCCGTACAGGGCGAGCGTCAGTCCGACGGCGAGCAGCCCCAGCCCGACGGGGTCGGCGCGGGCGGCAGGGTCCGCGCCGGGAGCCAGAGCCGCGGGCACGCGCCGCAACCCGACCAGGCCGGCGAGCCCGACGGGCACGTTGACCAGGAAGATCCAGGGCCACCCGCCCGCGGCGATGAGCAGCCCGCCCAGCGTGGGCCCGAGCGCCGGGGCCAGGAAGAACAGCAGGCCCGCAGCGACGGGGATGCGGCGCCCGCTCCCCTGCCGACCCAGCAGCAGCGTCATCGCGAGCGGGACCAGGGGGGCGCCCACCAGCCCCTGCACCGCGCGGGCGGCGATGAGCAGGCCCGCCGTCGGCGCGGCAGCGCACGCCGCCGACGCGACCACGAACGCGACCAGGCTGGCCCGGTACACCCGCAGCGTGCCGAGGCGCCGCGCCAGGAACGCCGACGCCGCCAGCCCCGCCGCCAGGGCGAGCAGGTAGCCGCTGACCACCCACTCGACGCTGTCCAGGCCTGCATGCAGCTGACGGCCGATGTCGGCGACCGCGACGTTGACGATGCTCGAGTCGACCATGGTCAGCAGCGGCCCGATCATGAGCCCGAGCTGGGCCAGGCCCCCGGTGCGCACCGGCACCTCCGCGGACATCAGGACCCTCCGGCCGCCCGCGACAGCTCGTCGAGCCAGGCGCGCTCGCGCCGGGCCCTGGCGAGGAGCTCGGCGCTGACCCGCGCGCCCCACTCCCGGTTGTGCGCGCTGGCCTCGGCGCGCGCCTCGAGGCCCTCGAGGTGCTCGATGCGGGCGGCCAGCGCGGCGTCCCGGCTCGCGAGCACCGCCTGACGTTCGGCAGGTTCCAGGTCGTCGAACATGCCCAGGCGGGTGAGGAACTCCTCCTCGACGCCGGCGAGGTCGGGGGGCAGGTCGGCGAGCATGTCGTGCAGCAGCTCGTCGCCCAGGTCGGTGAGGTCGTACACGTGCCGGGCGGGGCGGCCCTCCTGCTGGACGGCCGTCTTGCGGACGGCGCCCTGGTCCTCGAAGCGCCGCAGCGCGGGGTAGAGCGTGTTGTTGTTGAGCGCGAACGTCGTCGTCGCGGCGACCTTGCGCTTGAGCTCGTAGCCGTGCACCGGGGCCGTGCGCAGGTGGCTCAGGATCAGGATGTCCACGTACACAGGTCCAACCTAACCTAGGTTAGTTTAGACGAACAGCCCCCAGCGGGCCCGGACGCGGGAGACCACCGGGGCCAGGAACGCCACGAACAGCGAGTAGAAGCCCGCCGCGGGCACCAGCACCGCCAGCAGGAACGCGATCGTGAACAGCCCCGTCATGATCACCGCGCTCGCGACCTGCGAGGTCGGCACGGGCTGGTCCGGCTCGGCGAGCGCGGGCGTGCGGTGGATCAGCACCACCATCGCCGTCTGGAGCAGCGCCAGCAGCAGGATCGCCCCGACGTACAGGCCGCTGGTGAAGCGGCTGGTCTCGTAGACGCCGGTCACCTCGGTGGGGAACGGCAGCACCACCACCATGAGCAGCCAGGCCAGGTTGAGCACCACGAGCGGGGTGCTGATCGAGCGGACGTGCTCGAAAAGTCGGTGGTGCACCATCCAGAACCGGGCGATCACCACGAAGCTCAGCAGGAACGTCCAGATCTGCGCCGAGTGGTGGGTGATCATCTGGGGCGCCGTCAGCCCCTGCTCCTTCGAGGAGGTGACGACGTCGACCAGCGGCAGGATCAGCAGCGTCACGGCGATGGCGGTGACGCCGTCGGTGAAGAACATCAGGCGTTCCGGGGTGCGGGTCGTGGCCACCAGAGCACCGTAGCGAGGCAGGGAAGAGCCCGCGGGCTGGAGGATCTCCTGCCGCACTGGACGAGGGTGCGGCACCCGCGGGCTCCGGTGGTCACGTTGTAGTCGCCACCATGTCCCAAGACAAAGGACGCGCTAGCGCGCGACCACCTCATCGGTCCGAAGAGACTTCATCTGCTCGGATCACCTCCCTTCTGATGTACCGGCGACGCTACGCCTGGAGGCTCGGGAGGTCCACGGTTTTCGCCGTCAGGAGAGCAGGTGGCTCCACTGGTCCGGGAAGTCGTCGAGCCAGTCGGCGAAGCTGCGCGCCGGGCGGCCCACCAGACGTGCGACGTCGCCGGAGACCCGCTCGAAGGTGCCCGCAGCGATGGCCTGGTACGACGTGACCCACCCCTGGACCACGTCGCGCTCGACGTCGGAGCCCGCACGCGACGCGTAGGCCTCCTCCTCGGTCTGGGTCTCGTAGCGGATCGGGCGGCCGGTGAGCTCGGCCAGCGTCGCGGCGGCCTGGGTCAGGGTGATCGCCTCGGGCCCGGTGAGCTCGTAGATGCGGCCGTCGTGCACGCCCTCCCGCTCGTCGAGCAGCACCGCCGTGGCGACGTCGGCGACGTCGTCGTGGGACACCGACGCGACGCGGCCGTCGCCGGCCGGCCCGCGGATGACGCCGTCCTCCTGCACGAACGTGGTCAGCGCATGGTGGTACAGGTTGTCTCGCAGAAACGTACAACGCAACCGTGACCTGCGCAGATGCTCCTCCGTGGCCCAGTGGTCGCGGGCGAGCGTGAAGACGGCGTCCGGCGCCGCGCCCACGAACGACGTGTAGACGACCCGCTCGACGCCGGCAGCCACGGCCGCGTCGACGGCGGAGCGGTGCTGGTCCACGCGGTCCTTGGCCTCGCGGCCGCTCACCAGGAACAGCGTCCTGACGCCCTCCAGGGCCCGCCGCATCGCGTCGCCGTCGGCGTAGGAGTCGACCACCGCGACGTCGGCGTCGGGCAGCACCACCCCCGTCGAGAGGCGGGGGACGCGGCCCAGGTCGCGGACGATGAGGCGCTGCTGTGCACCCTCCGCGGCCAGGCGCAGCGCGAGGCTGGCGCCGAGCTTTCCGCTCGCGCCCGTCACCGCGACGATGTCGCCCCCTCGGCGCGCCATGAGTTCACGGTAGGCCGAGCAGGTTCACGTCGCGCGCCGCGGGCACCACACCCGGACGCGTTCCGGGAGACGATGCCGCCATGAGCAAGACGTTCCGAGTGATGACGGTGTGCACGGGCAACATCTGCCGGTCGCCCATGGCGGAGATCGTGCTGCGCGAGGCGTTCGCCGCGAACGGCCTCGACGCGGACGTCGTCGTCGACTCCACCGGGGTGAGCGGCGAGGAGCAGGGCAACCCTGTGGACCGGAGGGCGCGCAGCGTGCTGTCCCGCCACGGCTACCCCGCCGGCGACTCCCACCGGGCCCGCCGCGTGACGACGGCCGACGTCGCCGGGCACGACCTGGTGCTGGCGATGACGGCCCACCACGCCCGCGCCCTGCGCCGCCTGGTCCGCGCCGACGGCGAGGGCGCGGAGATCCGCATGTTCCGGTCGTTCGACCCGGAGGCGCCCGTGCTGCGCGAGGGCCAGGGCGAGCACCTGCTCGACGTCGAGGACCCCTGGTACGGCGGCATGGAGGACTTCGAGGTGTGCCTGCGCGAGATCGAGGCGGCCACCCCGGGCATCGTCGAGTACGTCCGGGAGCGGCTCGCCGCCTGACCCCCACCACCCGCGCTGACCTCTTCTGCCAGGATGCTCGGATGACGTACACCGTGCGGCGCGTGCTCGCCTCCGAGTGGGAAGCCGTGCGTGACCTGCGGCTCCAGGCCCTCCAGGACCCGGTGGCGCACCTGGCGTTCCTCACGAGCCACGCCGAGGAGGCCGCCCGCGAGGACGCCTTCTGGCAGCAGCGGACGATGGGCGCCGCCGAGGGCGGGTCGGCCGCCCAGTTCGTGGTGGTCGACGAGTCCGACGACGGCCGCTGGGTCGGGTCCGTGACCGGGCTGCTCGAGCAGGCCGGCGCCTCCGACTTCGAGGGGCGCGACGTCACCGAGCGGCAGGTGCACGTGGTGGGCGTCTGGCTGCACCCTGCCCACCGCGGCCAGGGCCTGGTGCAGCGCGCGCTCGGCGCCGTGGCCGACTGGGCGCGCGACCGGGGCGCGACCCGCGCGCGGCTGTACGTGCACGCGGACAACGGGCGGGCGCAGGCGGCCTACGAGAAGGCGGGCTTCCGGGCGACGGGCAACGCGTTCGACGGCACCATCGGCCGCGAGGTGGAGCTGGCGCTGCCGCTCACCTGAGCCAGGGCCACCACCAGCGGCGTCGGCGCGGGGGCTCCGGCCGGGCGACGTAGCCGTGGAACCAGCGGGCGAGCTCCGTCCACACCGTCTCGCGCACCGCAGCCGTCGACAGCGTGACGTCGTGCAGCGCCCCGTCCACCCGCACCAGCGTGACCACCGAGCCCAGGTTCGGCACGCGGCGGGCGACCCCGGGCACGTCGAGCACCGTGTCGGCGCGCATCATCTCGTCGCTCCAGCGCACCGGCACCACCGAGCGCTCGGACAGGAGCACCAGGATCGGGGCCCCGATGCGCAGCCCTTGGGCCACCCGCTCGTGCCCGCTGAACACCGCGGCGAGCCAGCCGGGCGTGGCGCGCCAGCCGCCGTCGGGGCGCCAGGCCGGGTTCACGTCCCACTCGCCGTCGTACCGGTCGGAGATGGAGCGCACGTAGAAGCCCTGGTCCACGTTGATCAGGTGCGAGCGCGGCGCGACGGCGGCCTGCGCGCGGACGGGGCCCTCGAGCACGCGCCGCCCCAGGTAGCGGGTCTGGAACTCGAGCCAGGGGCTGTTGAGCACCAGGCCGTCCGCGCGGCCGGGGTGGCGGTCGGCCCACAGGGCGAGCGTGAGGCCGCCGGTGGAGTGGCCCATGAGCAGCAGCCGGCGGCCGGGCGAGCCGCCGTGGCCCATGAGGGCGAGCGCGGCGTCGATCTCCTCGTCGTACGTGGCCAGGTCGTCGACGTAGCCCGGCGTCTGGTGCTTCAGCAGGCTGCGCCCGTACTTGCGCAGGTCCAGGGCGTGGAACCGGACGCCCAGGGCCTCCCAGAAGTCGGCGACGTGGGTCTGGAAGAAGTAGTCGATCCAGCCGTGCACGTACAGCAGGTCGACGCCGGCGTCGTTGCCCGGCGCGGCGCGCCGCACCAGCGTGGCGACCACCTTGCCCTCGTCGTCGTCGGCGAGCGGGAGCGTGCGGCGCTCGTAGCCGGGCAGGACGTCGGGCTCCCAGGCTCCCTCGCTCGCGGGCTCGCTCACGGAGCCGACGCTACCCGCGGGCAGGTCAGGGCGTCCGGAAGGTGTCCGGCGTCGGCACGAACGTGACCGGCACCGCGTGCCCGGCCGACGCCAGGACGCCCGGAAGCCACGCGGCGACGGCGCGCGACCCGGCCTGCTCGCTCGGCACGTGCCCCACCACCACCAGGCCCTTCGCGACGCCCAGGGCGACGGCGTCGACGGCGTACTCCCCCGTCTCCCACTCGTGGGCCTCACCCACGACCGCGACGTCGACGTCGGGCCGGCGCAGCAGCGCCCGGTTGCGGGCGAACCCGCGGAACCCGAGGTCCAGGCCGACGCGCGTCACGACGGCGGACGGGTCGCCGACGTAACGCAGCGCGGTGGCGCCGAGGGTGCCGGCGACGTGCCGGGCCAGGTCGCCGAGGGTGGTGGGCTCGATGGTCGCGGTGCTGATGCCCGTCGTGGCGCCGGGGTCCAGGGCCCAGCCGAGCTCCGCGGCGGTGGCGGCGTCGACGCCGTCGGGGCGCAGGTCGTGCCACTGGTCGTGCAGGTGCCACACCACCAGGCCCTGCTGCCGCACGTAGGCGCGCTTGGCCGCGTAGACCGGGTCGGCCTCGGCCTCGAGGTCGCCGCGTGCGTCGTCGGCGTGCGCGAAGTAGAGCGGCTCGTGCGTGACCACCAGGTTCGCGCCGGCCGCGACGGCCGCCCGCAGCACGTCGAGCGTCGCCGTCATCACCACCGCGACGCCGGTCACCTCGGTGGCGGGGTCGCCGTCGACGAACGCGTCGACGGTGACGTCCCGCGGGGCGGCGGGGACGGCGGAGCGGAGGGCGGCGACGACGTCGGCGGCGGTGGTCACCGTGCCACGCTACGTCCCCCGGAGGACGGCTCGCGGCGCCGGGGCGCCCGCTCGGCGAAGATGGCCTCATGAAGGTCTCGCGCCGCTCGCACGTGCCGCCGTTCGCCGTCATGGAGATCCTCGCCGCCGCCAACCGGCGCCGGGCGCTGGGCCACGACGTGCTCAACCTGTGCGCAGGGGAGCCGTCCACCGGCGCCTCCGACGTCGTGCGCGACCGCGCCATCGAGCTGCTGCGCTCCGGCGACCTCGGCTACACCGAGGCGATGGGCGTCCCGGCGCTGCGCGAGGAGATCGCCGGGCACTATCGCCGCTGGTACGACGTCGACGTCGACCCCGCCCGGATCGCCGTCACCACCGGGTCGAGCGGCGGGTTCGTGCTCGCGTTCCTCGCGGCGTTCGACGTCGGCGACCGCGTGGCCCTGGCCCGCCCCGGGTACCCCGCGTACAAGAACATCCTCGCGGCGCTGGGGTGCGAGGTGGTCGAGCTCGACTGCGGGCCCGACACCCGCTACCAGCCGACGGTCTCCCAGCTCATGGAGGCGTACTACGGCGGCGGGCTCGACGGCGTGGTGGTCGCGAGCCCGGCCAACCCGACGGGCACGATGATCGCTCCGGCCGAGCTGGATGCCGTGGCCCGCTGGTGCGGGGAGCATGACGTGCGCCTGATCAGCGACGAGATCTACCACGGCATCGCCTACGGCGGCGACGTACAGCAGGCGACCGCCGCGGTGTACGCCGACCAGGGTGCCGTCGTCGTCAACTCGTTCTCGAAGTACTGGGCGATGACGGGGTGGCGGCTCGGCTGGCTGGTGCTGCCCGAGGAGCTGGTGGGGCCGGTCGACGCCCTGGCCGGCAACGTGGCGCTCTCGCCGCCCGCTCTCGCCCAGCACGCGGGCGTCGCGGCGTTCAGCCCGGAGGGGTACGCGGCCGCGGCGGCGAACGTCGAGCGGTACGCGCAGTCCCGCACCGCGCTGCTGGAGCGCGCGCAGGAGCTGGGCTGGTACCCCGTGGCACCGGCCGACGGCGCGTTCTACCTGTACGGGAACGTCGCCGGCACGGGGCTCGACTCGGTGACCTACTGCGCGCGCCTGCTCGAGGAGGCGAACGTGGCGATCACCCCCGGCACCGACTTCGACGCCGTCAGCGGGCACGAGTGGGTACGCCTGTCGTTCGCCGCGTCGCCCGACACGGTCAGCCGTGCGGCCGACCGGATCGCCGCGTGGCAGGCCGGCCTCTGACGATGGGCGTGCGCCTGGCCACCTTCAACGTGCGCCACGGGCTGCGGCCCGACGGCATGGTCGACACCGCGATGCTCGCCCGCGCGGTGGCGTCGCTCGACGCCGACGTGGTGGCCCTCCAGGAGGTGGACCGCGGGCAGGCCCGGTCCGACGGCGCGGACCAGGCGCGGGTCGCGGGCGAGGCGATGGGTGCGGTAGCGGGCCGGTTCGTGGCAGGCGTCGCGGGGACCATGGAGCCGCGCCGCGAGCCGGGGGCGGCGAACCCGCTCGAGCCCGTCGCGAAGGCGAAGGGCGGCGCACGGGTGGGCGCCGCCCTCGGGGCGCTCCGCTCCCCCGGCGGGAGGAAGGCCGCCGTCGCGTACCTCGGCACGTGGGGCAGCCGGCGTCGCGCCACGGGCCGCGAGGTCGCCCGGGTGCCGGCGTACGGGATCGCGCTCTTGAGCCGCTACCCGGTGCGCGCCTGGCGGCAGTACCGCCTGCCGCTGGGCTCGCCGTGGCTGCTCGGGCGGCTGCAGCTCGGCGGGGACGAGCCCCGCGTGGCGCTCGCCGCCGTCATCGAGACGCCCGACGGCCCCCTGACCGTCGTGACCACCCACCTGTCGGCGTGGAAGCAGCAGAACCGGGTGCAGCTGCGGCGCCTCGTGGAGCTGCTCGCCGACGCCCCGCGCCCGCTCGTGCTGCTCGGAGACCTCAACATCCGCGCCGACGAACCGGCCGCGATCACCGGCTGGCGGGACCTCGTGGGGGTCGAGACGTTCCCCCGGCACCGCCCGTGGCTGCGCCTCGACCACGTGCTGGTTGACGGTGCCCGCGGGGCCGACGACGGCGCCGCCCGTGCGCTCGACCTGGGCATCAGCGACCACCTCGCGGTCGTCGTCGACCTGGGTTCTGGCTAACGACAGGCGAACGGCAGGCGAACACTCGGCGAACTGTGCGGACGAACAGGGGTCCCGGCGTGACCCGGTGCCCCGCGCTTCACTAACGTCTGCGCCTCGTGAGTCCTCTGCGCAATCGCCTCGTGCGCGCCGCCGTCGCGGCGGTCGCCCTCCTGCCGCTCGCGGCCTGCGGATCGACCGGGGGCGCGAGCCCCGCCGCCTCCACCGCCCCGCAGGTCACCGGCACCTTCAAGGCTGCCGGTGCGTCGTCGCAGCAGAAGGCGATGGGTGCGTGGATCGAGGGCTTCACCGCCGCGAACCCGGGCGTCTCGGTGACGTACGACCCGGCCGGCTCGGGCAAGGGCCGCGAGGAGTTCCTCGCCGGCACCACCGCCTACGGCGCCTCCGACGTGCCGCTCACGGACGACGAGATGAAGGCCTCCGGCCAGGCGTGCGACGGCGGCAACGCCATCGACCTGCCGGTGTACATCAGCCCCATCGTGGTGGTGTTCGACGTCCCGGGCGTCGCGGCGCTCAACCTGTCCTCCGCCACGATCGCCCGGCTGTTCACGGGCAAGATCCACACCTGGGACGACGCCGAGGTCGCCGCGGACAACCCGGGCGTCCAGCTTCCCGACCTGCCCGTGACGCCGGTGCACCGCTCCGACTCGTCCGGCACCACCGACAACTTCACCGACTGGCTGCACGCCACCGCACCCGACGCGTGGGAGTTCGACGCGAGCTCCGACTGGCCGCTCGCCGACGGGCTCTCCGGCGAGGGCACGGGCGGCGTCGTCGACGTCGTGAAGGCGACCGCCGGGGCCGTCGCCTACGTCGACGCCTCCCAGGCCGGCGGCATGGGCACCGCGGCCATCAACGTGGGCGGCACCTGGGTCAAGTCCAGCGCGGCCGGTGCCGCCGGCGCCGCGGGCCTCTCCCCGCGCGACGAGAGCCGCTACCAGGACGACATGTCCTACCGGCTCGACCGCACCACCACCAACACCAACGCCTACCCGCTGGTGCTGGTCAGCTACCTGCTGGTCTGCTCGCGCTACACGGACCACGAGCAGGGGCAGTTCGTGAAGGCGTTCGTGGACTACATCGCGTCCGACGCCGGCCAGGCCGCCGGCACCAAGGCCGCCGGCAGCGCCGCGCTCACCCCGGCGCAGCAGGACTGGCTGCGCTCGGCCGCGAACGACATCTTCCTGGTGCCCGAGGCCAAGGCGAAGTCGTAGCGTCGGGGGCATGGACGAGGAGCCCGGCACCACCGGCCGCGTCGGCCGGAGCGAGAGCATCGAGGAGCGGTCGGACCGGAACTGGACCGAGCTGCTCCAGGAGCTGCGCGTCATGCAGACCGGCGTGCAGATCCTGACCGGGTTCCTGCTCACGCTGCCGTTCCAGCCCCGGTTCGCGCAGCTCACGGGGTTCCAGCGCGGGCTCTACCTGGTGCTCATCGTGCTTGCCGCGCTCACCACCGGCCTCGCCGTCGCGCCCGTGGCTCTGCACCGCGGGCTGTTCCACCGGCGGGTCAAGGCGCGCATGGTCACCGTCGGCGACTGGCTCACACGCGCCACCCTGCTGCTGCTCGCGGCGCTGGTCACCGGGGTGCTCGGGCTCGTGTTCGACGTCGTCGCCGGGCGCGCGGCAGGCGTCACGACGGCCGTCGTCTCGCTGGTGGTGCTGGGGGGCCTCTGGGCTGTGGTGCCCGGCGTCGTCCGGGCCCGGGCCACCGCCGAGCTCCGCGAGGGGCGCGAGGGCTGAGCCGCCTCAGGCGGCGAGGTCGAGCGCCTCGGCGCTCGTGGCTTTCTCGGCGCGCGCGTGGGCCCGCTTGCGCAGGATCGTCAGGGTCGAGTGCCCGCCGATGACGATCCACGCGACGTTCGCCGCGGCCGAGGGCCACACGCCGTTGACCATCGCGACGAGGAACATCGCGGCCGCCCCGCCCAGGTTGGTGAGCTGGAACGCGAACGACCCCGGGCCCCAGTGGCCCTTGCTCACCATGCCGTAGGCCACGATGCCGGCGACAGCGCCCACCCAGCCGAAGAGGGTGATCAGGGCGACGATCGACATCCGGGGCTCCAAGGCGGTTCTGGGGGCGCGACGAAGCGCCCCGAGTGGGGTGAGAAGGGGGTCCCACGCCGTAGACCGCGGCGCGTGATGACAGTCTCCCTGTCCGGACCGTTCAGCACAATCGAACGATCGTGGACCCGGCATATAGCATCGCTATATGCCCACAGACCCTCGACGACTCTCCTTCCTGCTCGCGGTGCACCGCGCAGGTGGCGTGCTCGCCGCCGCCGACCTGCTGCACGTGACGCCGTCCGCCGTGTCCCAGCAGATCGCCCGGCTCGAGGCCGAGGAGGGCTACCCTGTGCTCGACCGCGGGCCCCGCGGCGTCACGCTCACGCCCGCCGGCCGGGTGCTCGCCGAGGCGGCCGAGCGCATCGAGGCCGAGCTCGTCGAGGCGCGCCAAGCCATCGCGGCACTGGGCGACGGCGTGGCCGGCCGCGTCGGCATCGGCGCCTTCCAGACGGCGATCCGCGCCGTCGTCGCGCCGGCGCTCGCGCCGCTCGCCGACCGCTTCCCGCGCGTCGTGCTCGACGTCCGCGAACACGAGCCCGCCGAGTCCGTGCGGCTGCTGCGGGCCGGCGACCTCGACCTGGTGGTGCTCGAGCGCGACTCCGAGATGGCCAACCCGGCCCCGAAGGGCTCGCGCGACGTGCCGCTGCTCGACGAGCCGTGGCGCCTGGTGATCCCGTCGGGCACCACTCCCCCCGAGCACCTGGGCGACCTCGCAAACCTGACGTTCGTCGCGTCCGAGGCCGGGACGGCGTCGGACCGTGCACTGCAGCGGCTGGCCAAGACGCTCGGCACGCCCATCGCCACGCGACACTCCACCTACGACTTCGACACCACGCTGGCGCTCGTCGCCGCAGGTCAGGGCGTCGCGCTGCTGCCCGCCCTCGCGCTCGACCAGGTGGCCCAGAACGACCAGCTGCGCGTGATCCGCCTGCCCGGGCTCGGCGAGCGACAGCTGGTGATCCGGCACCGCGCGAGCCGGCACGAGCCCGGCCCCGTGGTCCGCGCGGTCATCGAGGTCATGATGGAGGTCGCCGCGCGGCTCGAGCTCGCGTGAGACACGGTCCCCACCGGCGCCACGACTGAGTAGGATCGGCCGCGCAACACGCGACACACGCCGATCGAATCGCGACGGGAGAGCCCGTCCGCCGGCCCTCGGGCCGGCTGCGGCGCCGAAGGAGCAAACCCTCCCCGGGAATCTCTCAGGCACCCGTACCGCCGCGACGAGGCAACTCTGGAAAGCGGTCGTCCTCCGGGCGGCCCACCGACGGTGCAAGCCGGCCCCACGTTCGAGGGGACGGCAAAACTCTCAGGTCCGATGACAGAGCGGGGAGGGACGCAGCAGTCCCCTTCCTCACCCTCGGAGCTCCCGTGACCAGCCCCTCCCCCGACCTCTTCGCGGACCGCCACATCGGCCCCGGTGCCGCCGACGACGGCCCCCAGGTGCGCGCGATGCTCGACGCGCTCGGCTACCCGACGCTCGATGCGCTGGTCGACGCCGCCGTCCCGGCGAAGATCCGCACGTCCCGCCCGCTGGCCGTGGCCGCCGCGCGCACGGAGCCCGAGGTGCTCGCGGACCTGCGCCGCATCGCCGCGAAGAACCAGGTCAAGCGCCAGATGATCGGCCTGGGCTACTACGGCACCCACACGCCCGCGGTGGTCCGCCGCAACGTGCTCGAGTCCCCCGCCTGGTACACGGCGTACACGCCGTACCAGCCGGAGATCAGCCAGGGCCGCCTCGAGGCGCTGCTCAACTTCCAGCAGGTGGTCGAGGACCTCACGGGCCTCGAGGTCGCCGGCGCGTCGCTGCTCGACGAGGCCACGGCCGTCGCCGAGGCCGTGGCCCTCATGTGGCGCGCGTCCAAGGCAGCCCACGGGTTCGTCGTGCTCGACGCCGACCTGTTCCCCCAGACGCTCGCCGTCACGCGGGGCCGCGCCGACGCGATCGGCCTGCCCGTGGTGGTCGCCTCGCTCGACGCGGGCCTCGACGCCGGCCTGTCGGCCGTCGTCGCCGCAGGTCAGGCACTGCCCGACGGCGACCTCGTGGGCGTCGTCGTCGCGCAGACGGGCGCCAGCGGCCGCGTGCTCGACGCGCGCGGCGTGATCGCCGAGGCCAAGGAGCGCAAGGCCCTGGTCACGATGGCCACGGACCCGTTGGCTCTCACGCTGCTCGCCTCTCCCGGCGAGCTGGGGGCCGACGTCGCCGTCGGCTCCGCCCAGCGTCTGGGTGTCCCGCTGTTCTTCGGCGGCCCGCACGCCGCCTACATCGCGGTCCGCAAGGGCCTCGAGCGCCAGCTCCCGGGCCGCCTGGTCGGCGTTTCCGTCGACGCCGACGGCGCCACCGCCTACCGCCTCGCCCTGTCGACGCGCGAGCAGCACATCCGCCGCGAGAAGGCGACGAGCAACATCTGCACGGCCCAGGCCCTCCTGGCGATCGTCGCGGGGATGTACGCCGTCCACCACGGCCCCGACGGCCTCCGAGCGATCGCGACCCGGGTCCACACCCACGCAACGACGCTGGCCACGGCCCTGACGGAGGCGGGCATCCGGGTCGAGCACGGCACCTTCTTCGACACGGTCCGCGCCGCGGTCCCGGGCGCCGCGAAGACAGTGCTCGACGAGGCAGCGCGCCTCGGCATCAACCTGTACACCCCAGACGAGAACCACGTACAGATCGCCTGCGACGAGACGACCACAGAAGCCGACATCAACAAGGTGCTTGAAGCGTTCCAGCAGGCGATGCACGAGGCCGGGAAGGGCGAGAAAGCGCGCGCGGGCGGCAAACCCGCAGAGGAGGGGCCCCCGGGGGCCCGGGACGCCGCCGCGC
>Ga0082212_10002799_pt1 | contig 25071 bp, 20 predicted proteins | sample TergutNt197P3_FD_71548 | JGI IMG/M metagenome (GOLD analysis project Ga0082212, IMG submission 71548) | Neocapritermes taracua P3 segment gut microbial communities from Petit-Saut dam, French Guiana - Nt197 P3 | ecosystem: Host-associated > Arthropoda: Insects > Digestive system > Gut ... | reverse complement strand
CCGCCCGACGCAGCCCCCGAAAGGCGAAAAAAATACGCGGGCTTTTGGAGTCTGCCGCTCCCCAACCCCTGACGTGGCACTGTTACTGGCCAGCGCGGTATCTGCCTCCAACTCACCATTGAGCTGCGGGAAAACACCGCGGCAGAAAGCTCTGCTTATCGTCAGTTCATGCACTTTTAAAATATGCACCCTGATTCTGTTGTATTGTTGCGACATGACTTGCATCGTGATATAGTTAGCTGAATAAGCCCATGGTAAGAGTACCTGTGGGAAAAGCTATCCCTAACGCAGAAAGCGACCTCGCGTAAAACAAATTGACTATTAGCCAGGAGGAACACAATGGCCATTGCCAGTCTCATTGTCAAAACAAAACAGGGATCAGAGGAACAAGCGACAAATGTGATCAATTCGATTAACGGCCTCAGCGTCCATACCGTAACAGAAAATCAAGAAATCGTCGTCTTAGCCGAAGCACCGACCTCAGATGATATTTTTACCCTTAGTCAATCCCTGGAAAAAGCCGATGAAAGCATTGTTAGCGTTTTGTTCGCTTACATGAACATTGAAAACCTCGGCGAAGATGACGTTTGATTGATCCTCAAGCAGAATTATATCGCACCTCGAAAAACCCTTGAAAACGTTAACGTTCTCAAGGGTTTTCTCTGTTGACGCTGGCGAATTATCAATTGTTAAACTTTTTCGATTTTAACCGCGCAAATCTTATATTCCGGCTGAGCGGATGTGCCGTCAACAGCGTCGTTCGTCACAAGATTGATCAATCTTGTGTCTACGGCATCATGGAAGGCGGCAAAGACCATTTTCTCCCGCGGTTCACCTTTTGCGCCGACGAATTTGGCTTTCATTGTGCAGGTACCACGCTTGGAGGTAACTTTCACAAGACTGTTGTCCGCAATACCAAGATCCTGAGCATCCTTCGGGTTCATTTCCAGATAGCATTCTGGGAATGCCCTGACAAGAGCTTCCGATTCGCCGGTCATGGAATTGGTATGCCAATGCTCAAGCACACGTCCGGTGGACAGGAAGAATGGATACTCGGCATCCGGCGATTCATTAGGACCTGACTGGGGACGGAGATAGATGACGGCCTTCTTGTCCGGTCTGGCATAGAACTCAATCCCTCTAACGCCCGGGCTGGTAACATAGGGATCGTTGCCCGCGTAACGAATTTTGGTTCCTTCCGGGTTTTTGTCCGTCACGGGCCAGAGAATGCCATGGCCTTCTTTAAGGGCTTCGTATGACGCGAGTTCCATATAGCCGCCTTTGCCGCATTTGCGGTATTCTTCCCAGATCGCTTCGTTGTCGGTATAGTGCGCAAAGTCTTTTTCGAAGCCCAATCTCTTGGCAACTTCAAGGATCTGCCAGACGTCAGGTTTAGCTTCACCGGGAGGATCAATGGCTTGGGCGATGTGCTGCGTTCTGCGTTCTCCGTTGCCGTAGATACCTTCTTTCTCCATCCAGAAGGCTGACGGTAGGACAACGTCGGCCAGTTCGGTTGTGCGTGTGGGGAACGCATCCGAAACGACCAAGAAGGTTTTCTTCATTCCTTCATGGTGTTTGTTCAGATTCGGCAAGGACTGGCCTGGGTTGGTACAGATAACCCAGAGTGCTTTCACATCGCCTGTCCCGCACGCGTTAAACAGATTGATGGTGTGCAGTCCGTTTGTAGGCTGAATCTTTTCAACAGGAACTTTCCAGACTTCGGCAATTTGTTTCCGGTGCTCTTCATTAGCCACCAGACGACCGCCCGGCAGCAGATGGGACAAAGCGCCAACTTCGCGGATACTTCCACAGGCGCTGGGCTGGCCTGTCAGTGAGAATGGCGTGTTGCCGGGAGAGCAGATTTTGCCTGTCAAAAGATGAAGGTTGTGCATAAGGTTGTTAAGCCAGGTTCCAAAGGATCTTTGATTGAGACCCATGGTCCAAAGGGACATGGTGTTCTTGCCTTTTTCACCAAACATTTTGGCGATTTCCGTGATCTTCGCAGCGGTGATACCTGTTTTTTCTTCCACTTTATCCGGCGCGTAATCTTCCAGGAATTCTTTGTAGTCGTCAAATTTCAACGCCTTGTTTTCGCCATCGACGGTTCTGATAAAGGTCGTATGCTGATTAATGAACTCTTCGTCAATCAGCTTCTCCTGGATCAGGACATAGGCGATGCTGTTGAGCAGAGACAAGTCGGTACCGGGCACAAACTGGATGAGCTCGTCAGCAATAGCGGCTGTTGCTGTCTTACGTGGATCAAGAACGATAACTTTGACGGACGGATTCTTGATTTTGCGCTCTCTTATGCGTTCGAACAAAATTGGATGGGCCTCCGCCATGTTGGCCCCAATAATGAAGAACACATCAGCCGATTCAATGTCTTCATAGGAACCCATGGGCTCATCTTTGCCGTAGGTGCTTACAAAGCCGGCCACGGCGCTGGCCATACATGTGCGCGGGTTACCGTCGATGTTGTTGGTACCGATGCATCCTTTGAACAGTTTGTTAGCCAGGTATGCTTCTTCTGCAACATTTTGGCCTGATCCGTAGTAGCCCACGGAGTTCGGTCCGGACTCATCAATGGCTTTTTTGAACTCTTTGGCAACTGTGTCGAGAGCTTCCTCCCAAGTGACGTCAACAAGGGTCCCGTTTTTGCGGATTTGAGGTTTCGTAAGACGTTTGGCAGAGGTGATCACCTCAGGCAGCTTCTCAGCTTTCAGACACAGTTTCCCTTTGTTGACTTCGCAATCGGGATCTCCTTTTACTTCGGTAATCTTGCCGTCTGCCACGGTAACAATAACACCGCAGCCTGTGCCGCAATAGCGGCAGACACCTTTAAACTTGTTGGCGTCTTTGGTATCATCCTTGTCGCATCCTGCAGGGACAAGCCCGAGGCTGACCAACGCGGCGCTGGCCGCTGTCGTCTTGATGAAATCTCTGCGTGTTAACATAATTAACGAATTCCCCCTAGAAATTATTTTTTTATCGATCCATCTCATTTAAGTGACACCGGAAACACGTATCACGGCTCGGACGCATTTTGTTCAATTCCTTGTTGTGGGTCAACCCTGTATGACATGTCACACAAGTCATTTCAGGAAAATGCAATTCCGAATGCGGGTCTTTGTCAATTCTGACCTGGCTGGTATTTTTGCGCGGTTTGTCCTGGTGACAGCTGATACAGTGGACATCATTCTCATCAACCGTTATATCGTCAGGATCGGGAGCGCCGGTTAAGTTAACCACAACTTGGTTCAACCCGTTAAGTTTGGCTTTTGCCAAGCCGATGAGTCCGGGTTGGGAATGACACTTTATACAGTCAACATCTTGGTGGGAGGAACCTTCCCAAGTGTCATGAAAACCATTCATGACTTTACAGGTGTTACAGAAAAAAGATTGGGACGTAAGCTCAACCGAAGCCGCTCCTCCAACAACAATGATCAGCAATAAAACAACAAGAATTACTTTGCCTTTTGAGGATCTGCCCTTTCTCCTCCTTCCTGATCTCACATCATCATCATCATAATAGTCGTCCTCATAGCTGGGTTGGTATGCCATGTTCTTCCTCATTCCTTTTCCAATATTTTTTTAGGCTGAACCGCAAGGCGTTCCGGGAACACACTGTAATACATTTGCCGCAACTCATACACGAGACAGCGTTGTAGATCCCTTTGCCTCCTGGTTCAACCTGCATGGAACATTCATTCTGACATATTCCACAATCGTTACATTGATCGTTATCCAAAGTGATTCCAACCAGCTTTCCAACACCTAACCATCCATACAAAATTCCAACGGGACACAGTCTGCGGCACCAAAACATTGGCTGGAAGAACTCCAAAAGAACAACAATGAGGACCAACAGAAGTTCCAAAACCATGCCAAAATAGAATACCCGCGACAGCGCACCGATTGGTGAAACCGTGGTGAAAAGCGGTATCGCAATCCACAAAGATCCGATGAGAGAAACCAGCAGAATGGACGTCGGTAATATGATGCTCTTCTTCATGGGTTTCTTGGAAAAAGGCCACTTTGGTGACGCTGTGTGAGCCCATTCCAACAGGGTATGCACCGGACAAACCCAACCGCAAAAGACCCTGCCGAGGATAACGGCCATGATGATAAGCGGCAGCGCGGACAGGAAAGAAGTTAGGTAAAACGCGCGACTGGCCAGCATTGTTTCAATTGCTGCCAAGGGATCCGCCAACCCGATTCCAAACAAATGCGAAGCCACATAGTTGCCCGTCCAGATCATCGGAACCCCGAACCATGGAACCATCAGGAGAAGAATCGCTCCGATTTGGACAAATCTTCTGACAAGGTTTACCGATACAGTTTTCTTTATTGCTGACATTCCAGGCCCCCTCCGTACCAGCTGGTATCTTCCAGCCTCAAGTCAGATTTTTACCGTCACTCCCCTTTCACGATGGTGATCGCGGGTGGATCAAGGATGCAAACATATTCACATATGCCACACCCTACACACACTTCGGGATCAACAACAGGTCTGGCAAAATCCTCCAAAACAATCCCTTTGTTAAAAAAGGGACAGCGAGCATAACAACATTTACATACATCACCATGCCAGGTAATACATCGGTCCTGGTCGAGCACAGCCAGCCCCATACCGGCCTCCTCTTTTTCGACAGGAACGATAGCGCCGGTGGGACACACGTTGAGACACTCCATACATAGATCACACGGTTGTTGACGTGGAACAATATACGGGGTTCCGGCTGAAAGACCTGTTTCCAGACCTGCCAAGAGAAGGGCGTCACACGGGCATACCTGGGCACACTGACCGCAGCGCAGACATGTCGCAAGGAAATGGTTTTCCGATGTCGTCCCGGGTGGTCTAATCAGCGGTGAAGGCTGAGAAACGAGAGTTTTGGCCCCTTGTCCAAGCAGCAGAAAAAGCAATCCTCCGGCTGACGCCTTAAACAGCGTACGCCTCTCCAACGATTCTCACCCCCTCTCCTTCTTCGCAGAAGCTTCAACTTGTCTCGCTTATATATAGATTTTACATTAATAATTTGAAAAATGATAATGGAATTTTATGGGTTATCTCGATTTGGCGGTATTCGTATCAAGCGCGGGATCCTGTAAACAACCTTATTATCGAGATCCTGCCTCGGTTTTCCCTCAGATTCCATCTCTGATCCCGCTTCTGATCCCTTTTTCAACAAATAATTGTTCAAACCGGCAATAATCAGGAGGGCTGCGCTAAGCGGCAGCAAGCTTACTCCTAACTCCGTCAGCGTTGGCAGGTACCCCCAGAATGTCACGAAGGAATCGGTACCCGAGGCGAAGACGCCTGTCGATACCGGCATAGACCATAACCCGGCGCCATCCACTTCTAAAGAAAGCGGTATCGCGTTAAAGGCGGCCATCAACATCAAGATCTTGTTCACAAATACACCGAGAACCACGAGGACGCCGGACAGCAGAAGCGGTTTATAGTATTGGTTGAATCTTTTCGATAGGAACATCGCTGCTGCCGCAGCCAGCAGCAAAACCTCCAACACAAACAACCCGCCATACCGGCCGAATAAGATCTCGGCTTGAATCTGATTTTCAACAGAACTGCCTAAGAGCAAAGGCAGGGCGTCAATAGCTGTCAGGCCCAAATGACCGATCAGGCAGAAGGCTATGATTTTGGCCAAGAAACCAAAGGAACTTGTCTGTTCGGCCACCCTGTCTTTCTTGCTCAATCCTATCGCGAACAGGATGACCAAGGCGGCGCCGAGAGCGTATCCCACAAGCAGCGCGTCAAGTGGGAACAGCAAGGTGTTCCACAGTGGCTGGGCTTTCTGGGTGGCGAAGAGAAGCGCCGTAACAAGTCCTAGGACAGCGGACATCACCAGGGCGAACATAATCAAGGCAGGTTTGGCCTCCCTTTGTGGACGTATCATGGACAGCACCATGATGACGGCAACGACCAGAAAGACCGCTAATACAAGAATATCCCAAAGCAACGGTGAACCGAGGTTAGGCGAAAGCAACAACCGCATCATCGTTTGCGCCGACCCCAAATCCATGAAGATGGCAATACCGGCTGCGACAGTGCAGGCTAAGGAAATGAAAGAGGCTATTTTTGCCACAGGTTCAAAAGATTTTTTGCCGCTCAGACAGGCCAAGGAACAGACCAGCATAGCGCCGGCGGCTGCGCCGACATAGAATTCAAAACAGGCAATGTAGAGACCCCATGGGAACGAGTTGCGCATACCGGTGCTGGCAAGACCAAAGAGGCTCTGATACAGCCAAGCAATTAAACCGACCATGCCAAAGAGCAGCCCCACCCAAATTAATTTGCTGTTCTTTTTCATTCCTTCACCTCCTTGAGGGCTGTTTCTTTGGATGAAACATAGAATACTTTTGGTTTCGTTCCTTTATCTGCCAAAAGTTGGCGCACAATTTTTTTGCCTTTCATATGCGCACTGGCCTCAGAGTTGCTTTTGTCCAAGTCGCCAAAGAATCTGGCGTTGGCTGTGCAGGCTTGGACGCATGCAGGACGCGCGTTGTCTTTCGTATATTGAATACAGAATGTGCATTTCTCCACAACGCCGGATCGGCGATGCTGTGTGTAAACCAATCGTTTCTCTTTTTTGCCGTCTTTAACATCGAAAGGATATCCGTATTCATAGCCGTATTCTTTTTTGGCTTTCTTGGCGTCCTGCCAATTGAATTGGCGGACATTATAGGGACAAGCCGTCATACAAAAACGACAGCCGATACAGCGCTTGTAGTCCACCAGCACAACGCCGTTTTCGTCCGTATAGGTGGCCCCTGTCGGACAAACGCTCTGACAAGAGGGTTTGTCGCACATCTGGCAAGATACGGGCAGATAGTCCATCCTATATTCATCTTTGCTGTTAATCACCGCGTTCTGATGGGTTAGACCTCCCTGGGTAAAGACGCGGTTCCACCAGACGCCAGGCGCCTGACTGTTGTGTATATGGCAGCTTACCATGCATGTCTGACAGCCGATACATCTGTCCAGGTCAATAACCATACCATAGCGCATTATTTTTTCACCACCTTTTCGACATCGCAAACGGCTTCATTCCAGTTGGTGTTGGGCGACCACATCTGGGGAACGAAGTACACTTCGTGGGTGGGGTTGATAAAGGGATAGATGAGGGTGTTATAGGATGTCCCGCCGGTATACCGGCTCCACCAGCCTTGTTCAAACACCACGGTTCCCCTTTGCAGGCCCAGATCCACAACAAGGGCGCCCCGAACTTCACCTTGATCGTTGAAGACCCTGACATCATCACCGTCAGCCAAGCCTTTTGCCTCAGCATCTTCCGGATTCATCCATACTTTGGCGCTGTCGTCCTGGAGCTCACGGAATACCAAGTTGTTAGAATGGGTGGAGTGAATGCGATGTATACTGTTTCTTGTCAAATAGGCATAGGGATAGAGGGTTTTGGCTTTAGAATTCAACCTGTAGACCGTATCTTCAAAAGGCGGTTTGTGCACCGGCAGCTGTTCTCCCACTTTGATGAAGGCGTCTTCATCTCTGTAGAACTGAATCCGGCCGCTTTTAAGGAATTGAGCCGTCCGCGCTATGGCTTCCGGATAGCTCTGGGGCGGGAAAGGTTTTCTCAGTTGAATCTGATCATAGAACGGGATTTTCTTGCCGCCGGGACAATTGTTATTCATTTTAACAGGACCCTGACGCAATTGATCTAAGGTGATACCCTTCACAATCCCTGAAGGATCTTTTTCCAGAATCAGCTTGATGGCTTCTTCCGCTGCCGCTTCGGCGTCCTGATAGGGGAAGAAATATTTCTCCTGCACAGGATCAAGCCGTTTCGCCAATTCCCGGAAAATCCAGAGTTCCGGCCGGCATTCGCCTATGGGTTTGACAACCTGTTGCATCAGTTGGATATAGGGGTGCAGCGGCGTTGCGGTCAATTCGGTTTTTTCATACCAACTGACCCCAGGCAACAGAACATTGCTATACAAGCTGCTGGTGGTCTTCTGGAAGTCCAGGTTAATAACCAACTCCAAGGTTCCGTCTTCCACTTGCTGTTTCAGCTTGTTATTTAAATTGTGCTGATCAAAGGGGTTACCACACAACATAATCCACGCTTTGATGCCGTGACTGAGCTTAGGACACGTCATAGTTTCCGTGGGACCATGCACCATATATTCAAAAGCGTACGCTTTGTTACCGGGCGGTTTGAATCCGTCTATCTCCTCAGTGGGTACCCACCAGGCAGCCAGCGGAAAGCGCACTTTGTATTGTCCGGCCAGGGTGGACATTCCACCGCCCTCGTAGCCAAGGTTGCCGGTGAGAACAGGCAGTAAGGCCAGAGCGCGGCCTTTCAGATCGCCATGGTACCATTGGTAGTTGGAAGCTCCGTAAATAAGGTGGAATGGCTTGGTAGCAGCTATCTCCCGGGCAATGCGTGTCAAATCTGCCGCGGGCATGCCGGAGATTTTTTCCACTTCCTGCGGGGTGTAGGTCTGTACTGATTCCTTCAACATTTGAAAGGCCGGTTTACAATTGACCGTTCTGCCATTTTTCAGCTTAACCGGTATTTCGCCCTCCAACAGAAGGTTCAGAGGCAGTTCCAGTGATTCCGGGTTGACAGGGATAAAATTGTAGCGGGTGTCGCACACCACATAACATTCCCGGTAATTCGGAATGTTGGCCGGCGTCGATAATCCTTCAACATCTTGGGCGAGCAGTCGTTTGTTGTTGTCCTTCCGAACCAGGATGGGAAGATCTGTGTATGTTTTAATATAATCTGCATCGTAAATTTTATCTTCCAGAATGACTTTGACCATACCCAAAGCAACCGCCGCGTCCGTAGAGTTTTTGATGGCAAACCACTCGTCAGCCTTGGCTGCCGTAGCGCAATAGTTGGGGTCAAACACAACGATTTTAGCTCCGTTATCCTGAGCTTGGCGCAGAAATTGAGCGTCCGGCGTCCTTGTTGACAAGATATTTGAGCCGAAAATCATGATATATCTGCCGTCCGGCCATTGATAACTTTCCAGTTCTTCGCTCTGAACCCCGAAAGTCATAGGGGCGTGCATAGGCAGGTCGCCGTTCATATCGTAACCGCCTTGAACCGACCAGCCGTTTAAGTTCGCCAGCCTAATGAGCGCCCCTTTATGCACATACCCTGTCCCGGCCACCTGAATAAAAAATCCCACGGATTCCGGGCCGTATTGACTCATGATACGTTTCAGTTCTCTGGCGGCGTAATTCAACGCTTCATCCCAGGTCACTTCCTCAAACTTGTCCTCCCCCGGTTTGCCTTTTTGCAGCATCGGCTTCTTCAGACGGTCAGGCCCATAGATCAAATTGGTCATTGCAGCGCCCTTGGAACAGCCACGCGGGTTATGTTCCGGTGCCGGATAATCGGCCGCGGGAGAAACGGTCACAATGGCGTCGTTCACAACAGTGGCTTTCATCCCACAAGCGCCGGTACAGTTAGGCGAACAAACAGTGCGAACAGTCCTCATTTTATAGGCGTCATCGTTCTTAGCGGCAACCGCGTCGCGTCCGGCTGTTAGAGAAACCCCTCCCACAGCAGCAACGGCGCCGGCAGCGCCGCATACTTTCAGGAATGATCGACGGGACAAGGATATTTCACCTGATTTCACTATTTTGCAACCTCCTTTCTTCATAAAATTTTATAACAGAACGAAGGTTGTAACATCAGGGAAATTCCTTATTTTTCTGCCATATTTCCCTGATTTGTGCGCGGCTTCACCTTTGGTTTCCACAAACGGGCGATCTCCATGAAGGAATCCCTTATCGCGACGAAGCACACTCCCCGGTCAGCCCGAGCAAAATCTGCAGCCCGTGCTCTAACTCCGGCAGGATATAAGCCAAACTCTCCTCCACCGCTTTGGGGCTTCCCGGCAGGTTAATGATCAGAGTCTTACCCCGAATCACCGACACCCCCCGGCTCAGCATGGCGCGTTTTGTGATTTGCATTGAATTCTGCCGCATGGCCTCGGCTATACCGGGGGCGTTGCGCTCCGCCACGGCCAATGTCGCTTCCGGAGTCACATCCCGCACGGAAAAACCAGTCCCTCCAGTGGTCAGAATCAGGCTGACCCGGCTCTCGTCAGCCAGACGTCTCAACGCCGGTTCGATTTCCGCGCGGTCGTCTGGCAGAATAATTTGCTCCGCGATTTCATACCCCGCCTCCGTCAACTTGGTTCTGATCACCTCGCCGCTGCGATCCAGGCGTTCCCCTGCCGCCCCTTTGTCGCTCAGCGTCACAATCGCGGCCTGAAATGCCGGCGGCGCGTCATTCTCCACCAGAACCATCTCATCTCCGACAGCCACGGTTCCCCCATGCAGAACCTTGGCAAACACACCTTCCCTAGGCATAATACAATCGCCCATTTTATGATAAATCTGGCAGTGCTGATGGCACTCTTTGCCGATCTGAGTTATTTCCAAAAGCGCCTCACCGCAACGAAGCTTTGTCCCCACCGGCAGCAAACGGAAGTCAAAACCCGCTACAACAAGATTCTCTCCAAAAGCGCCGGGCAGCACCTCCGCGCCCAACCGGTTAAACTCCTCGACTTTCTCATAAGAAAGCAAACTCACTTGGCGATGCCAATTGCCGCCATGAGCATCGCCGCTGATCCCCCAACCCACTTGAAGCTGAGCGGATGTGACGTCTTTTTTCTGGATCCCCCGAATATCGCTCACACAGACCGCTTTAATCGTTCCCATCTTCAACCCCCCAGAATTCACATATTTACGAAACTCAATACTCATAGGAAACATAAGCAAGAGCCAAACAGAGTGATTTCATCCTCGAAAACCTCTTTATCAACTGGTTCAATTCAAAGCATGACACAATCGGCAACACTTCCAATCCCTGCCTCCCATTGTCCATTGTCAATTGTCCATTGTCCATCGCTATTGTCCATTGCTATTGCCCATTGTCCATTGCTACTGCCCCTTCCCAAACCCACAATTCGGATACGTGCACACAGCGCAAGACAGACACAAGCCCCCGTGCCCCAACCCGGCCAGATCATCCCGTCCAATCGGCACATCAGCCATCAGCCGCGGCAACACAAGATCAAAAATCGTTCTCTTGGCATACATAACACAGCCGGGTAATCCCAGAACAGGAATGGTTCCGCCATAATAAGACAACAGGAACATGGCCCCCGGCAAAACCGGCGCGCCATAACTGATAATATCCGCGCCTGTATTCTTGATGGCAAGGGGCGTTTTGTCGTCGGGATCAACACTCATACCCCCGGTGCAGATCACCATTTCCGCGCCATTCTCAATGGCTTCCAGAATGCGCGCCGTAATGGCCTCCGGGTTATCCGGCAGTACATCCTGATCAAAAATCACCCCGCCGAACGCCTGAACTTTCTCCGCAATAACCGGGGTGAACGTGTCCTCAATGCGCTGATAAAAAACCTCGTTCCCTGTGGCGATAACGGCCGTTTTCTTCGCCACAAAAGGCTTTAAGATCAAAATAGGCTCACCCGCCCCGATCTCCTGAGCTTCCGCCAGCTTGTCCTTGTGGATAACCATCGGAATAATCCGGGTTCCCGCCAGCTTGTCCCCTTTTCTCACCATCGTCCCGTTGTGGCGCGTAGCAATCATCATCTTGCTGAGAGCGTTAATCCGGCGCAGTTTCAGCGTGTCTACCAGAAGCACGCCGTCACAATCGGCAATAACCTCGATCTTACCCTCCTTGACCTCAGAAGGACGCATATGCAAGCCCCCACAGAGTTTGTAAAGGACAGCCGCCGCGTCATTCTCGTGCACCATATCCTGCCCGGCTTCCCAAACAAAAAGATGGTCTTTACCCAACGACAACAGTACAGGAATATCCTCTCCCCGCACCACATGCCCCTTACGAAAGGCGACATCCTTCGTCACGCCCTTCACAATCCGCGTTATATCATGGCAGAGAACATGTCCAACAGCATCCTCTGTTCGAATCTGTCTCATTGTACGGCCACCCCCAACTTGATTGTTCGACATTCGATGTTCAATTAGTCAAAAGCATAATTCCCGTTCCCCATTGTCCATTGTCAATTGTCAATTGTCCATTGTCCATTGCCCATTGCCAGCTACCCTCCGATCTGCGACATCATCCGCCGCTCCATCCCCCACGACGCTTCTGAGGCAAAATCATGCTTGGCCGGTTTATTGCGTATGGCCCAGCCGATTTGCTGCTTCAGCAGGTCGTCATTATCCTGGCTGAGCGCCGGCAAGAGACTGACCCCTTCGTCCAAATGCAGACAGGTTTTGAGCACACCGTCAGCCGTCAGCCGAACACGGTTGCATTTTTCGCAAAAACATTCGCTCACCGCGCTGATAAAGCCGATTTTACCGCGAAATCCGGGCAGGGAGTAATAACGAGCCGGGCCGTTGCCCAGCTTGCCTCGGTAGAGCTCCATTGTACCATAGGCTTCTTCCAGCAACTTGCGCAGCAAATCCGGTTCGACCCGGCGGAACTGTTTACCCAAACCAATGGGCATCATTTCAATAAAACGAACGTGGATATCCTGATTTTGGGCCAGGGCCGCCAGGCTGACCAGATCCTGGTCATTCATACCCGCGATAGGCACGCAATTGATTTTGATCGACTGTATACCCGCAGCCGCGGCGCCGGCGATGCCCAGGAGAACGTCGTGCACAGAACCCCGCCGGGTTAATAACCTGTAACGATCCGGATCAAGGGTATCAAGACTGATATTGATGCTGTCCAAGCCAGCCTCCGTCAATTCTTGAGCCACGACCGCCAAGCTCACGCCGTTGGTTGTCAGGGAAACATGCTCAATGCCAGGAATGGCTTTAAGACAGGCTATCAGCGACGGCACATCTTTACGCGCCAGCGGTTCCCCACCCGTAATCTTCAGTTTACGGATTCCCTGCCGAGCCAAAACCCGGCAGACGCGGACGATCTGTTCATAAGACAGAATATCGTCGCAGCTCACCTTGTCTATGCCGGTTTCAGGCATACAGTACACACAGCGCAAGTTACACCGGTCTGTAATCGAGATTCTCGCGTAATCAATATCCCTTCCGTAATGGTCGATCATGGCTCTGTCTCCTTTATCTCCACGCGCCGGTTTGCTCACAAAATTCTTCATAATAGCTCGCGTGGGTTCGTGATTTACTCTGCTGCAGTGTCATTCACACTTTGTATATAAGAAAGTAACACTTGAGCAACGCCCTCATAATCAGCAAGAGAGAGCGTTGGCACTCCGGGACGGCTCAACACAAAATCAGAACAAAAAGCCAAAAGGTTACGAGGGTTGCACACGGGTTGATCGGCGATCTCACGCCGCACAACTTCGATCTTGGGATAATCCGAATGTTTGTCGCCTTCTACTAGAATGACGTCGGCGTCCGGTAAACGGCTAGTCATGTCTTCTGTGCTCAAACCACTCTGTTCAGCAGTCAACATATAGCGGTTCCGAGAATAGACGGCGGCGGCGTAAGCGCCGGCTTCCCGATAACGGTAGCTGTCTGTCCCCGGCACATCGGGCACAAAATCATGTCCGTCATGTTTGACCACCGCCACCTTTAGGCCCGCGCGACGCAGACAGGGTATGATACCGGTGAGCAAGGTGGTTTTGCCGGTGTTTTTCAAACCGCAGACAGCGATGATGGGAGGTCCTTGGCGGCGGCGGCGCAGATCGGCGTATTCCCCAGGTGTGTTGATGTTTTGGACGGTTTCATCGGCGTAGACGGAATGAACCAAGGGAATGCGTTTCACCCGCAGAAAGGCGAGAGCGTCGATGATGCGGTAGTTTTTCTTATCAATTTGTTTTTTCAGTATAGGAGAAGCGCTTTTGCAATAAATGGCGCAAAGGGGCTGCAGGCGATCCTCCCGGGTAACAACAACAAAAGCGTCGTACCCGTCGGCGACATAACCACACATATATTCGGCCAAGTCTCCGGTAAAAAAGGGCATATCGCAGGTAACCGCCAGAAGACGGGCAGAGGAACAGGCTGTCAGAGCCGAATAGAGCCCCCCCATAGGTCCTATTTCGGCGTATTGATCCACGATTTCCGCCATGCCGGATTGTGGGTATTGGGTTTCTCGGCTCACGGAGAGTAAAACTTCGTCAAAGGCGGTCAGCTGCTTCTGGACGCGCTGAAGAAACGTCTCGTTGTCCAGACGCAGCAAGGCCTTATCTTTTCCCATGCGGCTGCTTTTGCCGCCAGCCAGGATAACCGCGCCGAGGTCTTTCATGAGGGTTTACGCCTCCGATTGGTCGAATTGCTCTGGGGCTCTATAGGCGCCGCTTTTGCCGCCATCTTTTTGCAGGAGCCGGATGTCGCTGATGATCATGCTTTTATCAAGGGCTTTACACATATCGTAGACTGTGAGGAGGGCGACGCCGACGCCGGTCAGGGCTTCCATTTCGACGCCGGTTCGAGACTCGGTATGCACGGTGCATTGCACCTTAACGCAGCCGCGCTCTTCCTGAGGAAAAAACTCTATAGAACATTTGTCGATAGGCAGCGGATGACATAACGGGATCAGGTCGGATGTTCTTTTAGCGGCCATAATACCGGCCACTCTGGCTACGCCCAGCACGTCGCCTTTTGCCGCCCTTCCCCGCAAGATGGCATCCATAACTTGAGGCGACACCTGGATGACGCCTTCCGCCACGGCTTTACGCGCGGTGGTAGGCTTGTTCCCCACATCGACCATGATCGCGTTGCCTTTGCTGTCAAAATGGGTTAGAGCGCTCAAAACAACAGCACCTCCGCTTTTTCACCGATTTGCAGACCTTTGTTGCCGGCTGGGATATCGATCAGGCAATTACAACCCATCAGGGCGAACAACGTGCCGGACGCGTGTCCCGTCTCGGGCAGAAAAATATCGCCACCTTCCAGCCGGGCCCTGACAAACCGTCTGCCCGGGCTCCCTTTGGCAAAAACAGAACCCATGACGCCCGTGACGCGCCGGGGCAGGACATCTTTGGCCCCCGCCAGTTTTCTGATCACCGGCGCGGCCAGCAGCTCAAAGGTGGCGTAAGCGGCAAAGGGGTTGCCTGACAGGCAGAGTATGATTTTGCCGTCCCTAACCATAGCGAATGCCGGGCCCCCGGGCTTGACTCTCAGACCGGCAAATAGTTTGGTTCCGCCGATTTGTTCGCCGACCATGTGCATGTAGTCTTTTTCCCCCACAGACACGCCGCCCGTGGTGATGAGCAGGTCGGCGGCATCCAAGGCTCTGGTCATAGCGACGGCAATGGCGGCGGGGTCGTCGGGAACAAAAAACCCGGGCATGACCTCCACGCCCATTTCCGCGCAACGGGCGGACAGGGTCAGGCGGTTGCTGTCATAGATCTTGCCCGGCGGAAGAGGCTGTCCGGGATCGGTCAATTCGCTGCCCGTGGAGATGACACAGACCTTGGGACGCCGAAAAACTCTTATCATCGCCAAGCCCTGGCCGGCCAACACTCCGATAGCAGCCGCATCCAGCCGGCTTCCTTTCTCTTTGAGCAGCGCTCCTCGTTTGATATCTTCGCCTTGAGAGCAAAAGTTGTCGAACTCGCCCATAGGCGAGTTGATTTTTACGGTTTCCGCGTCCGCATTTGTGTCTTCCTGGCGAACAACACAATCGGCCCCGGCAGGCAGCGGCGCCCCCGTCATCACCCGCGCCGCCTCGCCCTCGGCCAAAGACAGCTGAGGAAAGTCGCCGGCATGGACCGTCTGCCGCACACGGAGAACAACCGGATGATCAGAGCCGGCTTGGGCCACATCCCTGTGGCACATGGCAAATCCGTCCAGGGGCGACCGGTGAAAAGGCGGCTGATCCATGATCGCGGTGATTGTGTCACAAGACACTCTCCCCAACGCCGATGGCAGCTGGATGTCTTCATATTCACAGACGGGATAGGTTTCTTCCAAGAGCAGTTTCTGTGCCCGCTCCAGCGTAATACCAGTTTCCATGATTCTCCTCCCATAAAAAAATCACTTTCGGATTTAGGAGGATATACCGAAAATGACACGTTTTACGGTCAAATCGAATCCTCTTTTTCAAAGGCGGGGGGCTAAACAGTTTCCCGTCTAACCCTGTGGGCCGAAACCCAGGCGCAATACCGTTACATCACAGGTCGAGCCGCGTTGTTTTAGGTATTTTTGCTCAGAGAATTGTCAGATTTCATATTTGTTTGTGTTCGATTGACACATCCTCTTCCAAGGATGTCTTGAGACAAAGGTACTATAATAGCAACATTTTGTCAAGGACAAATTGCGCGTTTGGGTTGCGCGTTTGCCTGCGTTTGCCTACGTTTGCCTGCAACGAGTCTGGTAAATTCCGTCTTTTTCATTGGGAGAACCGCGTTCCAGACTCGTTAATATTATATGCTTGGACATGAATTTCATGATACTTGACCGCTCCGTACCATCAGGAATCAGGAACCAACTCCCAATTTATTGGCGCGTGTATGCGAATTGTTCTCCGCATGAAAGTCCTTAATCGAAATCCTTAATGCTGCGCTGCCGCTGCTATCAACAACAGTTCCAATCACTTCCACTGTACCAATATTTTTCAAGGTGAAGTGACCATCTCAAACGTTTCTTTGAACATGTTCGGCTTCCTCTACTTCAGCAATTATTGCTTTGATAGTTAAATCGCTGCCATATCCCGTTTCCTGTAAAATACAAACCCGGCAACTGTCAAAACAGCGGCAATCCCCGTCAATACCGCAAGCGTTCCATAATTGATACTGTCAACAGGGAGCTGTGGAATGTAACCAAACGGGGTCGTTTTAGGGACCCAGGCGGGGAAGAGGTCGGGGATACGTCCGATAAAGACTGCAAAGAAAGTAAACCCATAGTAACCCCAAATCACCGGCGTCGCCTTTGGCAGTATCCCGATCAGAAAAACCGTTACGCCCATCATCACCCACAGCGCAGGGAGAAACACCATATTAGCCTTCAACAGGTATCCCAGTGAAAGATCGCCGGGATCGGGCAGGACGGCGAGAGCCGAGAGATAAATCCCCAAAGCGGTGGCAAATTGAGCCAGCACACTGGCCGCCAAAGCCAGCACGACGTAACCTGACATGTATTTCATTCGGGATACGACATGGGACAAGACATGTTCGGCACGGCCGTCCTTCTCTTCCCCCCGCAGCTTCAGTGTAACCATTAAGACCGCGATAACCGTAATCAGAGCCATAATGGAGATCACCATCGAACCAAACATCTGAGCTGTCGTGAATTCAAGGTTGGCGCCAATCATCATAGCATAAAAATCGCTGTTGGCAACGAAATTATCAATATCGCCCAAGATGGAACCATAAGACGCGCCAAGTACGAATATGGCTATGACCCAGGCCAGCAATACATTTCTCAATAACCTGAAAGTCAGACCAAAGGGTGACTGCAGGAATTTCGAGGCTTTCTTGCGACCCGGCTTGGCATGGATAAAGCCCTGATCCATATCTCGGATGGCGTTCAAAGCGTATGCGACAGCCATGATAACCGCTGCCTCTAATAACAAAATTATTATCGGCCACCAATGATTTTCCACATAAACCTGCCCTCGCGCGACCAGGCCCAGCGGACTTGCCAGTGATAACGCCTCGCTGTTCATATCCCCGGCTGCGCGCATGATATAGAAGACGAATAACGCCCCTATCGAGAGCCCTGTCGCACCGCGTGAAGAGGAAGAAAGCTGCGAGAACAACGCGGCGATCGCCGCGAAAACCAATCCTGAAGCCCCCAACGCAACGCCATACAGCATAGAGCCGACAAAATCCATGCTGTCAATTCTCATGACGCCTATGCCTAAACCGGTCAGCAGAGCAAGGGCGATATTGACTAGGACTGCTGTAATCATCGTGGCGTTAAGATTGGAAAGCCTGCCCGTGGGCAAAGATCGCACAACCTCGGTACGGCCCCTCTCCTCGTCACCCCGTGTGTGACGAACCACCAGGAAAATATTCATGACGGCGACACTGATAACCACCCAAAGCAGCATCATGTTCGCGTACATGGCGCCTGCGGTATAATTATCAACACCGTAGACAGGACCAACCATGGCAACCATAGCGGGATTTTCCACCATGTCAATCAGCGCTGACCTGGCCTCTTCATCAAACATGATACCCAGTCCGGGGGCCAAGCCCACCGAAAACAACAGCAGCAGCGCCAGCCATATCACGGACATAATCCGCTCCCGCCGGAGAATCAAGCGGACAAGCCTGCCGGTGTTATCAAAGTTTCCCCGCATCATTACACACCTCCGTCTGGGTTATTCTCCGGGTTATCCTTCTGGTTGTCTTCCGGGCTACCGCCCTCGCTATAATGGCGCATAAATAAGTCTTCAAGGGTAGGCGGCGTGCTCTCCAGTTTCTTGACGCCATATTTCCCGATGTATGATACCACGCCGCCGATCTCATTTGAATCCACCTGAAAGGAAAGACCCCCCTGATGTTCCGCTACCGCGTGCACACCATTCACCCGGTCAAGATTTTCTATCGGAGACTCTGTCTCAATGGTCATGGTAATCCTCGTAAGATGACGCATCTCGGCCAGTGTCCCTGTTTCTACGATGACGCCTTCACGAATAATCGCGATTCTGTCGCAGAGTTTCTCTACCTCGGACATGATATGGCTGGACAGAAAAATGCCTTTGCCTTCCTTCTTCAATTCAAGCACGCATTCTTGAAAAACCTGCTCCATCAGGGGGTCAAGCCCGCTGGTTGGTTCATCGAGAATATACAAATCAGCGTCGGAGGTAAACGCGGCCACAAGGGCCACCTTCTGACGATTCCCTTTTGAATATGTGCGGCATTTTTTTGACGGATCAAGATCAAACCGTTTGAGCAGCTTTTCGCGACGGTCTTTGTCATGTTTCCCACGCAAACTGCCAAACAGATCGATGACTTCGCCGCCGGTCAGATTGGGCCAGAGATTCACGTCGCCTGGCACATAAGCCACCCTCTTGTGTATTTTCACCGCGTCTTTCCACGCGTCCATCCCAAAGACTTTCGCCGTACCTTCCGATGCTTGCAGGATCCCCAGCAAGACACGAATAGTGGTTGTCTTCCCGGATCCATTGGGGCCGATATAGCCGAAGACCTCGCCCTCGTTCACCTTCAAATCAATGCTGTTGAGGGCGGTAAATTTTCCGAATCGCTTCGACATTCTAACAGTTTCTAAGCTCAATGCCGCCACCTTGATTCCTCCTTCTCATTGATTAAATACACGCAAAAGGGCAGGAAATCGGCCTAACCAATGACATCTGGTTAACCGGCTTCCCACCCTTAAAGCCAAAAACTCGACGCGGCCCGTGCCGCCGACCGGACTCTACCCCATATTCTCACTGTTTTAGTCTTCATGCAGATAATACCATTGTTGTTTATCAAGAGTCAAGGATACATCGCAGCGTTTTTTGACAAATCGGCAGCGGCGTCCTATAATTATTTTAGATATTTGCCTGAATAACGTAGGCGTCCCGGTCGGCGGCATAAGCCGCGTCGAGTTTTTGGCTTTAAGGGTGGGGAAGCCGTTTGGCCGGTTTCTCTATTTTTGTGTTGAAGATTTTCATAAGACAAAGGAGAGGGCCTTTGGAGAAGATTATAGCAAAGCTGCGAGAATATTCTATCCCCTTGCTTCTGGGTGTTGTGCTGGCTGTGCTTTGGACGAATCTGGCGCCGGACAGCTATCACGCTTTTGTTCACACAAAATTGCTGCTGGGTATCAGTTTTCACGACCTTGTTAACGACGTCTTTATGGTTTTCTTTTTTGGCATTGCGGGGGTCGAGATTGTCCGCAGTATGCTGCCAGGCGGCCCGCTTAACCCCCTGAAGAAGGCAGTAACGCCCTTGGTGGCAACGGCAGGAGGTATTTTGGGTCCGGTTGCTGTTTTCTTTGCTCTTAATGCGTTCATGGGGTCGCCTGATTTTGCGCAAGGCTGGGCTATTCCCACCGCCACAGACATTGCTCTGGCCTGGCTGGTTGCCCGTGCGGTTTTTGGGGCGAAACACCCGGCGGTATCGTTTCTGCTCCTTTTGGCGGTGGCGGACGATGCTGTGGGGCTTATTATTATCGCTGTATTTTATCGGGATCTTTCTGTACCCTTTGAGCCTCTCTGGCTGACTCTTGTCTTGGCGGGCATGTTGTTGGCGTTTTTGCTCCGCAAAGCCAAGATCTATTCTTTTTGGCCCTACATTTTAGGAGGCGGTCTTTTGGCTTGGGCCGGCATGCATAACGCCCATTTGCATCCGGCTTTGGCGTTGGTTTTTATAGTCCCGTTCCTGCCTCATAGACCAATAAAGTCTCAGGAGGATATTTCCAGCCACGTAGCCGGTGGGGACTCTGGTTCTTTCTTGGACGAGGAACAAAATCACAAACAACCCAAGGTATTTGAGCCCCATATCCAAAAACATCCCGATACTCTCGATCATTTTCTGCCGGATAAGGATCTAGAGAAAGGTCTTTACATGCCCCTTGATGATTTTGAACACAGATTCAAACCCATTGTGGATTTCGGTCTCATCGCTTTTGGGCTTTCCAACGCGGGCGTAGGGTTTTCAACTATCTCCAACCTAACATGGATTGTGTTGCTGGCTTTGTTGGTGGGCAAGACCGGCGGTGTATTCCTTCTGGGCAGCCTATCCAAATGTTTGGGATTCCAACTGCCTAAAGGCATGGGCGCCAAAGAACTCTTTGTGACGGGGCTTGTAGCGGCTATAGGACTGACGGTGGCTCTATTCGTTGCCGAGGTCGCTTACACGAACCCGGCTCTCCAGGGGGCGGCGAAAATGGGTGCCTTGTTTTCGGCTGGAGCGGCTTTGCTTTCTCTGGCCATGGGCCGTTTGCTCAGGATTAAGCGTGTGACAATTGATGCGGAGGAAGACAAGATATGTGAAAAAGTGAATTCTCAATAATTAATAATTAAGCAAAACACGACGAAAGACGGCTTGGGGCATAATCACTTTGCCTCTTGCCGTCTTAAGTTCTTTTTCCATACTGTTGGAACCATAGAATCTTTTCTGGCACGTTGTTTATCGTTCGGGAATTTCGAGCGTTTGTCCTACGTCGATTTCATCCGAGGTCAACCCGTTTAGGTCCATGATCTCGGAGTAACGGTTGCCGCTGCCGAGTGTCTGCCGGGCAATAGCCCAAAGGGTATCACCTCGGACTACTGTATAAAGCTCAGACTCAACTGCCGGTTGTGCAAATTCAACGCGGTATTGCGCATTGAGCGCCTCCATCGTCAGTCCGGGGAATCTCGCTTGCAGTTCAGCCAGATTGGCACCCGGAATATTCAGCACACCATCAGCCAGCGTCGCGTCAGGGAACACCGCTCTGATATCATCGAAGCCGGGAACTCTGAAGCCGGGTTCCGTGTTTTCATTCGAAACAGACGGTGAGGTACCCACATCGCTTATTGGTATCTGTTGATCACAAGACTTCAAAATCCAGAACATTAACAGTGTGATCAATAACAATCCCAGGATGATTAAAACAAAACGGTTAATTGAGGATTTCTTCTTCTCGGCCTTAGGTTCAGGCTTGATCGGCTTGTTCGGTTTACCCGACTTTTCCGATTCGTCTGGTTTTGCCGATTCGTCTGGCTTTGCCGATTCGTCCAACGTGTACGGCCCCTCTGACTTGACCGGCTCCTCTGACTTGACCGGCTCATCTGATTTGACCGGCTCCTCTGACTTGACCGGCTCCTCTGATTTGACCGGTTCATCTGACTTGACCGGCTTATCTGACTTGACCGGCTTATCCGGCTTGTTAGCAGCTGCATCACTGGTTATGCTCTCAGCCACTGCCTCAAACTGAACTTTGGGAAATTTTGCACGAAGCTGCTCAAGGGAAAGACCCGGAAACTTTGCGCGCAACAATTCCCCGTTCAAGCTGCCCGCATCTTCTGATCCATGCGTTTCAGGCGCATCCGCCCCGGCCTTAGGGGAATAGCTCTCTGCCTGCTCCCGGCTGCAAGACAGACAGAAACGCGCGTCACGTCCCTCCAGTGAATTCGCGAAATCCCAGGCGCCCTGCACAGTTTCATAACTCCCATGCCATTGTCCGTTCACGCCATCTTGGTTACCATCCTTAAGCCCTTCACCATCCCGACAATACCGGCAATCTGCCTTGTGAATCAAAAGCGGTTTCTTGTGATTAAAAACCTCGTAAACCCAATACGTCAAATGTCCAACACCCCTTCCTTACCTGCCTTCCGGAAACACCTGAATAAGTTCATAAGATTTTTTCGCATTCCTCCAATCTTTCCCGTAGGGGTTCAATCTATAATAAAGCAAGAATCGCCCTGAGCAATAAGAATATTCGACAAATTACGCCCTTTCTCCTTTCGCTCCCTGCCCTATCAGGCCGATTCCACATACCAATCATTAGGACAATTTAACTTTTTTTCTGTCGCCGGAAACCATACAGGACGAACTGAGAAAAGGCACGGACTTTAGTCCATGCCGCCCTCATCATTTATTTTGAACCGCCAAACTTTGAAACCATATTTCTGTTAAGGTCCGGGGACATGGAGCGTCACCGTCGCCCAATTGCTCGGGCTGCCGTCACCGTCATTAAGCCGATATTGAAATGAGTCGTCGCCTTCAAAGCGCGGCGGCGGCACATACTCGAAGCCGCCGTCCCGGTTAATCCACACCCTGCCGCCCTGAGCGGTTGCTGCTGTCGCCTGCCCGCCAGGGTTATATGAACCTTCCGGGACGGTGATTGCAGCCGAACTGTCCACCGGTCTGACTTGCCAGACAATGTTTTGAACCGAACCTGGGTTGCTCCTCGATATCCAGTCCGGTGATCTCACATCATTGTTCATGACGTTAGCTTGGAAACGGAAGGCCGCATTATCCTGACTTAACGTAAAAATATCGTCAACCGCCGTCGGCGCGATATCGAGAATATTGATATAAACCGTAACCGGATCGCTTAGTCTGCCGTCGGTATCTATCAAGCGATATTGAAAACTTTCTGTGACATAATCCCTGCCGCTGTGGTCGCACACCGGCGCAACGTATTGGAAGACACCGTCCGGCATCATATTGATACCACCTCTTTGTTCCGTCCCAAACATGAGCCCTTCTGCCGGAACATCATATTCTGCGCCATTAATGATTATCTTAGCGACAGCAACCGCGCCAGAACTGTTGGCAATCTTGAGATCCATGATTGACGCGGTCGCTTCCGGCGTGTTAAAGCTGATCGAATTTCCACTGTTATTATTAATTCCTATTCGCGTCTCACCACTTCCATTGGGTATAGTCTCTGCCACAGCGCCACCTTCTTCAAGCAGGGAATCCAGCGCGGCTGCCTCCGCTAAAGAAACCGCGGGGGAAGCCTCCTGCTGAGAATCTTCAGCCGGAGGCTCCACATCGGTTGGATCCGCCGCGTAAGCCGCCAGCTTTGTTTGAATTAATTCTTCTTTAATGGGATTCAGCACACAGCCCACCATCACCCCCAGAATTCCAATAACGGCGGCCATACTAAGCCAAACCGCCGGTTTTCTATAGTTCAGCACATTTTTAACTCTTGTTTTGGCATTGCCGTCTCCAAAGGCCGAAGGAGTTAGCAGACCGCTTTGCCGGACGGACAGCGCCAACAGCGACCACGAATAATCTCTGCGGATATCTCTTGATGACCCCTTGAGCACACTTTCATCGCAGGACATCTCCATATCTTTGCACATCAGAAAATAGCCCAGCCAAATAACCGGGTTGAACCAATGCAGGCACAACGCCAGATACGCGACCGGCTTAATCAGGTAATCACGTCGCCGGATGTGGGTCTGCTCATGTTGGAGAATGTAGTCTTTATCATTGACACCGAGGGGAATGTAAATCTTTGGGCGGATGAATCCCAGCACAAAAGGCGTCATTATGCGGTCTGTTTCATAGATATTAGCCCGGATCCATATGGCTGTTCGCAGACGCCCCTTCAACTTCACATAGCCATACATCGCGTGCAACAACAGCAATGTGATTCCCGCCAGCCAGATGTAAACGGCTATCGTGAACCATATCCTCTTTGTGGCCGTATCTTCCCGAGTTCCCGTGGGGAACGCCGCATCTGAAGCCTCATTTCCCTGAGAATCCGCGTTTTCCTGTGAAGACTGGTCGGAAAATATATTCCAGGAGACAACATCGGGAGGCGCCGGCATGAAGCTGAGCGTACTCTCAATGGCAATAGGACACAGCAGCCGAAATAGAACTACAGCCCACAAGGCATATGAATAAATCTTAGGTATTCTTTTCAGCGGCAGCCTTATGACGATAACAAGAAGAGTCACATACCCCGCCATAATACTCATGCCAAGTATCTCCAGAAACAGGCCTTTCATAACTGCGCCCCTCCTCAATTATTGGGCATAGTCTGTCTATTCTTTTGCATCCTCAATCATCCGGCGAAGTTCCTCGGCCTCCCCCGCAGAAAGCTTTCTATCCTGGAGAAATGTCGCCAAAAGCGTAGGCAATGACCCGTCAAAGGCGCGGTTGAGCAAAGATTCACCTTCATATTTTTGGACTTGTTCATGAGTGACCAGAGTCGAAACTATTGTATTGACATTCTGCAAGACACCCCGCTCACTGAGCTTTTTCAGCACGGTGTAGGTTGTTGATTTTTTCCAGCCCAAGCGGTCGCGGCAAATTTTGACAAGCTCAGTGGAATTGATCGGTTCAACCTCCCAAATAATTGTTATAAACCGGTACTCCGCATCAAATAATTTATACTTGTCCACGAGAACCCTCCTTTTGATTTAAGATTCATAATGAAATAACAAGAACAAATCTCCTGTGCTAAGTCTACCACAACAGATTCTGTTTATCAATATACTCCCAGTACATAGGGTGCATATTTTAGAAGTGCAGGAAGCGACAAAAAATAAATAGAAATATCCACTGCGGGGTTCTCCCGCAACCGAATGGTGAATGGAGATGGATATTATGTGGGCTCGTAACAGTCCCAAGGTAGGGTTTGGTGAGCGGCAGACTCCAAAAGCCCGCGAACTCTTTTCGCCTTTTGAGGTTGCTGTCAGGCAGAGAGGCGCTTGGATTCTCCCGCTCACCAAACCCTACCTCGTGCCTCATTGAACT
>Ga0082212_10002798_pt1 | contig 25073 bp, 19 predicted proteins | sample TergutNt197P3_FD_71548 | JGI IMG/M metagenome (GOLD analysis project Ga0082212, IMG submission 71548) | Neocapritermes taracua P3 segment gut microbial communities from Petit-Saut dam, French Guiana - Nt197 P3 | ecosystem: Host-associated > Arthropoda: Insects > Digestive system > Gut ... | reverse complement strand
CTTGAAAAGGATACTGACCCTATGCAACCCTATGTCAGTCCCATCACCGCTTCTATGAATGGTCTTCCCGCAGCGTTGGTCGTGACCGCGGAATATGATTTCCTGCGTCCGGAATGCGAGGAACTCAGCCGCAGATTAAAGAGCGCCGGAGTGAAACAGCGCCATATACGTTATGGTGGGATAACCCATGGGACTTTTGACCGTTTTGGTTACGCTCCGCAGGCGGAGGATATGTTAAAAGAGATGGCAAGGGATATAAGAAGGCTCAAATAGCGCGCGTTTTTGCAGACGATATAAGAGTTTTCAAATGCGCCGGCTAAATAAATATTAAAGGAGACAAAAATGATTAAATTCAAACAGGATAACTCGGTTGTACTCGGATATGTTCCTATCCGAAGAGATGCGTTCCCTGTGACGACAGCCGCGCCGGTACGCGACAGCATCCGTGAACGCGTGGACGGCATCCTGAAAAATCTCGACGACGTCGTGCTTGTCACCATCGACGATGTGGTTGAGGACGGTATGCTGTGGGATACCCGTGATGTTGAAAAGGTTGTCGATCACTTGATATCGAAAAAAGTGGATGCGGTATTTTTCCCGCATTGCAACTTCGGACAGGAAGAGGTAGTGGCGAAGGTCGCCTATGCTCTGCAAAAACCGGTGCTGCTCTGGGGACCCCGCGACCCCGACCCTGAGACGTCCGGAGGAGCGGAATCAGTCGGACCTCGCGCCTGGGACACTCAATGCGGACTATTCGCGACAGCGCGCGCTCTAACCCGCTGGAAAGTACCTTTTACTTATATTGAGAACTGCTGGGTCGATTCCCCGTTGCTCGAGAGCGGATTGGACAAATTTATCCGTGTCGCCGCCGTAGTAAAGGCGTTCAAGGGTATGCGCGTGGCGCAGTTCGGTATGCGTCCGAGGCAGTTCCACTCGGTGACCATCAATGAGTCTGAACTGCTATCAAAATTTGACGTTGAGATAGTTCCGGTTTGGCTGGATGAAGCCACTCATATGGTTCACAAGCTGAGAAACGGCATTCCGCCGTCGCCCTCGGGAAGTGAAAACCGCAAGGTTTTTGAAGAAGGTACAGGGGTTCCGGATGAGAGGATAGCGGGTATAATGGCTGAACTCAGGGAAGAACTCGATATCGATGATATGGATGACGAGACGTTGGAGAAGATAGCCGTCCTACAGGTAGCCATAATGCATCTGTGTGAGGTGAATCTTTGCACCGCGATGGCTATTGACTGCTGGGCATATACCAACAACACCTTCGGGGTCGCCAGCTGCTTTATTTTAGGGGACCTGTTCGACAGGGGACTGCCGGCCGCGTGTGAGACGGACATACACGCCGCGATCGCGGCGAGAATGCTTCAGGCGGCGGCGAGAGGTAAAACCGCTCCGTTTATTGCCGATGTGACCATTCGCCATCCCCAAAACGACAACGCCGAGTTGTTGTGGCACTGCGGGCCGTTCGCGAAATCCTTGAAAAAGGAAGGCGCGGAAGGAAGGATAGTCCAGGGAAGAGGAACTTATGAGCTCAAAGGCGGACCCATTACCGTCGTGAGATTTGACCAGGACGATAAAGGAAACTATATGCTGTTTGCCGATGAAGGGACCGGGACTAACGGACCGAGGACCGGAGGAAACTATGTGTGGTTCGAGACCGGAGATTGGCCGAAGTGGGAGAAAAAGCTCATCTACGGTCCGTATATCCATCACATCACCGGCGCGCACGGCAACTATGCGGCAGTTCTCAAAGAGTCCTGTAAATACCTCGGACTCGTCCATGACAGTGTGGAGCCTATTGAATACGATTAGGGGATAACCTGAGGCAATCGAAAGGATTTTGGTATTTTGGATAATCGGAATCTTATGGGAATAATTTTTATCGCGGCGGGACTCGTGATGATAGGTTACGCGATATATAAAGTTATCTATTATTTCGTGAGAATTAAAAATGGTCCCGCCGCTACAGGAGAGGCAATGAAAAAGGAATATGACAAACTGCTCTCAAGCCTGTCAACGGGAGCGAAGCGCATAGAAACCGATGGTTATACCATTGAGATCCGCGATTGTTATGACCGGGAGGAAGGCAAACTCGACCCGAGAACCGAAGAAACCGGGAAGATGACCCGGGAATACTTCAAAAAGAACCTCAAGTCGCTGCACCCCGACCTTATACCTAATGAAATCCACCTATTCGGACCTTTGCATAAGGAGAGGTATTCTGAGCTTGAATACCTGCGGACGCAGTTCGGATGGGTGTCAAAAGACAGGAGCTCCGCGGTAAAGACCAATCAAATCGCCATGCGCTCAAGCGGGGTGGATTTCAGCGTTTACAAATATGAAGTTCCCTCAAAGGATAAGAACAGACCTTGTATGGTGTTTTTCCACGGAGGAGGATTTTTCGGCGGAATAATTCCGACTACCGAAAATCAATGCAAACTGTTGGCGGAGTTATCGGGTGGCGTAGTGATTTCGGTGGATTATCCTCTGGCGCCGGAGTATAAATTTCCCGCGGGTTTCAACGCTTGCTATGAGACGGTGGAATGGGTACGTGACAACGCAGGTACACTCGGGATATCGCCCGGCAGGATAGCCGTCTGCGGAGACAGCGCCGGCGGAAACCTGGCGCTTTGCTGCGCTTTGCGCGCTCGGGATGAGGGCAAGGATATGATTGCCTATATGGGACTCATATACCCTACTGTAACGAGGGCGCTTGATTCAAAAGACGAGTATTACTATTTCGATATAAGCGCTTATGCCAATCCTGATGAGGATAGCTATATAGATGAACAGATTCATGCCATTGGAAAGGATGCCGCCGGGCTCAACATTATTTACGTCCCCGAAGACGAAGACCCGATGCAACCGTACATAAGTCCTATCACCGCCTCGATGAACGACTTGCCCAAAACGCTTGTGATGACCGCGGAGTACGATTTTTTGCGTTTGGAATGCGAGGCATTGACAGGAAAGATGGCAAGAGCGGGGGTAAACGTGAGACATATCAGGTATGGCGGCATAGTACACGGAACCTTCGACAGACTGGGTTACGCCCCGCAGGTCGAGGATATGCTCAGAGAAATGGCAAAAGATATGAGAAGGCTGAAATAAACAACGTGATCAAAAAAATTAATATAAGGAGAATCATTATGAAAACGATCAAGGCTCAGAAGTTATGCGACAATGCGTTCCGCAAATACGGCGTCTATCAGGATCTCTTCAACAACGAGGAGATGCAGGCGCGCGTGATAACCGAAGGCAGTTTTTACGCCGATCTCGTCGCGCTTGATTTTAATCGCGCCGGCAACCTTCCGACCATCTCGATGTGTCATATCAAAAAGCAGGAGAAGAACATCGTCAGTTTCCTCGAGTATCATCAGTATACCTGCGAGGGACTGCTGCCTCTGGATGACGACGTCATTATTTTCGTCGGAATACCCGGAAGAGGCGAATTGACCGTTGATAAAATCGAGTCTTTCTATGTCCCGAAGGGAACCTTTGTAAAACTCAATCCGCTGGTCGTCCACGGGTCTCAGTATCCGGTCAACAACGAGGAAGCCCATGTAGTATGTATGCTGCCCGGACGCACCTTTAAAAATGACATGGTCGCCCGCCTTATCAAGGACGAAGCCGAGATGGCTGAATTAGTACTGTAGTATCCCGATTGCAGGTAAAACCCACCGCGCGAAAAACCAGCGCGGCGGGTTTTATATGTTATTCTGACAAACACGCTGATTAGGTAACAACTGAAATGATAATTGAGAGAATAGTCGATAAAAGGGCTAATATAGTCACAGATGCGGATGTACTTCTGTTTTCGCGAAAACCGGTTTCGGAATTATGTGAAAAAAACATTGTTTCCGCGTTTCTGTCAGGCTACGCCGATCTCATAGTACTGTCCGCTGCCGCAGAGGGGGAGAGTATCTGTTACGATCCGGTGACATTGAATATTACCTCGGCTTCTTTCGACGGATTTGCGGTTACCAGGACGGCGTTTGAGGACACGGGCGGACTCGACTTTGCGTTTGGGGATGCTGCCGCGTCCGATCTCGTGATTCGGCTTATAACGAAAGGAAAAAGCGTGCGTTACCTGCCGACCGACATGTGGGCGGAGCTGTGCTCGGCAAGACCCGATGATATGACGGCGCGGTATATGGAAAGCTTGTTTATACGCGCGAAATACGGCAGTATCACGCAATTTATCACGGGGAAAAAAGAACTTTTAAAAGCCGTCAAACACCCCGAGGTTTATGGAGCGGACAGGAATAAACTTATAGGATTAATGTTGAAGAGATTATTAAGACTATTTTCATTGCGGCTGAAAAAAACCTCCGGACGCGGTGATTTTGAATTTCATTCGACTGCTTTAGGATTCAAACGCGGCGTTGTCCCCGAACTTGATTTTTCGAGAGTTTCTGCTGAATCAGCGCCTTTGGTATCTATAATAGTGCGAACCTATAAGCGCCCGGGAGCATTAATGAAAACATTGGAATCGCTTACACATCAGAACTATCCGAATTTTGAGGTGATAGTGGTCGAGGACAGCGGCCCGGAAACGGAAAACCGAATAAAGGAATCTCTTTATGATTTAAACATCCGCTACTTTGCGATGGGAGAAAACTCAGGCAGAGCGAAAGCGGCTGCTAAAGGTATATCGGAGGCGAAAGGAAAATACGTCAACCTTTTGGACGACGACGATTATCTGTTCCCGGAATATCTGTCGGTGGCCGTAGCTGCGGCGGAACAAAGCGGGGTGGATATCGTTTTTTCGGATGGAGTAGCTTTAGAAGCTGATGTGATTTCCGAAGACCCTTACCAGTTAGACATTAAAAACAAGCGTTTGTTGAGTTTCCCGTTCGTCGATGTGTTTTCCATGATAAGACAATGCCTTGTTATTGAAAACGCGGTGCTGTTCAAAAAGGAGTGTTATGACGTTTCCGGCGGTATACGCGAGGAATTAGGAGCGCATGAAGACTGGTCGCTTTGGCTGCGTATGATGGCGGTAGGTCGGTTTATCAAACTCGATTACGCCGGCGGATGCTGTACCGTGCCCGCCAGCCGGAAGGCTGAGTCCGCGAGGCTCAAAGCCTATAGCGAATATGACAGTATACTTCTCAATGATGAATGTCTGACCTTTTCGTTGACCGCGAAAGAGTTGAAAAAGAATTATGATGATATGATCCACGGTCTTATGTATCTTAAACAACGGGGAGAATTGGAAAGCTATATTGACGCGGAATATGAAAAAATCATTAGTCCATTCCAATTATGAATTCCCGGCTTGAATGAAAAAAGAACTCTTGATATAATTAACAAAACACCTGCCGCGTAAATCTCCGAACATCGATAAACGCGGCAAGTGTCAGCATATACAGTAAATTCTCCTGACAGGAGGCGGGTTATAACAATGAGCAATATAAAGATCTTCTATACCAATCTCGTAGGATTCATCTTCGGAGTAGCAGCTTTTATCGGACTTGCATTCGGTTTGTCCTATCTTTTGGGACTGCTTGACGGGGTCAGCGGGTTGTTTGTCACCGATACCGGGCTTCTCGCTAAACACATAATCGATATTGTGGTAATCTCCGGTCTGTCGAGTTATGTGGGGTATGTTACCTGCGACGCTATAAGCGCTAAGACTAAAAACCGCTCATGCCCGGGGGTAATAATCTTAGGCGGATGCTATATACTCGCTTGTGTATTGATTATTGTATTGCCCGGATTATTACCGCTCAAGAATATCTCGAGGGTATTCAACGGCTGGTCGTCATACGGGCACTATCTGATGGGCGCCGTCGGAGTATTCGCCGTAGGCGACGGGCTTCCGCATCGCAGAAAAGAGAATAATCAGCAGTACTAAAATATCACGTCTTCCGCGGCTAAGACTTTTGCGTATTCTCTGAGTTGTTCCACTTCCTCAGCCTCAGGTTCAATAGCGTTGCCGCCTTGTTTTTTCAGGAGTTCAACCGCCATCCTGAACATTCTCTCGTCGCCCGGGGCGACAGCGGTGGTGACGCCGGGTCTTGTGAGCGTGTAGTTTAGAGCGTAACGCGCGAATCTGGGATTGTCGTAGAACGGACGGTACCAGGTGCGGGGATAGGTTACTTTTTCCCCCTCCCGCCATTTTCGCTCAGCAAGCGCTTTGATGGCGATGACCCCCATACCTTTTTCTAAGCATCTTTCCAAAGGCGCTACCCCGGAGTTCTTAGCTTCCCGATAGGCATAGTTTATGGGGAACAGCATCGTCTCAAGAAAATCATATTTAAGCAGTTCCATGGCGGCGTCGTCAAAATGAGTGGTAAATCCTATGTGACGCGTCAACCCTTCTTCAAGCGCCCAGTTCAGTGTCTCCATGGCTCCGCCGGGGGCGAAAATCTGTTCAATTTCTTCCAACTTTACCCCGTGAAGCTGATAGAGGTCGAAGTAATCGGTCTTATGGGCGGACAGTGATTCCAGAAGTTCCGCCTTGGATTCCTCGGCGCTCCGCTTACCGGTTTTGCAGGCGAGAAAGACATCCTTTCGGTATGGCATCAGCGCCGGACCCAGCACATATTGAGAGTTGCCGTAACTCGGAGCGCTGTCGAAATAGTTTACGTCGTTATCGACCGCGTATGCGATGAGTTCCCCCGCTTTTTTCCCGTCATACTCATCGAGGGTGATTCCTCCGAAGGTCAAAACAGAGATCGAAAGACCGGTCTTCCCGAGATTTCTCTTTTCCATAAATAATCTCCTTAATAATACTGTTTTAAAGTGTTGTTAAGATTATACCAAGAGTTCCTTCTGTCTTCAAGCGAAGATTTAATATATGAGGTTATCAATAAACAAATAACGGAGGAGCATATGAACCGTATAATACGTACCGTTCGGGGGGATATTCCCGAAACGCAGCTCGGGTTTTGTGATTGTCACTGTCACCCGCTGGTGATAAGCGACCATCTTTTGGAATATAACCGCTCATATTTTGATGTCGGAGATGTTGAAATCGCGAAAAAAGAGCTCATGAAATTCAAATCCGCAGGAGGCGTATCCGCCGTAGATTGTCAGCCTATTGGTGCCGGCCGCGCTTCAGTTGAGATTACTCGGTTATCAGAAGAGACGGGTCTGAATATTATCGCCTGCACCGGATTTCATATGCAGGCGTTTTATCCGCCTGACCACTGGACATTCACCTTTTCAGAGCGGCAGCTCACCGATATATATGTTTCGGAGATAACTGAAGGGATGTATACCGGAACCGAGAACTCTCTGCCGGATACCCGCATAAACGCGAAGGCGGGGTTCATAAAAAACGCTACCGAACAACCGGACTTTGATGATACGGATAAACACAGACTGCGCGCCGCGGCAAACGCCAGCAAACTGACCGGAGCGCCGCTGCTTTGCCATACGAGGAGAAGCGCGCTGACCCATATCCCGTTTTTATTGGATTGCGGGGTGCCGCCGGAGTCGATAATCGTAGCGCATCTGGATAAAAGCGGTCTGCCGTTTGAGGAGTATCATCTGAAAGTAGCTGAAATGGGGGTATTCCTCGAGTTTGACAACATTGTAAACGCCAGGGTAAACACAAAAGAATATGAAATCGATTTGATAAAAAATGTGATAGACGCCGGGTTCAAAGACAAACTCATTCTCGGCTCCGACCCGGTCAGACCTTCGTACAAAAGTTATGACCCGGGCGGACACGGTCTCGATTATATAGCGGTCACGTTCCTCGATATGCTTCGTGACGCGGGGGTCACGCAGAACGATATTATAACGATAACCGAACGCACACCCGGAAAAGCGTTTTCATTTATCCCGAAAGCATAGAGATATGATATTCGCCGCAGCTAAAAACCGATTCGGATTTATTAAGGATATACATCTGAGTGACTCGGAAATCGTCCTTATTCTCAGGGAAACGGCCGAGGCGGATGCCGAACGCGGATACCTGCCTACATATTACTTCAATATTCTGTCGGCTGATTTAGGCACAGTATTAGGCAGATGCGACCTCCGCATAGGTAATAACAAGGACACGCGGTACGCGGGTAACATCGGCTACGCGGTGTATGAACCCTACAGAGGACACAGATACGCGTTGAAAGCCTGCAAACTTCTTCTGGAACTTGCCGGAAAACACAGCATGAAAAAGCTCATCATAACATGTAATCCGGATAATATAGCCTCGGGGCGGACCTGTGAGCTCCTTGGCGCCGAGTATATTGAAACGATTGATGTCCCCGAGACGCACGAACTGTTTAAAATGGGGGAAAAACGTAAAAGGGTTTATGAAATAAAACTCTGAAGGATTGCCGTCGGGGGATAGCTGTGGTATTCTGAACATAATATCATGCAGAAGAAGGAGGCGGATTGATGGAGATAAAAGAGAGAGCGTTGAAACTTCATGGGGAATGGAGAGGAAAGATAGAGGTAGTATCGCGCGCCCCGGCGTCCACGTTAGAAGACCTTTCGCTCGCGTATACTCCCGGTGTCGCTGAACCGTGCGTGGAAATCTCCAAGAAGCCTGATCTCAGTTACAGTTATACGAGAAGACATAATATGTGTCTCGTCGCGACCGACGGATCCGCTGTGCTGGGTCTCGGAAATATCGGACCTCTGGCGGCGATGCCGGTTATGGAAGGTAAGTGTATGCTGTTCAAGGAGTTCGGAGGGGTAGACGCTTTCCCGCTTGTAATTGACAGCAACGATGTCGACGAAATAGTTGATACCGTTAGGCTGGTATCAAAGAGTTTCGGAGGAGTGAATCTTGAGGATATATCCTCTCCGCGATGTTTTGAAATAGAACGAAGGTTGAAGGAATGCTGCGATATCCCTATCTTCCATGACGATCAGCATGGGACGGCGGTAGTGGCGCTCGCGGCGTTAAAAAACGCGCTGAAGGTAGTCGGCAAAGCGCCGGGAGGTATAAAGGTAGTGATAAGCGGCTCTGGCGCCGCGGGGATAGCCATTGCCAAACTGCTTGCGGTTCAAGGGGTGAGCGACATTATCCTGACCGATTCCGGCGGGACGATATATGAAGGAAGGAAAAAGAATCATTTCGCGACTGAGGAGGTATCAAAGTTTACCAACCGTGGAATGCTGGTCGGTTCTCTGGCGGACGCGCTGGAAAACGCGGACGTATTTCTCGGAGTGTCGGCGCCGTTGATTGTAACTTCGGATATGATAAAGTCCATGGCAAAGGACGCTGTTGTGTTCGCCATGGCAAATCCCACGCCGGAAATAATGCCCGAAGACGCAAAAGCGGCAAAAGCAGCGGTCGTAGGGACCGGCAGAAGTGACTTCCCAAACCAGATAAATAATGTTCTGGCGTTTCCGGGAATATTCCGCGGAGCGTTTGACGTCCGCGCGTCGGACATCAACGACACGATGAAACTTGCGGCAGCCGACGCTTTGGCCTCGCTGGTATCCGAAACCGAGCTGCGGCCGGATTATATAATTCCGAAAGCAATGGACCCGAGGGTCCCGAATGCGGTAGCTTCGGCTGTCGCGAACGCCGCGCGCGAAAGCGAAGTGGCGAGAATATAAAAAAGAAAGGGAACAGAAATGGTCAAGAGAAAAGGAAGCTATGAGACTTTGAAAAACGAGAATATGCGCGGCGGAGAAGGGATAGTGATAATGGAACATCTGCTGACGCCCTCGGAACTTTATGAAAAAGGACGGCTGTTCGCGAAGATAACCGTCAATCCCGGGTGCTCCATCGGCAAGCATATACATGAAGGGGAGATGGAGTGTTTTTATATAATTGCCGGAACGGTGGAGTTTTCTGACAACGGTGAAACAGTTACACTAAACGCCGGAGATACCGCCCTTACAATCAGCGGAGAGGGTCATTCGGTGAAAAATACCGGTGATGTCCCCGTGGAGATGATGGCGCTCATACTATATGAAAAGTAGGAAGTAATTCCCGAACAACGGTAAAATCCGGACGAATTAGGAAATTCAACGAAAGGAATTTTTATGCGTGTTTATATTGAGAAGATAACCGGACGCGAGATATTGGGCGCGGGCGGAAGACCGACGGTGGAAGCTGAACTTAAGACCTCTGACGGAATGACCTTCACCGCGTCGGTACCGGGCGGAACCTCCAAGGGAGTATATGAAGCGCACGAACTGCTCGACGGCGGCGCTCGTTTCGCCGGTAAAGGGGTCAAGATCGCGGCGGCGGGTATTTCCGGGGAAATAAACGACGCGATAGCGGGAGTTGACGTTTTGATGCAGCGGGAGATCGACTACGCATTGTGCGCTCTTGACGGTTCCCGGAATAAGGAACGGCTCGGAGCAAACGCCATCCTTGCGGTTTCAGAGGCGGTTGCCCGCGCCGGCGCGCACGCTGCCGGAATGCCACTCTACCGGTATCTCGGAGGTTTCAACGCCAAGCGTCTGCCGGATATAGCATCGACGGTAATATCCGGAGGAGCATTCTCGCCCTCGGGCTTGGAGTTCGAGGACTATCTGATGATTCTCGAAGGATTTCCGACATTCGCCGCCCAGGTTGAGGCGCTCTCTGCAATGCGCATATACATGGAAAAAAGGCTGACCGAGAGATTCGGTTACTATCCTGATGACAACGGAGCGTACGCGCCTCCGCTTACGAATTCCGCCGAAGCGTTCGCGCTGATACTCGAGTCCGCGAGGGTGACGGGCTGTGAGGGTATGGTGAAACTCGGGCTCGATGTCGCCGCCAGTGAACTCTATGACGCCGGAACCGGGTTATACACGTTGTCGGGGAAAACCTACGACGCCGACTCACTGCTGAGTTATTATATTGAACTCTGCCGCGACTATCCTATGATATACATTGAGGATGGTTTTGAACAGGACGGGTTTTCCAAATTCGCCAAACTGAAAGCCGCTATCCCGGGATTGATGGTGGTGGGCGACGACCTCTTCGCCACAAATATCGAACGGGTAAAAACCGGAATAGAAATGAACGCCGCGAATACGCTGCTGTTGAAGATAAATCAGATAGGAACCATAAGTGAATCATTTGACGCGGTATTGCTGGCTAAGGATAACGGATATGAGATAACGACATCACTGCGTTCCGGAGAAACAACCGACGACTTCGCCGCCGATATGGCTGTCGCGGTAGGCTCGCGTTCGATGAAACTCGGCTCTCCATTCAGAACCGAACGCGGGGTTAAGTACAACCGGCTTCTTAAAATCGAAAGCGAGATATTCGGATTCTGACTAAAAGCTTAAAAAGAAACAACCCGCCTACCATTATTGTAGGCGGGTTGCTTGTCGTATTAAACGGATGCTATTTCGGCGCGGCGACTTTCTCGGCGTTCATCACTTCGCGTATCTCGTCAATACGGATGTCCGCCTGGCGTTGCAGCAGGGGTGTTCCCTCTTTATTTGTCTTCGCCGTAAACAGATACTGCCTCGCTTTGTCGTAATCGTGAATACGAAAATACATCTCTCCTATCATATAACTCACCTGCTGAGATTGTTTCTCATTGATACGCAGGTGCTCATAGGAATAGAGATAATCCTCGAGAGCCTTTTTGGTAGCGTAGAGAAACATATTTTCGTCACCGGCATCCTGATACAACCGGCTTATCTTCAGCCAAAGCGAAGCGGTGATAAGCTGGTGGTCGTCATAGATATGCGGCGCGCAAAGCAGCGCCAGATAGAAACCCGCGAAAACCGTAAAAGTGTCGCGTTCGATACCGGTATGAATGAACATCTCGAGTTTATACGGACCTACCGACTGCATGATCTTACCGACGGCGCTCTTATCGGCGGACTCAAACTTCGCGGCGCCGGCGCTGAAGAGGCAGTTGGGGCAGGTAACTATTTCATAATACATCGGCTCGATACCCTGATAGTGAACGCGCTGGTCGGGGTCGGTTTTGTCACGCCTCAAACGGGATTCAAACACCGTCAATGTATCGAAGGTATGCGCGCAGAGAGGGCAGATTGAGGAGGTGGGGAACACGAGGTCAGACCTGTTCATCAATCCCAAGGTATAACTGCCGTGGCCTTCGGGGAAAAGAGTACTCTTCTGCGAAAGGTCACCTTCGGTATCCGATTGCTCCTCAGCCGAGTTTTCCAAAAGCTTTTTGCACAAACCCTCGACGACGGATATAGCGAGCGCGGTTTGTTTTGAGAAGAATTCGGAGATATTTTTCCTCGTCACAGTCAATACCGTCGCGTCGGTCAACGCCACCAATGTATCCCTCGGAGGCTGACCGGTAAATAAATTAAGTTCGCCGTGAACATTTCCCTGTGTCAGGACTTTTAGTTGTCTCTCGGTATTCATGCCATAGTTTCTTAATACCGCTATGCTGCCTTGAAGGATAATGGACATAGCTTTCGGCGAGGCGGGACCCTCCTTGATAATAACAGTTCCGGAAGGATAGACCCCAACGCCGGAGAGAATTTCGGTCGACATAAAACCTCCCCTGAAAAAAGGATTTACTTGTTATATCAATTATACATTCGCGCGAAATAAAAAACAACGATTCAATATGAAAGGTAAAACATATATGATTTTATATAACAGAAATATCTTTTAGTTAAACTTAAACGAGTATATTTCGGCATCGCTCATGGTGATTTCCATTATCACAGCGACTCCGTTAAGAGCGCGAAGATCTTTTTGGAAATAAACTCTTTTGTCGATTCTGTCGCCGAAAAGAAGTCCTGAGTCATACCCCTCAATAGCTTCTCCATTTTCATAAAGCAGCCGTACTCTAATTTCTCCGGCAGCTGAGGTCCTGAAATTCAGCAGCAGTTCGCTTCCTTCGAATACAAATGCTTTGGTAACCACTTTTTGGTTTTTATAAGTAGACTTATAACAAGCGACTCCGTCTATGCGCATGGTGTAGCGGTAAAGGGTAGAGGGTTTATTCTTGTAATATTTTCCTTCAAAAACATAGGTGGACAATTCATTGTCCTGACCGGGATTTGCCGCCTTTGTTTCTATAAGTCCGCAGGCGGGGTAGCAATTACCATAGATCCAATTCGCCTCGTACTCAGGTCCGGGAGTGAGCCAGGACTCGTTTCTCCTGTCCCATAGTATCCCGTCGCGTGATGTCATGAACAACGTCTCTGTCATGGATAAAGCCGCTGAAAGTATTCCGTCGCTGTATTTTCTGTAGCGTTCCTCATGCCCCGAAAGATAATCGTAATTCTTCTCCCACATATTTCTGCGGTTGAATCTTGTAGGGAAACCGAGAAAGATCTGTTCGGCGCGGTAATACTTACAGATATTATTGGTATACATCTCAAAATCCGGCGACCCCACACCGTAATCCAAATAATAATATGTCTCGGGAATCCAATTAAAAAAATCTTCTGAAGTACAGGCGGCTAACTTTCGGTAACCCACATATTGAACGCCGTTGTATTCGGCGTCCTCCTTTATGCGGAAGAATACCATATACCGCCCGGTTTCCTCGTCAAAGACAAGCGTATTAAGGGAATCAAAAGCGTCGCCTTCTCCGACGAGAGGAAGGATACGGTGACTTTTTCTCCAATTTACGCCATCCTCAGACAGCCAGGCCCACAAACCAAACCAGGCGACGTCTTCCCCCGCTGCAGCGTCAAAGAAGCTCTCGGAACCGTCAGGAGCGCAAAACCCCTGCGCGACGGCCTTGTAACGCTCATTTTCGGGAATCCCGTCTCGCGTATCTTTAATAACAAAAAAATTATCGAAATTCGTTTCTTCCCTGTATAGTATGATATTAGTTTCTTCATAAAGAACGCCGCTTACCTCGTCGTAATAAGGCCAGATGTCTAAACCGGGTTTAATCCACTCAACCCCGTCGTGGCTGTATGCATAAAGTACCCGGATATCAGAGGAATCGGAGGAGTTCCAGCCGAGATAGTACATTCTGAAAAAAGGTATACCGTATTCATCTACGTCTTGGATAATATTGTAGTAGTCGCAGCTGTCCCCTTCCCAAGGTTTATCGGTATCGAACAACGCTTCTTTTTTAACTGCCGGATTGGCGACAAGGCAGGCGGTGGTTTTTTCCTTATCGATTAAGTAACCGTCCCATAAAAGTTCTCTCCTCGACCCTACGCTTAACGAGCCGCTTGTAAGGTATTCGAAATCGTCATAAGCTCTAATGGGGATAACTGAAGGCTGCCAGTCTTTTGTGCTTTCACAAGGCTCATTATCAAACTTATATGAATATATACTCGCGTCACTAAGATAGAATTCAAGAGTTACCGCCCTGCCGCTGAGTTCCGCGAGATCACCCGTAAAGACCACCTCTCGATCCACGCTGTCACCGAAAATTTTATATGAGGTATATTTGGGTATTCCAAACTCCTTGTCATCATATTCATAAAGGATATCCGGGAATTCCATACCATTCTCGTCCAGTATACGAACAAATACATATCCGCCGGGTGAAGTTGTAAAGTTCAGCAGCATTCGGCTTCCTTCAAAAACAAGAGGTTTTGTGACGACCTTTTGCGTGTTATAAGCGGCGGTATAAGAGACAAAACCGTCGATCCTTGAAGTATAACGGTAAAGCTTTGCGTTCTTTTGCGATAAATTGTCGGCGGAAATATACAGGGATAGCTCATTGTCCGCCCCCTCAGCGCTGTGCTCAGCCGGGGTTTCGATTATCCCTGCGGAGGTATAGGTGTCTCCATATATCCAGTTTGTATCATGCTCAGCGCCGGGAGTCATCCAGGCTTCTTCTATGACTTTGAAATCAAGTCCGTTTCTGGAGGTGATCAATACGGTATCGGTAAAGGAGTTTTTGTACTCTGCTATTCCGGTAAATAACTGTTGTCTGTTTTTACTGCCGATAAGTTTATTACTATCTGCGCCAATTTCATCTTTTACTGTACAGCGCAGAGGAAGCCCGACGTATATATGAGGCGCTCTGTAGTAGGGAGCTATATTCGCGGTCAGCATATTAAATAATGAAGCGTCCTCTTGGTATGCCAACTCACGCGGAGGAGTCCATGCTTCAAAATCCAAAGAGGTGGTCACATAAATTTTTTGCAGATTCGGTTGTTCTGACTGCAGAAAGTAACAGTAATAGCGTTGACGCGCCTCATCCCAAAACACCGTATTCAGAGCGCCGAGAATTTTTTCCTGTGGATTGATTTTGTTAATAAGAATACTGTTTTTCTCCCAGGCGATACCGTCCGATGAAGTAAAAGAGAACAGGAGGGAATCTCTTTCACTCTTTGCAAGAGCTTTGTATTTTTCCTCAACAGGTACGTTGCTGTTGGTATCAATAAAGACGGTGAAACTTGAATATATATCATCTTTTTCACACAGAAGAATGTTATTATTCATCACACCGTCATAAGGAACAAGACCGGTGTCAGGCTTTTCCCATATAAGACCGTCGGAACTCTGCGCGTAACAAAGCCTGACTTCTCTGATATGGCCGTCATCGCCTGACGGCGATGAATCATACGCGAGGTAATATAGACGGTAGATACCTTCTGCTTCGACAATATTAAAACACCCGCATCCTCCGCGTTCCCAAGGCTCGTCAAATTCCAAAGCTATTTCCCGCTGCTGAGCAGAGTGCAGAACACGCGAGGCGGTAGTATTTTTTGCGTCAATGAGATAATCGTCCAAGAAAATCTCCAGCCTCGTTCCGATGGACACGATATCTCCGGTATCGAACTGTTCCGGCGGCGGTGTCCGATCCACTTTCGGATCAGAGGATTTACCGAAAAACCAAAAAAAAGTTAAAAGTACTAAGCATAAAAATACAGCCGGAAGAAAGTATACTGCCAACTTTCGCCTTCCCGGAACGGTCATCTCAACTTTATTGCGTTTCCTTTGCTCCAAAATATCTTCCCTGCATCAGAAATCTTCGTGTGAGCTTACGTATCGTAGTATAGGGTATCTTTATCGGCAAATCAAGTGAATCGATACGGGGAGAAATACCTAAAACACAGGAAGTTTTTCTTGACATAATGACATAAATACAATAATCTGAGTTGAATAAAATAATGAGCTTACAAGATGAAAAAAACCGTCCCATTATTATACAGGCACATGGAGGAGTCAATAATGAAGAAAGTATTTGGAATTATTTTGGTTATGCTTTTAACTTTATCACTCGCGGCCTGCGGTGGCATTGGTGGTATAGGAGGTTCAGCAGGAGGAGGTTCATCAGTAGGTAAAAGCAGCAGTACAAATATACCCAATGCCGGAAAAGATGACCCCTGTGATTGCTGTCCCGAGTGCATACAAGAAGAGTGTATATGTGAAATATGCGGAAGAGACAATGAATATGATTGTCTATGCACCGCGCCCGACCTCGGAGGAGCTTGGACGATTTCTTTTACAGATGTCACAGACAGCTCTCCGCAGGTCGGGGCTGAAGGTATGTTTGCCCAGGTAATAACACTGTGTTTTGAAGCGTCGAGTTTGAACGAGGGCGGTTTCTCAGGTCAATTTTCCGGGGAAGGAAAGATGTTGGGCAAACAGGACTCGTCAGGCTATGAGTCGCTGGCCGGCGGACTTATTACGGTGGCTTCGGATTGGGCAGGTCCAATCTTGCCGGTATCATTTGAAATCATTGACTCGAGTTCAGTGGCGCCGGCTGTTGACGGTAACCTCGAGTCCCTTAAACCCGAGAATGTGAATGAAAAGCTGATAGGCTATACAAAGTTTTCCGCTGCGGTAGACGGAACTATGGGTGAAAGCTGGTATCAGGAACATGTTTTGGGTTCCGGCTTGGATCTTGGGACAGGATCCGGATTCACATTAGAGGTGGAGATGCAGATTTTGATCTACGACGCCGGAACGGCGATGCTTTATATGACCGTGCCGGGATTATCGGAAAGTCTCGTGTATCGCGGAACGATTGCGAGAAAATAATGAAGGCGGTCAAGATAATAAAGCAAACGTCGGTCTGACTATCATAAAAACAAACGCTTCACGGCGACGTGACTAACACCGGAACCGCATCGAGTGTCGTCTACGGGGCATACGCATACAAAAGCGGAAGCGGAACCGGCAGCAGTACGATAACTGTTCATGGTGATGTGACCAACATCGGAACCGCAGCGAGTGTCTACGGGGCATACGCAATCAACGACGGAATCGGAACCGGCAGCAGCGAGATAACAGTTCACGGTGACGTGACAAACACCGGAACCGCAACGAGTGTCTACGGGGCATACGCATACAACGGCACAACCGGCGGCAGCTGTGAGATAACCGTTCATGGCGATGTGACCAACACCAACACCGGAACCGCAACGAGTGTCTACGGGGCATACGCGGACAACAAAACAACCGGCGGCAGCTGTGAGATAACCGTTCACGGCGATGTGACCAACACCAACACCGGAACCGCAACGAGTGTCTACGGGGCATACGCATACAACAACGTATCCGGCACCGGAATCAGCAAGATTACAGTTCACGGCGACGTGACTAACACCGGAACTGTCAACGGAACCAATCCGATTTTATCCGGTGTGTACGCGCTGGACGGCGGAGAAATAACCGTTCAGGGCAACGTGACAAACTACGGAGAAGCCTCCGGAACTACTAGTGCTGTTTGCTCCGGGGCATACGCGAGCTATACAAGCAGCGGCGCCGGAATCAGCAAGATTACAGTTAACGGCGACGTGACCAACACCGGAACCGCAACAACGAGAGTCTGCGGGGCATACGCATACAGCAGCGGAAGCGGCAGCTGTGAGATAACTGTTCAGGGCGATGTGACCAACACCGGAACCGCAACAACGAGAGTCTGCGGGGTATACGCGCACAAATTGGGAACCGGCAGCAGTACGATAACTGTTCAGGGCGATGTGACCAACACCGGAACCGCAACGAGTGTCGACGGGGCATACGCATACAACAGCGGAAGCGGAACCGGCAGCAGTAGGATAACAGTTCAGGGCGACGTGACCAACACCGGAACCGCAACGAGTGTCTACGGGGCATACGCGCACAACTTGGGAATCGGAATCGGCAGCAGTGAGGTAACCATAGACGGGAGCATAACCTCTCCGGGATATATTGGTCTTGGTAATCCGCTAATACCAAAAACCAAGGAAGAATTTGAAGACGAAACGACATTAGACGGATACTACACCTATACCAACGGAACAAGCACTGTCTGGGTCAAGGTCCCGAACGAGCTATTCGTGCTGTCAATAACCCCCTCCCACGCGATACTTGAAAAAGCGGCGGATACCGTAACATTCACAGCCGTCGGAAACGAATTCCTCACCGCATCAAAAATAAAATGGAGCTATGTCCCGGCCGAGGCGGGAAGCAACGGTTTAAGTCTTTCATCGGCTGACGGAAGCTCGACCACCCTTACGCTCACCACAGTTAATCAACCGGCATACTTCACCGTAACGGCGAAATACGATAACGGCGGGGTAGAATACACGGCTACAGCTACGGTGGAGATACTGCCGGGCGGCATAACCGCGTCTCCCGAGACAACCGTCAAGCTATTGGAAGACAAAGCGACGGTAAACAAAGCCAGGACGACCGGAGCGCTGATACCGGTGCTCATAACCAAAAGAGCCATGACATTGAACAGCGCGGAAGAAAAACCCTACGCCGGAGTTATAACATTTACGGTAAACCTGAGCGGAATGAACTCCGACAAATTCGAAGCAACTATGTACAACGACAGATACCTTGAAATCAAGGTAAAAGACGGAGTAAAGAACGGCAGCTACAAAAACATAGAAGTGGAGATAAACGGACAGCCGGCAGGGAAACTGACGCTGACCGTCACCGACAAAGCCCCGAAGATAACCCTCAAATCAGAACAACTCGACATACTCGGCGGCAAACCCGCTAAAGTGACCGCCTCGAGCGCCGACGGAAACTGCTCTATAACCGGAATGACCGTGCCGTCCGCGGCGATACAGGCGTCGGGAGAAACTATAATACCCGGCGCGTCACCGAAAACCGGGACATACAAAGTTACGGTTTTTACTGAAGTTGACGGTTATACAAATCCCGTGGCTCAGACCGTAAGCGTCAAGGTAGTGAATAACACACCGAAACTCAAACTTTCGCCCTCGACCATAACCTTAGCCGGAGACGCCGGAAATGCGAAGATAACGCTGCTCTCAAGTAACAGCAAAAACCCGCTCTCAAGCTATCCCGCCGTGACCGGAGCCACCATAAAATCCGCGGCTATGGCGGCGGCGGAAAACCTGACATATAACACCGGAAAGATAACCATACCCGGAAACCTGACGGCGGGGAAATACACCATAGAAATAAGCTTCGCCGGAACTACAAGCACGGTGAAACTCACGCTTACAATCAAGAAGACGACAATGAACAAGGTGACCATAGCCGCCAATCCCAAATCGCTTGTTGTGAACACCAACCACGAGGACACCATAGCAAACATAGTTATCAAACCTAACGCCGCAAATGTCTCGAGAAGCAACTGGACCATAGTCAACCCGTCGAATTTACCCGCCGCGATGGACTACGAGGCCACACCCGACGGCATACGGCTGTTTGTGAAAACGGGACTGACACCTGTGGTCACTCCAAAGGCTATTACGCTCGAGATAAACACCTCGGCCAACCCGTTCGCCAAACCCGCCAAGGTCTCACTGAAGGTCACCGGCAGCGCGTCCTCCTTCAGCATGTCGGTCAAGGGCAAACTGGACATAGTCGACCCCGAGTCCTTCATGACGGTGACGGCGAAACTATCCAACACCACCTCGACTATAAATACTGTGCAGTTCATCGGGTCCCCCGGAGCGGATCTCTTCGAACCCTATGACATTGACGGCAACACATTCAAGATAAAGGTCAAGAACAATCAACTGCCCTGCCCGGGCGCTTCCTATCCGATCATAGTGAAACTGGGACTCGACAACGGCGACAACTCCATGACCAAGACCCTCAACATCAAACCCGTCCAGGGCAAGAGCAAGGCATTCCAAAGCAGGAAAGAGGTCAACCTCTACAGGCTTATCCCCAAGCACCGCAGCGAGTACGTCTCCTTCGACCTTCTTACCCCCGCCAACGTCACACTCGGCGCGGTGACACTCGAAGACAAGACGCTCAAGGGATTCAAGTTCACAACCGACGGATTTGAATTAAAACAAAACGGACTCAATTCCTACGCCTTGTATTTCAAAGACGAGAAAGCCCCTGTCCCGCTCAAGGGCAGCCTCAAGAGCAGCTACACCGTAAAGGTTGAGCTCTGGCCCGAGGGCACATTCGACGGATTCGACGCCGTCAGCAAAAGACCCATCCCGCTGGAAAACGGCAAAGCAAAGAGCAAACCGGTAACAATTAAGATAAAGATTAATGTGAAATAGTTGCCGGAAAGTACAGTTGCACAAAGCAGCCATTATCTAAGGCATCGGTAGTCGCATTTCAGAAAAAATACGGGTTAATAGCTGATGGAATAGACGGACCAAAAACCATAAGTAAAATGGTGTCACTTCTAAAGAAATAGCAATGGTGATTTATTAAAATGATCTATTTAGGCGGGAAGCCTTAAATGAGGTTTCCCATCTTTTTCTTGTATAAGATATGATTTTATTCTTTTTGTTTATTGTTCAATTATCTATATTTAACACCGTTGTGATATAATATATCTGGGAGATAATAAATGCGATTATTTGTTGTCAGGCACGGGCAGACCGAAAAAAACCGCCTCGGGATGATGATGGGGCGGTTTGATGATGATTTGAATGAGACAGGGATTGCACAGGCAGAAGAGGCGCGGTACAAACTGCTGGAAATAGACTATGATGTCATAATAACCTCTCCGCTAAAAAGGGCGAGCAGTACCGCGGACATAGTCAACCACAAGAGTATGGAGATACTGCACGACGAGCGGCTGCTCGAGCGGGATATGGGTTTTCTCACCAACGCCAGCACGCATTCGGCTGTCGACAGATATGATTTCTGGAATATTGAACCAAAAAACGATTACCGCGACGCCGAACCTATGAAGGAGATGTTTAAGCGGGTCGTGGAGTTTTATGAGGATATAAAAAGCAGATATGACGGAAAAACAGTGGTGGCGGTAACCCATGACGGAGTGGTTCGCACCCTTCACGGATATATCCACGGGATCCCCGAAACCGGAGATTTCCTCGACGGGAGAATAAAAAACGGCGAGATCCGAGAGATTAAATAATAGCAGTGTCATAGTTATATCAATGATCCTCCGGGGCAGCGCGTATAAACGCAGATGTTGAATTCACCGCAGCTGTTTGAACAGATGATTTCTCGCGTAGTGGTATATATACTGCTGAGCTATACCGGCGTAGGGTGCGGCGGATTTCGGAAGACCCTCCGGAAAGAGTTCTTTCATAGCCCGTTTGATCCAAACATCCTCGGGAAAAGCGTCAAACCTTCCCGCCCCGAAAAGCAATACGCAGTCCGCGACCTTCGGTCCAACGCCGTATATCTTCATCAGCTCGGAGCGCGCAGCATTCAAAGGAGCATGTTCCAGTATGTCTTCGCGTATTTCACCCGAGACCCACCTTTGCGCCGCGTCGATTATATATTTATCTCTAAACCCGCAGCGTATGTCAGCAAGACTCTCGGGGGTCAGGGAAGCGAGTGTACCGGGATGAGGAAAGTCATATTCGCCGCCGATCAGTTCATCGCCGAAACTTCGGCATAACCGTTCAATTATTCCGCTGATTCGAGGTATATTGTTATTCTGCGAAATGATGAAACTTATAAGCGTTTCAAACAATGGTTGGCGGAGGACGCGTATACCCGGAACGCGCTCGAGTACCTTTCGCATCGTTTTATCCTCGCCGAGTGACGTCATTATAGCGGGATAATCAATGTTGAGACCCAAATAACCGGAATATGTATTTTCAAAAAGCCCGGCGTCTATTCCAAACACTTCAAGAATGCTGTCAGTCTGTCTTAGCCTAATCGAGTGTCCCACCGCCACTCCGGAATAAATACCGTCGGGGTCTTTCCTGAACCTGAAGCACTGACCGCATTCAAGCGTCCCGGAAAGTGAAAAGTTGAAAATCTCAATTTTGACACTTTGAATCATAGAAGGATTATACCATTAAAATGAGATTTCATACAGCGGGATGCATGATACAGATAATGTATCCTCGATATTATGATGGGGTTTGATATAATTTAGCAAAAGAAACGAAAAACAGATGTTTATTATAGGTTTTTTCTCACTTTTTCCGATATTGACAGAGTAAATTTAACAGATAGTTTTGTTGAAAACCTGTAACATACGGTTGATAATTCCCTTTATGCATTCTTCACTTGTACACAAAATCGCGGAAATAAAGGGATTATTAACATTTTCAACAGACATTTCAACAAGACAATTGCATAAAAAACGATTACAGTCAGTATTATAGCCTGTTTGAGTAAAGTGGAAAAATCTGCGCTGCCGGAAATCAAAAATATCCTCAAATGCAAACCGCATAATACATCTTACTTATTTGTAAAAGTCACAGCTTGCATACAAGATATACCGTATTTATGCGATTTATTACTTTTTAACAACTACCGGTTGCGGTCATATATATTTATGATATAATAAAGTACAGCATTCTGTAAGGGATTAAGACAGGAGTTTCTTTGGAAAAACAAATTCGGAACAGCAACATAATATTCGGGAAAAACGCCGTGACAGAATTACTGAGAAGCGGACGGCCTGTAGATACGTTGTTTTTAGCGTCCGGCGACGATGATAAGCAGGCCGGATACTACAAGGCGCTCGCGAAGGAGAGCGGCGCCGTCATAAAATACGCACACCCGGATAAGCTTTCAGAGATATGTTCCGACAAGCGTCATCAGGGGATGGTGGCGGTGGGAGCCATCATAGAATATACCGGTATTCCGGATATATTGAGCACTGCGGAGCAGAGGAATGAAAAGCCCTTCGTGGTGATGGCAGACGGCATGGAGGATCCGCATAATCTGGGAGCGATAATCAGAACAGCTGAGATAGTCGGGGCTCATGGGGTTGTTATTCCGAAACGCGGTTCGGTTCAGATAAACGTGACGGTGCAGCGCGCTTCAGCCGGCGCGGTGAATACCATCGATATAGCGAGGGTGTCTAATCTCGCGGGTGCGGTGCGCGATATGAAGAAAAAGGGAATCTTTTGCTATGCTGCCGAACCCGGTGGAATATCTGCGTATGAAGTTGATCTGACAGGGCCTATACTGCTGATAATCGGATCGGAAGGATACGGAGTCTCGAGGTTGTTACGGGAACTTTCGGATGATTGTATAGCGCTGCCGCAAAGAGGAAAAACCGGTTCGCTCAACGCTTCGGTGGCGGCAGGCGTTCTCATGTATGAGATAATAAGGCAAAGAACATACCGTGGCTGAGAAAACAAAACGGAACGGGAGGCGGCATAGTCTGTGGGTGTTTTTGACAAGAAAGACGCGCAATTAGAAGAGATACTCGGAGAGATACGCGAAAAACGTGAACAGGAGGACGCTCTGCGCTCCAAACGCATAACCGAGGGTTTTGTGGACGCGCAGGATATTCTCGACGAAATAAAAGGGATCCGCGACGCTTATGAGCCTCCCGCGGTCAAGGAGGTTGCCACCAAAGAGATAATCATTGAGACGGAGCCGATTGATGACAATAACCTGCAAGCGAAACCCGAAAATGAGCAGGAGAAAGCCGGAGATGCCGGCGTGAGATCGTTAAAATCCGCTTTTTCCGGTTGTGAACGAGAGGAAGATACGACTAATATAAACAAGAGTATGCTCGCTCCGTCACTGGGACCCGAGGAGTCGGATCTCATAGAAACAGAGGAGATAGAAATACTCTCAAGCTCTGAAAAAGAGAAACAGCTTCTGAAAGAAGATGACCCTCAGCCGGAAAAACATCCTGTCTTTACCTCTACTATGGAGCGCATAGTTTCCATTCCGGGGAAGTCGGAGGAAGAAGGAGCTTCTGCGGAAAAAACGGATTTCACATTTGAAGATATGGAATCGGGAGGGTTCTTTGATACTCTGGAAATTCAGAAAAAAGGGATATTGAATATTAAAGAGACCAGCGATGATGATGAATTTAAAACTTTTTTCAGCAATACGGTGCTGATAGACCCAAAGCCGTTGACACAAAGAAGACCAAAAACGAAAAAAGAAACTGATATGCCTGCCGTAGGTGAAATACCGGCGGATCATCGGCGGAGTGAGCCGGGGATCCAGGGGGTAAGAGGTCCCGGGGAATACAAAAGTGATGATGAGACCGAAAAGGTTTTATCATTTCTGGTAAAAAGAGACAAGGACCTTCAGGCGCGCAGCATCATAACAGGTCTTGCTGCGGGATGCCTTTTGATATTCAGCCTGTCTTTACGGTTCGGGGTCGGGATACCAGAAGCGATAAACGGAAGCGGTAATCTTATTGCGGGAATCAATGCAGGTCTTCTGCTCCTGGCTGTCGCGGCTAACTATCGCTCGTTGTTTTCAGGATTCGCGAGACTCGCCGTCTTGGAAGCAAACGCCGACTCGATAACTTCCGCTTCGGTGTTGTTCGCCGCAACGGAGATAATCATCACCGTAGCGGTGAAAGAATCGCAGGTGACGGTGTTTTCGGCGTCCGCAGCCGCAATAGCGTTGTTTTTTTCGGTTTTCGGAAAGCTTATCTCCGCTAAGAGGGTACTGCGCGGGTTCATGTCGGTATCTGCGGATTATGAAAAATACGCGGCGACCTTACTGGATGACGATGCTTTCGCAAAAAGACTGACGCGTGAATTTCAGGATGATGAGACGCGGGTACTTATAAAACGCAGAACCGGGTTCGCTGATGATTTTCTGGCGCATTCAAGGTCCAGAGACCCGGTGAACGGCGGCGCGGTGTCGCTCCCGGCGACCATAATCTTTTTTGCCGTCCTGATCTGCGGACCGATATCTTTTTTCATCACCCGCGACATATACTCTGCGGTGCGTACTGCCGCGGTCGCGGCTGCGTTAGTGACCCCGTTCACAACGACATTGGTCAGCGCCCTGCCAATTGACAGAATGCAGAAAGCGCTCTCGAAGATAGGTTGCGTGGTTCCGGGTTTCAGCGCGGCGTCAAAGATAATGGAGGCTAACTGTGTGGTGCTGGAAGGGCAGGAGATATTCCCGAAAGGCAACGTGCTTTTAC
>Ga0082212_10002797_pt1 | contig 25076 bp, 26 predicted proteins | sample TergutNt197P3_FD_71548 | JGI IMG/M metagenome (GOLD analysis project Ga0082212, IMG submission 71548) | Neocapritermes taracua P3 segment gut microbial communities from Petit-Saut dam, French Guiana - Nt197 P3 | ecosystem: Host-associated > Arthropoda: Insects > Digestive system > Gut ... | reverse complement strand
CATAGGCTCTGCACGTCTCGTCATCCATCCACAGCATATATCCTGCAAGCACTCCGAGATCGAAGCCGTATGCGCTTGTGAGTTCTCTGAGCTTTTTTCCGTACTCGTTCCTCCAGGCGATCTCATCGCTTTTTCGTATATCCGGACGGAACTCCTTCCAGGATAAGGTTATCAGAGGTATCCCGTAGCCTTCGACCATCTCAAAGAACATCTTCCTCTGTTCTTTTTTTGGATTGGGGTCCTCCTCGTTGTTCCAATTGCAGAAAACGAATGAGATGTCAACGTCTATCAGGCCCTGTTCCTTTTTGTCCATGACTTCTTTCAAAAGATTCCTGGAACCCGGACCTCTTCCTGTTGAGAACCATCCTAGCCTGAGCATTATATCATTCAACAGAAAGGCGTGAGGATATATTTCTTTAGTGTCGTTCGGTGTGCGCACCCACGGCGGGCACGGCACGAAAGCATCCGCCGCCGAACGTCAGACATCAAAAATGACGGTCACCGACGGTTCATCGGCATTCACAGACATCATGTGAAAGGTCACCGCTTTGATCTCAGACCTTATTCTGTGCCTGCTTCTGTCCAGGACCTCTCCCTTTCCTTTGCATATCAGCCCGCCGTCGACGAATACGACCTCAAGCTCGCAAAGTATGATCCCGTCGCAGTCCTCGATGAAGAGCAGCTCCGACAGGAAAGAATATAGCAGCTCTTCGGGCTCACTCCCGGACGCCTTTATCTCGAACGTATCGTTCGGCACGATCCCGTAAAGGTCCACCGTCTGGTCGAAAAGAGCGTAGCCCGCATTTGCGAAGCATTCCTCGAGCGTTTTTCCGTAAGCTTTGACCATCAGGTCTGCCGTATGGTCGATGAGTTCGTATCTTCTCACGATTTTGGATATGACGGCGGGGTATTTGGCATTGCTGTAGACCACAGCACAGTAGGCGCTTAGTTACACAATCAGTATTTTAGATCCTTAAGAATGATTTCGCACTGTGCTCTCAGTTCTGGGATAAGGTCTGCAGAGGTCTTCCACACAATATGGAGATCGGCTTTTCCGTAGTGGTGGACGATCACATCTCTGAATTTTGCGATTCTGCTCCATTCTATTGCAGGATACCTCTCCCGAAGCCTCGTTTTGAAAGGCTTTTGACGGATTCTCATATCTGGATAAGCGAGAACGCACAACTGCTTTGAAGAGTATAACTGTCTAAAAAATCTTCTTCGTCTCTGCCGAGTTCTTCCATGACCTCGTCTATTCGGTCGCAGTATTCTATAATTGTTTTTATGTCGCTAATGTCACGCTTTATAAACAAGTCTTCCGTCATTCAGCACTTCCTTTGCAAAATCTCCTTCCAACGTACGTTCGCTTATGACATCCACGGATCCCCCCAGGGCAGATTCAAGATCAATTATGAAACCGCACATTTTTATGAGGTCATCGATCCTCCCGAGGCTGACACAGAAATCGTAGTCGCTTTCTTCGTCGGAATCTCCGCGCGCCATTGAACCAAATAAGACAACCCTTTCTACCCCATACTCTTCGGCAATAGGTCTGACGATATCGCATAACTTTTCGAATGGAACCGCACTCGTCCCGACCGTGCTCATGACACGGAATATGCGATGCGAGGTTTAACCATTATGCTTCATGAACAATACGGCTTAATAATAAGTCAAAAAAGCTTTCTTAGTGAATATCATAAGAGAACTTGCAGGATGCGGCCGTCTCGTGTGCTTTGTTGGATAATTCTTTTTGATTGTTTTTGGCTCGCATTTGGTACCGTTCCGTTGCGTTTGTATCCGTTCGATGGGCCCGCCAGAGACGCGGTTGTGCGATGCAGACCTTATCTTGTCCTTGTTTCAAAGGATAGTTTCACATCCATGCCGAGCGACAGCTTTTCCTTTGTACGCACTTTAGCCGGCAAGGCGATCAAATGCGTACCATCTCCCATAGGCAGCAACGATGTAGGCCAGCTTGAATTTCCGACCTTAGCTGTTATTGCGATCACTCCGCGGTCTGCAAGATGTTCAAGCGGCTTGCTTAACCCGATCGGCACAGAAACATAGTACCAGCCCCTCTCGCGTTCAAACAATTCGACCTTGGCGCTGAATGTATTGTTCATGTTGATCGTCTTCTGCTGCCCTTTAGGTCGTAGCATCTCATTATTGTTCTCATATAATTTCAGATTATGCTCCCAGACGGGTCTTCGCCGTTGCGTCTTCTCTGCAAGATCTCCGGCAGATGTGCGTTCGCTTATGGTTTCCGCATATCCTCCATTGAACCGCACTGCTTAAAACGGTTCTCGGCCCATTCGGCCTGGATGCAGCCGCCTCGTGCGTAAACCTTAATACGGGTCATCCGATTTCTCCGTTCATGCGCATTACCATCGTCGGTTGCGGTTCGATCGGCTCCAAGCTTGCAAAGGCTGCCGATGAGATGAGCGAGGTCAAAAGGATCTATCTCATGGACAAAAGGAAAGAGGTCGCCGAGGGCGTGGCGGCGGGTCTGAACAAAGCCATAGTGATAAGTTCCGTCGAAGAGGAACTGTATCATTCGGACCTGGTCATCGAAGCGGCTTCTCAGGAAGCGGCGAAAGAGATCCTTCCGAAAGTGGTGGCAAGAGGCGTGGACATAATGATAATGTCAGTCGGTTCACTGGTGGACGACGACTTCAGGAAAATGATTTTCGACAAGGCCAGGGTCAGCGAGGCAAAGGTGTACATACCCACCGGCGCACTTTGCGGCGTAGACGGCCTGCAGTCCGCTTCCGTGGACGAGATAGATGAAGTGGAACTGATCACAATGAAAGGCCCAAAGAGTCTTCTCGGCGTTGAATACATGATGAGCAAAGGGATAGACGTGGAGAAGATCACCGAGAGGACGGTCATCTATTCCGGATATGCCAGAGAGGCTGTGAAACTGTTCCCGAGGAACATCAACGTGGCGGCCACGGTGAGTCTGATGGGAATAGGCTTCGACAAGACCAAGGTGGTAGTTGTGGTGGATCCGGAGATAAAGAGCAACTCCCACGAACTTAAGGTCAGAGGGAGGTTCGGGGAGATGAACTGCCACACCTACAACTATCCTGAGCCAGACAATCCCAGGACATCCCACCTGGCGACCCTTTCCGCCATAGCGGCCCTGAAGAGGATAGTCCGCAATGAATGGTTCGGCATCTGAGCAAACATTTTAGTGGATATTATTTTATTATCATTCATGAAAGGGTCCCGTGCCGAAAGGCTGATCTCCAACGCAGAAGGGCTTGATGCGATAGTCGTAATGAACGACGGAAGCCCGTTCCTGGACTCTGCCTTCTGGTATCTTACGGAATTGACGGGAGGGTCGTTCGAGGGGTCCATCGCAGTCGTCGGAAAGGATGGGAGTCTGGATGTGATCGTAAGCATCCTCGAAGAGGAAACTGCGATGTCCGGCAAAGGGAATGTGCACGTCTACCGTGGCCGCGAAGAAAGGGACAATTACCTGAAAGAGGCCTTGAAAGGCGCTTCAAAAGTGGGGTTCAACATTCATAACGCATCCTATTCGATGGTAGATCACGTGAAAAGGACGGTCAAGGGGATCAAGGTCAAGGATGCATCAGCGGCAATATCTTCCACGGTATCGGTGAAAGACGACAAAGAGATCGGATCGATAAGGAAAGCATGCGGGATATCCTCACGGGTCGCCGGGGAGATACCGGACATGCTCTCGGAGGGCGTGACAGAGAGGGAGGTCGCTTCCAGAATGGATGCAAGGATGATGGAACTGGGCGGCTCAGGGAACGCCTTCGACACGATATCCGCCTTCGGTGCCAATAGTTCTAAACCGCACCACTCTCCGACAGATCAGAAGCTCAGGAAAGGCGACACGGCGCTCTTCGACTTCGGCACCAAGTACGAGAGATACTGTTCGGACATGACCAGGACGGTCTTCCTTTCAAGGCCGCCGGAGATCCTGGAGCGGGCGTATCAAATAGTGTTGGAGGCCCAGACCGCGGGCATCGAGAAATATATGGACGGGGCACCGGCCAAAGATGCGGACCTGGCCGCGAGAGAGATAATAGACAGGTCGGAGTTCAAAGGGAGGTTCATACACTCATTCGGTCACGGCATAGGCATGGACGTCCATCAGGACATCTCCGTCTCTCCGAGGTCCGAACAGATATTGAAAGAGGGCAATGTGGTATCCGCAGAGCCCGGGATATACATCCCCGGAGTGGGCGGGATAAGGATCGAGGATACTTGCCTGATAACAAAGAACGGGTGCGAAAGACTCACCGATTTTGATAGGTCCTTCACAATAATCTGATCAGAACGCTTTTTCCAATGTGATCGGCTGGCGGTCGCCGGCATCTTCCATCGTCGAATAGTCTCCGATCATGCGGCCGATCTTTGCGACAGGATAGCGAGATACGGGGTGGTCGTCCTCGCCGCTCAGCGGCGTGGGGCCGAAGAATATGCAGAACGCGCCGACCTTGGGCCAGTAAGCGATATCGCCCGCTTCCAATTTTGTTACAAGCTCTTTGGGATCGGCATTATCGACGGGCATCTCGAAGTATATCTGACACCCGAGCATATTGATAGTAAAGGTAAGAGGTAAAGAGAGCCAGATGGCGTTGGATATATCCGAATCATCAAGTTCGGCGAGGTACTCGTCGTTCCTTGTTCTGATACGGATCCTGCTCATCGCCATCGGCCTTTTGAGTTTATTTTCTTTCGAAGAGGTGTCTTATCTCTTTGCCGACCACTTCGAGCTGCAGTTTCTTCTCGTCCTCTTCCAGTCTCTTGAGGTTCACAAGGCCTGCCGCCCACTCCGCGCGCCAGTCGTCTTTGAACTTGCCGGACTCGATGTCATTGAGGATGGACCTCATTCCGTTCAGGGACTCCGCGGTTATGACCTTGTCCCTTCTGGTGAGCCCGCCGTACTCCGCTGTGTTGGAGACCACGTGCCACATGAGTTCGAATCCTCCCCTGTTTATCAGGTCGTCGATGAGCTTCACTTCATGCAGCACCTCGAAATAGGCCATCTCAGGAGGGTACCCTCCCTCGACCAGCGTCTTGAATCCTGCCTTGATGAGGGCGGTAAGCCCCCCGCAGAGGACCGCCTGCTCTCCGAACAGGTCCGTCTTTGTCTCGTTGTCGAAGGTGGTCTCGAACACTCCCGCGCGGGTAGACCCGAGCCCTTTCGCAAGTGCCAGAGCGATATTCTTCGCGTTGCCCGTAGCATCCTGGTACACGCAAACGAGTGCGGGGACACCGAACCCCTGAAGGAAAACTTCTCTCTCCATGTCGCCGGGGGATTTGGGCGCCATCATTATGACGTCCACATCCTTCGGCGGGACGATGAGTTTGTATGTTATCGCAAACCCGTGGGCGAACTCAAGCGCCGCGCCTTTTTTGAGGTTAGGTTCGACATACTGTTTGTATATGTCCGGCTGGATCTCGTCGGGAAGCAGGATCATCACCACATCCGCCCCCTTGACGGCATCGGCGAACTCGGCCACCTTGAGCCCGTCCTCCTGCGCCTTCTTCCAAGATTTTCCGTCCTTTCTCAATCCGACCGTCACATCCAATCCGGAGTCATGGAAGCAGAGCGCCTGCGCTCTCCCCTGTGCTCCGTATCCCAGCACTGAGACCTTCTTTCCCTTGAGGACATTCATGTCCACATCTGAGTCGTGGTAAATTTTCATAGTATCTACCTTAAGCTAAGAGGTTCAACTCTTCGACACACTAATACTTATCGTATGCGTCAGAATTTGCAGCGTCCTTTGATCAGCGGTACCGCCGGGTTCGCGGGTATCATGGGTGTTATATCCTCTTCGCAATCCACCATGATCTCTACGAGACAGGTCTCTCCGCATTCGAAGGCGGACCTGAGAGCGTCATGTATCTCTCCCGGCCTGTCCACATGAATGCCCTTTGCGCCGAATGCCTCTGCTATCTTCACGAAGTCGGGATCCGCTCCTAGTTTGGTGCCGCTGTATCTTTTGTCCCAGAACAGTTTCTGCCACTGCCTGACCATCCCCAGCCATCCGTTGTTCAGCAGGCATATCACAACAGGAAGGTCCTCCGCCACCGACGTCGCTATGTCCTGCATGACCATCTGCAGACCGCCGTCGCCGGTGATCGTCATCACTTTCTTGTCGGGGCATGCCGCCTTCGCGCCTATCGCGGAGGGAAGGCCGAAGCCCATGGTGCCGAAGCCGCCGGATGATATGAGCTGTCTCGGGCGGTCTATCTCCAGATAGTGCATCGCCCACATCTGGTTCTGTCCCACATCAGTGGTGATTATGAAGTCGTCAGACCTCTCCCGCGTTATCCTGTTGATCTCATACATGACCTTCTGCGGGATTATGGGGGTGCTGTCGTAATCGTAGTTGCACTTGCAGCGCTTCTTCAGCTCCTGAATGTTCTTGTCCCAGTCGGGGCGGCTTCCGGCGCCTCCTCCCATTTTGTCAATGAGCATGCACGCTGCCTTTTTTGCATCGCCCCTTATGTTGATGGACTCTCTGCCGTGCTTGTCGAATTCCGTGGGGTCTATGTCGATGTGTATGACCCTGCTGGTTTTGGAAGGTGACGTCTGAGGGCTGTATGTCCTGTCGGAGAACTTCGAACCGATGGCTATTATCAGGTCCGACTCCCTGAAAGCGTTGAGGGAGCACATCCTGCCGTGCATCCCGAGGGATCCCATGCAGAGGGGGTGCGATGTCGATATGGCACCGATGCCCATCAGAGGGGTTATAACGGGGATGTTCGTCATTTCGGCAAGCTTCACGATCTCCGGGCCTGCGTTCGCGCCAATGACCCCGCCGCCAACCAGCATGACCGGCCTTTGGGCCTCTTTGATCCACCGAACGGCCTGATCGATGCCTGAGTAGTCTTCTTTCGGACTCCTTATCTCAAAGGTCTCGTTGAACAGCGATTCGTCTATCTCGGCGTTGACCTGATCAACGGGGATGTCGATATGGACGGGGCCGGGTCTTCCGGTCTGGCAGACCTGCCATGCTTCCATTATCGCGTGCGGAAGCCTATTTATGTCCAAGACCCTGAAGTTATGCTTTGTGATGGGCATCATCAGACTGTAAGCGTCCACCTCTTGGAAAGCGCCAAGCCCCAGCGACCCTGTGCCGACCTGGCCTGTAAGGGCGATCATTGGGATGGAATCCGCATACGCGGTGGCGATGCCTGTGACAAGGTTCGTTGCGCCGGGTCCGCTCGTTGCGAGGCAAACGCCCGGGAACCCGCTGGCTCTGGCGAAACCGTCCGCCATGTGCGCGGCGCACTGCTCGTGGCGTACGAGGACGTGTCTGATCGATGATTCAAGTATTTCATCGTAGACCGGAATTACTACGCCGCCCGGGTACCCGAACATCGTTTCAACTCCTTTGTCCTCCAGCATTTTGAGTAGTGCTCTAGATCCTTTCATGAGTTATACCTCACCAGTGTATCAAAAGACTCTCTTATAAAATTACGGTAGGAACAACCGGGACCCATGCGCGACGCCCGCGGCCTTCAGCACGTAAGATTATTTTATCTGTAGATAGTTAGCCACATGAGGGTTCCGATGTCCAAGGTAAAGGTTGGGATAAACGGCTACGGCACGATTGGTAAAAGAGTGGCGGCCGCAGTAAGCAAACAGGATGATATGGAGATAGTGGGCGTGACAAAGACAAGGCCCACTTTCGAAGCGAAGACCGCCATCAGCAAAGGATTCAACATATATGCTCCGGAAGGAAGCTTTCAGGCGTTCAAGGATGCGGGCTTGCCCGTTAAGGGATCGATCAAAGACCTTTACAAAGCGGCCGACATAATCGTCGACTGCACGCCCGGCGATGTGGGGGTGACGTACAAGGCCGAATATGAAGCGGCAGGCATCAAGGCGATATTCCAGGGCGGAGAGGACCACAGCCTTACCGGCATATCCTTCAATTCCACCGCCAATTACAGCGAGTCATGGGGCGCTCAGTTCTCAAGGGTCGTCTCATGCAACACGACCGGTCTGCTGAGGACCCTGAGCCCTATAGATAAGGCGAATAAGATCGTGAGCGCCTATGTTACGTTGGTCAGGAGGGCCGCGGACCCCGGCGACAGCAAGGGCGGTCCGATAAACGGACTGGAACCGACCGTGAAGCTTCCGACACACCACGGACCGGACGTTAAAAGCGTGATGCCGTGGCTGAACATTAACACAATGGCGGTAAAAGCGTCAACGACCCTGATGCACCTTCATACAGTGGTCGTTGAACTCCAGAGGGAGTCCGCGACCGAGGAGATCCTCGGAATAATGAGGGCATCTCCCCGCGTAAAGCTTGTAAGGAGCGGAAGCGGGCTGAAAGGCACCGCGGAACTGATGGAACTCGGAAAGGACCTGGGAAGGGACAGATCGGACATGTATGAGGTAGTGGTCTGGGAGGACGGAGTGAAAGTGGTCGGCAAGATGCTCTACTATTATCAGGCGGTGCACCAGGAGTCTGACGTCGTGCCGGAGAATGTGGACTGCATAAGGTCCATGTGCAAGCTGGAAGAGGACGCATCCGCATCCGTCCTTAAGACGAACATTTCTCTCGGGATAGATCGGTAAGGGTGAGAGCACGAAAGACTTCAATACCCTCGACGACTTCAACTTCAAGGACAAGACCGTCCTTCTGAGAGTGGATATAAACTGCCCTCTTGACAAAACGACCCTCAAGATACTGAATGATGCGAGGATAAGGAGCATAGTCCCGACAGTAAGGGAACTGGTCGGAAAGAGGGCGAAGGTCGTGATACTCGCGCATCAGAGCAGGAAGGGAGCATGGGATTTCATAGGTCTGGAACAGCACGCATCCCTGCTTTCTAAGAATCTCAACGCGCCGGTGAAGTATGTCAACGATATCATAGGGGAAGAAGCCAAGGGATCGATATCGCAGATGAAACCCGGAGATGTCCTCTTGCTCGGCAACGTAAGGGAGTTGAAATGCGAGTCGGTCACCGCTGATTCTTCCGACCATGCGGAGGCTGAACTGGTAGCGGAACTTTCACCGCTCCTTGATTATTATGTCTGCGACGCATTCGGTGCGGCGCATCGTTCGCAGTGTTCGCTGGTAGGGTTCCCCATGAAGGTGCCGTCCGCATCGGGAAGGCTCATGGCCAGGGAGATATACGCCCTCAAGACCATACTGGGGAAGCCCAGGCCGCCCTCCGTATTCATCCTGGGGGGAGCAAAGTTCGGAGAGGTGCCGTTCATGATAGACCGTGTGCTGGAAAACGGCATCGCCGATACCGTGATCGTAGTGGGACTTGCGGGGAATGCGTTCTTGCTCGCGAGGGGTGTTGACATAGGGGAGGCCAGCAGCAAGATACTGGCCGATGAGCTCACGGAGGAGAACTTCCAGGCGGCCAGGGACGTCCTCGGTAAATATGGGCAAAGGATCCTTCTTCCGGTGGATGTCGCGGTGGAAAGGAACGGCAAAAGGGTGTGTGTGAGCACCGGGGACATGCCGACCGCCGAACCCGCGCTGGATATTGGGGATCAGTCCATTGATAAGTTCAAAAAGGTCATCCTTTCTTCAAAGACATCCTTCATGTCCGGCCCTGCCGGCATGTTCGAAAAGCCCGGGTTCGAAGTGGGTACCAGGCAGCTTATGATGGCGATGGTCGAGAGCAAGGGGCTGTCGGTGCTCGGAGGAGGGCATACCGCCGGCGCCGCAGAAAGGTTCGACCTTGCGGACAGGACCTCATACGTCAGTACGGGAGGCGGCGCGCTGGAGACCTTCCTTCTGCAGGAGCCGCTGCCCGTCATGGAAGCTTTGAGATATTCAAAGAAGAGGTTTGGGCCGGAGTGATATCACCGGCCGATCGAACCGCGTTTCATTCTGTTCAGCGCTTCTTTTATGCCCTCGACCGGCTCCGTGACGGTCATTCTTATGTAGCCGTCGGCCGATTGCCCGAATCCGGTTCCGGGCGTCACTATGATGCCGAGATCGATCATCTCCTCGACGAATTCGTCGGACGGCTTCTTGCAGTCGAACCAGACGTAGAATGTCCCTTTCGGCATGGCGACGTCGTACCCCAGATCCCTGAGGCCGTTGACCAGGACCTCCCGTCTTTCAGCGTAGGTCTCCATGTTGTTCCTTATCGCCGAGGGAGGCGTCCCGTCATCGTGATACATATCGAGGGCGGTTATCCCGGCCTTTTGTATGAATATAGGTGCCCCGGAATCGACCTGGCCCTTGCATTTTTTGAGTCCCGCTATCAGATCGGGGTGGCCTACGGCATAACCGAGCCTGTAGCCCGTCATGTTGAACGTCTTCGAGAATGACCCGAACTCAATGCATTCCGATCCGACCTGCAGTATCGACGGGGCGCGGTAGTCGTCATAGCACATCTCCGAATACGCATTATCGTAGCACAGGATGGTGTTGTTCTTCCTGCACCAGGCATACACCTTCTTCAGATACTCTACGTCGCACGTCGCGCCTGTCGGGTTGTTCGGATAGTTGAGGTAAAGCATCTTCGCATCCCGGGGACATTCCTCAACGTCCAGAAGCCATTGGTTCTCTTCTCTCAGAGGTACGGTGACGCATTTCGCCTCGTTGAAGATCGCCGATGCGCCTGAATACACAGGATATCCCGGGCTGGGCGCTATTATGGTCTCTCCCGTGTTAACGAATGCCTGGGATATGTTGAATATCCCCTCCTTGGACCCGAGCGTTATGCAGACCTGGGTGCCGGGGTCGACCGTGACGTCGAACCTTTTCTTGTACCATCTTGCGACAGCCTCTCTGAGGTCCCGTTCGCCCTGCGATGAAGAGTATTTTTGGTTCTCGTTCTCTTCGGCCGCGATCTGCAGCGACTTGACGATCTTGTCGGGGGTCGGAAGGTCCGGGTCCCCTATTCCAAAATCGATCATATCCACTCCTTCTTTCCTTTTGGCCGCCGCAAGCTCTTCCATCCTTGTGAAAAGATACGGAGGCAGTTTCTTGAGTCTTTCAGACGTCTCAAATTTTACCAATAGATCACTCATCCATGATGTTGCCTTCAAATACAAGCGTGGCGGGCCCTTCCATGCGCACATGGCCGAGACCCTTTTCCACTGTTATCTTCAACCACCCTCCGGGGAGGCGCACGTCCAGCGGCTCATCGAACGGCACCAGGCCGTTCATCGCCGCCGCTGTGGCGGATGCACACGCGCCCGTGCCGCACGCAAGCGTCCAACCGACCCCCCTCTCATACACTTTGACGTGTATGTTCCCGTCCTTGATCCTGCAGAACTCGACGTTCGTCCTTCTGGGGAAGAACGGATGCCCCTCAAGCACGGGCCCCAACTTATCTGTCTCATTGTTGCTCAGGTCAGAGAAGGTCACGAAGTGAGGATTGCCCATCGATACCGCGCTCCCTTTCAGACTGAAACCGTCTACCGCAAAAGGCTGGTCTATGAACTCGCCGTCGTAATCGATCGGTATCGTTCTCCCGTCAAGGATGGGGGCCCCCATATCCAGCATAACTGTGGTGACCTTCCCTCCGTCCAGGAATACTTTTGTGGTCTTCACTCCGGCAAGCGTGCCGACGGTGAACTCCTCCTTGCCGACCAGTCCAAAATCATATGCGTGCTTGGCAAGGCACCTTATCCCGTTGCCGCACATCTCCGCCTCCGAACCGTCCGCGTTGATGACCCTCATGCTCAGATCGGTCCTTTCGCCCGGAAGAAGGAAAACTACGCCGTCGGCCCCGATGCCGAAATTCCGGTCGCACATCAATTTGCATCTTTCGCCGTCTATCTCTATCTCCGAACTAATGCCGTCGATGAGAATGAAATCGTTCCCTATCCCATGGTATTTCCAGAACCTCATCCGATCAGCCTCGCCGGTATCCTCTGGTGTCTCCACAGGTCCTCGATCGGTTCGGAATCCCTTATCAACTCGGCCTTGCCGTTGTTCACGAGCACTTCTCTGCAAAGCGGGCGCGAGTTGTAGTTGCTTGACATCGAGAACCCGTATGCTCCCGCATCATATATGACCACCACATCTCCCTCCTCCGGGTCCGGGAGCGCGCGGTCTTGCGCCAGATGGTCTCCGGTCTCGCAGATGGGCCCTACTATGTCGTATTTGGCCGTACAGGCCCTTCCGAACTTGTTGCCGATCGCGGCATGGTGGTATGAGTTGTAGAAAGCGGGTCTGATAAGGGTATTGAATCCCGCATCTACCCCCACGTACCTCTTCACACCGGTATCCTTCACGTCGACGCACCTTGTCAGGAGCACCGTCGTGTCGCAAATGATGTATCTTCCCGGTTCGACCAGTATTTTCTTTACATCTGTTCCCTCAAGGATCATATCGGTAAGATTCATTCCCAACTCGTTAACATCCATCTCCGGTTCGTTGGGACGATAGGGCACGCCTATCCCTCCTCCTATGTCGATGAACTCCAGATCGATCCCGTTCTCCTTCAGAAGATTGGTCATCTCTATAAGGACATCCATTGCTTCCATGAAAGGTTCTACCGTCTGGCCGCCGGACCCTATGTGGACGTGTATGCCCTTCAGATCAAAGCCCAGCTCTTTCGCTCGAAGATACGTCTTGACCGCATCTTTCAGGGGGATCCCGAACTTCGATCCCTTTGAGCCGGTGATGACCTTGCCGCTGTGCCCCGAGCCGACGCCGGGGGTGATCCGCATCGATATGGGGAGCCCCTTCTTTATCTTGGCCAGTCTTTCAAGTTCGGATGCGGAGTCGACGTTCACCATCACGCCCAGGTCCGTTACCGCCCTCAGTTCTTCGTTGCTCACGTTGACGCCTGTGTACAGTATCCTGTCCGGCGTGAACCCCGCCTTTAGGCATGACAGGACCTCTCCTATGGACACGGCGTCAATGCCGGACCCTTCACTCTCAAGTATCTTCAGTACCGCAAGGCTCGTGTTCGCCTTGCAGGCGTACCGGATCCCGGCATCCATGTGTTTGGAGAACGCTCCGTGGACATTGCGGTAATTCTCTCTCAGCCTTACCTCGTCGGTAACATACACAGGGGTGCCGAACTCGTCCGCTATCTCTGTGACCGGCACGCCTCCGAATATCATCACGCCGTCTCTGCTGTCATAATCCCTCATTGGATCCGCCACCCACGTATTTGTTGTGCAGTATCTTAACAACATCGGTCGCCCTCGACATCGGGACGACGAAGTTGAGCGAGACATCCGAAGCACCCTCGGAGATCATCTCAACATTGGCCCTGGCCTCTTTGACGGCGGTGAATATCTCCGCCGAGACCCCGCATTTCGAGAGAAGGTTATCCCCCACCGCGCAGACCAGAGCCATATCGCTCTTTACCTCTATCCTTTCGATGTCCTCCGGGTCCAATGTGTTGAGTTTTAACAGTATAGATCTCACGTCATTGTTGTGCACAAGGAAAGCGACTGTTGACAGCGAGGTGGAAATGGAGTAGATAACCACCTCGTTCTCGGCTATTTTCTCCACTATGCGCGCAACCATCTTCGGATGGTAGGCTATCTCCGCCGAGCCGATGGAGATGATGGAAAGGTCGGTCTTGATCGCGACGCTCCTGAGCAGATCGTCCTTCGGCTTTCTCAGGTGGTGGATAATGGTCCCGGGCTCATCCGGCTTGAAGGAGTTCCTTACCTTGAGCGGGATATGTTTCATCCTTACAGGCTCTATGGTCCTCGGATGAAGGACCTTTGCGCCGAAGTATGCGAGCTCCGCCGCCTCGCTGAAGTTCATTTCGTCTATTTTTATCGCTTCTGGCACTATGCGGGGGTCGGTGGACATGAAGCCGTCTACGTCCGTCCATATCTCAAGCACATCCGCATTCATCGCGTTGGCTACCACCGCTGCCGAATAGTCGCTCCCCCCTCTTCCGAAGGTAAGCGGCAGTCCGTCGCTCTTTATGCCGTAGAATCCGGTTATGACAGGTATCACGCCGTCGTTGATGTAGGGCTTGACCTTCATCGCCATCATCGATTCCGTTCTCCGCAGGTCGGCGCTTCCTGAAAGCGGTTTCCCTTCCGCATATATCCCGCAATCCTCTGAGGTGAGCGCGACGGATCTGGCACCGGCAGCTTTCAGAGCATGGCAAAGAATCAGTGTGGAGAACCTCTCCCCCTGCGAGGTCAGGTTGTCAATGTAATACGGATCGTTCGGAACGGCACCGTCCCAAAGGAGCTCTTTGAACTTCTGCATCCTTGCGTTGAAATCCTCCATGAATGCGGCCATCTGCTCTTCGTTTAACAGTTGACCGGCGACATCAAGGTGCTTCTTCTCGAACTCATCGATGATCTCCTGCCTGTTGTCAGGAAGGCTTTCGGAACCCTTCACAAGAAAGTTGGTGATCCCTGACATCGCCGACGCTACAACGATCTTATCGTTCTTCTCGCTCAGTATGATGCCCGCCGCTCTTTGCAAAGCCTCGGGGGATCCGACGCTGGTGCCCCCGAACTTCATGACCGTTATCATAGTCCGAGGACCTCGTTCAGATCGTGGACCTTTCCGTCCTTCTTTCCGTTGACCCATCTGATGGATTCAATGAAACCTTTGGCGAGCGCATCTCTTGAGCCCATGCTGTGCTTCAGCTCTATTCTTTCTCCGTTGCCAATGAACATGGCGGTATGCTCGCCGACGATATCGCCGCCGCGTATCGAATGCACACCGATCTCCCCCTTTCTGGCTCCGACCAGCCCCTCGCGGCCGTATGCGACATCCTCGATGCCGGTGGCCTTCATCATGCGCTTCACGGCTTCCATCGCAGTTCCGGACGGCGCATCCATCTTTTGATTGTGGTGCGCCTCAATAACCTCTATATCATATCCGTTCATCGTTGCCGCGAGTATCTCGCACATCTTCCAGAACACATTGACGCCGACGGCGAAGTTCGCCGAGTGGACGGCGGACGTGTTGTTCCTGGCTATCTCGTCCCTCATTTTCTTTATCACGTCGTCAGGTATCGCTGTCGTTCCCAAGACGATGTTCACTCCTTTCGCGGGTATCTTCGTGATTATGTTCGCGGCGGCCTGCGGCGCCGTTATATCGACGTATACGTCAGCATTCTCCAGCACCTCATCGAGGCTGTCCTGCCCCTTCGCGATGATGCCTGGGTATATCTCTTTCCCGAACATCTCCTCCGTTGGCGCGATCATTGCGCCCACCAGTCTCATGTCATTGCTCTTCTGTATGATGTCACAGACCGTGCGCCCCATCTTGCCGGTGGCGCCACCCAATGCTACGTTTATCATTTTATCACAACCCAATGCTCCTCATCACGCTGTCAACGGGCGTGCGGTTCTTTTCTGTAAGTTCGGTCAGCGGAAGTCTCGGCGCCCCCGACCCGTACCCCAACTTGGACATGACGTACTTTATCGGTATGGGGTTGGTCTCTACGAACAGCACCTCAAATACCGGGGCAAGCTTGGCTATGACCTTGTCCGCGGAGGCGTTATCCCCCGCTAAGAGGGCGCGGACAAGCTCCGCCATCTCTCTGGGAAGGCAGTTCGATGTCACGGAGATCACTCCGTCGCCGCCGCTGCGTATGAGCGCGGGGGTAAGCGCGTCGTCGCCGCTCAGCACCTCGAACCCTTTCGGCCTCCCTTTTATTATATCCTTTATCTGTTCAAGGTTGCCGCTCGCTTCCTTCACGGCGTCGATCCCTTCTATCTCGGCCATCCTGAGCATGGTCTCGGCAGTGATGTTCGAACCGGTCCTTCCCGGTATGTTGTAGACCACCACGGGTATGCTGACGGATTCGGCGATCGCCTTGAAATGCAGGTATATTCCCTCCTGCGTCGGTTTCACATAGTATGGGGATATCGAGAGCAGGCCGTCTGCGCCGAGATCCTCCGCCTTCTTGCTGAGCATCACCGCTTCCGACGTAGAATTGCTGCCTGCGCCGGCCAATACTTTTGCCTTCTTTGTCTGGTCCCTTACTATCTCTATCACTCTGATATGCTCTTCGTGGCTGAGCATCGCCGACTCCCCGGTGGATCCGCAGGGAACTATCGTTCCGATGCCGTTCTCTTCCTGAAAGTCCACAAGTCTCCTGATGCCTTCCTCGTCGATCTTATTGTCCTTGGTGAACGGCGTTATTATTGCTGTGGAGGTGCCCCTGAACATTTCAATTCTCTCCGTAATGTTCCTTCAGAATGAGCCTCGTACGCGTGCTCAGGATGTTGTCGTATCTCCTCACCTTTTCTATGATATCGTTGAGGTTCTGGGAGGTCTCCACGTCCACTAAAGCAATTATGTCCTGGTCCCCGGTGACCTCGAACACCTCGGTCACGCCGTCGTATCTTGCGAGCTCTTTCGCTATCTCGTCGGTGTCGGTGTTCACGTCTATCCTGATCTCCACCAGCGCCTTGACGTTCTTGGAGCTGGTCTTGATCGTGAACCCCCGGATTATACCTTCCTCGGTCATCCTGTGCACCCTACTCCTTACCGTCCCTTCAGACACGCCGAGCTGGTTGGCTATCTCCACGAATGGGCGGCGGGAATCCTTCTTCATGATCTCCAGTATCCGTTTGTCAAGATTGTCTATCATCAGAGTCACCGTTATTGCTTGATTTCGTAAACCAATTGCGCATGAGCCCACGATAATATAAAAATTGTTATGATATCTTGTTATGCATCAACGAAAAACATTGTTTCGTAACACGTTCATTCGTCCCGGCCCTCCGAGGGGCCGTCTTTGCCGGACATATTGAGATGGACATCCATCTGGGGGAACGGCACGGTGATCCCGTTCTTCTTGAATGTTTTGAAGATCGCTTCCCTCAGCTCTCCGCTTATCTTCCCGTGGTCATTGAAGTCGTAAACATAGCTTGTGAGCCTAAGCTCTATGCTGGAATCGAGGAATGCGGTCACCCTCGTTGAGGGGAGGTCCACCGAGCCGTTGCTTATCACGTTGGGATGCTCCATCGCAACTTCCTTCATAAGTTGCTGCGCGAGGTCGGTATCGTTCTCGTATGCGACATTCATGTACACCATGATCTTATAGATCAGGCCGTCACCCGTCATGTTCACTATCGTGGATGAGGACACGGTGTTGTTCGGCATGACCACCGTCTCCTTGTTGTCCCAATTCTCGAACACGGTGTTCATGATGTTGACGCTGGACACTTTGTATATGGTGTTGCTGGAGCCTATCTTCACCACGTCCCCGGACTTGAAGGGGCGCGTTATCAGCAGCACCATCCCGCTGAAGAATTGGTTAAGCACGTTCTGCGCACCCAAGGTGATGCCCAAGCTGACTATTCCCGCGCCCGTTATTATTGCTGTAAGGTTGAATCCCCAAGCGGACATTATCATCGCCACCGACAGGACCGCAATGATCAGTTTTCCCAGCAGGCGAAGCAGCGGCTCTATGTCAACATCCTTCTGGTCAATGTGTTTGTTCTTGGATATCCTGGATATTATGAAATGGATGAAGACGACGTAGACCTTCCACACTATGAGCGCGCCCAATATGACGTATATCACATTGAACCAGTTCTCTACAGTGCCGATGACCTCCTCGGACGCGCCGTACACGCGGAGGCCGATGTCGAACGCATAAAGCGACAGCACAAGGGGCACAAGGGTCCTCAGCGCACTCCTCAGTTTATCTCCCATCTCCTCATGGCTGCGAGTAAGGAAGCGGAGCAGAAGAGGCACAAGGAACATCACGGCGAGAGTGCCGATGATCAGCATGAGCAGGAATGTTATGACGGCGGTCGCAAGAGGGGTGTTCAATGGTTCCGGAAGAGGATTATCGAATATCCCCAGCAGTTTGTTGTAGGCATCCCCCGAGGATAGCGGCGACAGCACGTCCAGATCCACTGGCACAGGGGCCGCCGTCACGATCGCGGAGCCCATATCCAGTGAACTCACGATCAGGACGATGTTGACCTGGTATGTGGCAGCCGCAGCGTATCTGTCCACGCTGACGGTTATGTTGACAGGCTGATGTTCCTGGCCGTTGAGGACGAAGTCGTTTATGTCAGCCGAGACCGTTATGTTCGACAAGGGAACGAACTCTAATGTCACCATCCTGGAGTTGGTAAGGTCGTTGCCTAAATAGTTGAGATAATTCACAACCTCTATCCTGAAGGTGTCCGAAGAGCCGGCGCTTATCTTGAGGTGGTCGTTGTATGCGACCAGCCCCACATCCCCGTCGGCAGCGGCCCCGTCTGAGGCGGCAGCGGGCAGGACGAACAGCATAGACATTGCCAGAATGACCAATAATAGGCTCCCGACTCTCGCTGTTCTCATGAGAACCCAGACCATCTAAGAGAATAAATATCTGTTGACGCATCGGATAAAACGTGGAGATAGAGGAGATTCTCGGTCTGTCCGCATTCATAGTGGCAATGGCGGTTCTCATATCCGCGAGCATAAAGGACTGGAAAGAAAGGGAGATCCCCGACATACACTGGGTGGTCCTGGGCGTCATCGGACTGGCGATGTTCGTTTCCTATTCGATCTATCTGACAGGGTTCAGATGGGAGTACGTTTGTCTGGCGGCCGGTACGGCAATGATACTGACGGACATCCTCTGGGACAAAGAATTCAACCCCTTCGTTTTCTACTTCGCGATGGCCGTTCTGTTCATCGTACCGCTTTATCCCAATATGTCGGAGGATATCTTCAGGGCATGGGCATCGGTGCCCCTTTGCTATCTGATATTCGTGGGGATGTATGTTCTGAGGATAGTCAGAGGAGGGGCGGACGTAAAGTGCCTCATCGTGCTTTCCATATTGTTCCCAATGTATCCCCAATTCTTTTGGTCGCCGCTGATAGAGATACGGGACGCCCTTTTCAGCCAGATATTCGTCTTCTCGATCTCCGTTCTGTTCATCGCGGCGGTGATGGTCATCCCGGTTGCCGTGTATTTCGCGGTTAGGAACGCAAGGGAAGGCAGGTTCACAAAAAAGATGTTCTCCGGATACACGATGTCAATATCCGGGGCAGAGAGTTCTGATGTATGGCCTCTTGAGGATATCATCGACGGCAGGCTTACGCCCATAAAGATACCTCAAGAAGAGGACATAAGCGGAATATATGATCGGCTCAGGGAGGCGGGACAGGAGAATGTGTGGGTCACCCCGATGATCCCTTTCATTGTGACCATAACCGCCGCGACGGCGATACTGGCACTGATAGGAAATCCGCTTTTCTTCATCGTTTGATGCGCATTCTTTCCCTGCACTGGGCGCAGCGGTCGCCGTTGAGCCCGACCAGGTCGACGAGGTACCCGGTGCGTCGGATCACCAGCGCACCGCAGTTGGGGCAGTACGTGTCGGAGGCGTCATCTGACAGGACATTCCCCACATATACGTATTCGATACCGCATTCCATCGCGGTCTCTCTGCACTTGAACAGGGTCTCGACGGGTGTGATCGGAACGTCCATCATTTCGTAATCGGGATGGAATCTCGAGAAGTGCACCGGCGTCTCCGGGGACAGCTTGTCCCGTACCCATGAGGAGAACTGCTCTATCTCTTCCTCTGTGTCGTTGTATCCGGGTATGACCAGATACGTAAGCTCAAGATGCACACCCTCCTGGCACACTATCTCCGTGGACCTCATTACATCGGCGAGATGCGCACCGCAGACCTTCATATAGAATTCGTCCGTGAATCCCTTGATATCGATGTTCATTGCGTCGGTGACCTTGCACAATTCTCTAAGAGGTTCTTCGCAGATCAGGCCGTTGCTTACCAGCACGCACCTAAGGTCAGGCGCCTCTTCGACGATGTCCATGATGTATTCGAACCAGATTATCGGCTCGTTATACGTGAAGGCTATCGCATCGAACCGCTCCTTTCTGCAAAAGGCAACGATCTCCTCCGGAGATTCATACGTGGTGCGCTTCCTCCCGGATGGAGACATGGAGATCGAATAGTTCTGGCAATGTTTGCAGGACATATTGCAGCCTATCCCTCCTATGGAGAAGATCTTGCTCTTCGGATAGTAGTGGTAGAACGGCTTCTTCTCGATCGGGTCGACGCTGAATGACGATACCTTGCCGTAATTGTTGGCTATCAGCTTTCCTCCCTCTTCCTTTCTGGAAAGGCATTTTCCGAATCCGTCGGCGGGGATCCTGCATCTGTGCGGGCACAGGTCGCAGACGCATGCATCGCCGTCGCGGTGATAGTGCCTCGCCTCCATATTTGGATTAATGCCTGCCGTTGCCCATCACCATCCTTCTGTTCTCATAGTTGATGTAAGGTGCCTCGTCGTTCGTTACAATGCCTATCACGGAGAAGTCCAGGTCATGTTCGTACAACGCCTCCTTTTTATTTTTGTCAAAAGTGAACAGCAGTTCGTAGTCACCTCCCCAATACAGCATCATCTCCTCCATCGCGATGCCGGCGGCAGAGGATATGTCGCCAACGCCGTCGCCCTCCGGTAAAAAGGCCATGTGGATATCCATCCCCGTGTGGCTGGCGGCGCAGATGCTCCTTGCCCCTTCGGCAAGGCCGTCAGACAGATCTATGCAGGACGTGACGGCACCCGATGCGGACAGGATGATGCCTTCCTCGACGCGCGGAACGGGCATCATGAGCGCGGAAGGAGATACGAGATCCTCGAGACCGTTGTCGATGGCGAAGAACCCTGCCGCAGCGGACCCGAGAGAACCGGTGACAGCTACAATGTCCCCGGGCCTTGCGCCGGACCTGAGCATCGGCGGCCTGCCCTGCATCGAACCTATCGCTGTGCATGAAACCGCACCGCATCCGAATTTGGTGTCACCGCCGTATATGAATGCTCCGTAAGACTCCGCGCATCTGTCGATTCCCGCCACGATGTCATAAAGTGCAGAGGAGTCAAGGTCGGACGGCATCATCAGCGCTGCAAGAAGCCCCATGGGCGATGCGCCCATGGCTGCCAGGTCGCTTATGTTGACCGCGGCCGCCGTCCATCCGAATTCCTCATGCGTCATTCCCTTAGGGAAATGCCTTTCAAAAGTGACGCTGTCGGTGCAGGCGACAATATCTCCGCCCCTGCACGAGATAACTGCCGAATCGTCTCCTGGACCCAGCCCGGGTGATTGCCGGATGATGCTGCGGATGCCCTTTATGAGCTCTCTTTCCCCCATTTCCTTCAAGGAGACCATTGCCGAGGATATAATGTTCGACTAATAAGAATTTCTTATCTCAAGCGACCCCCGCAGCGTCCTCCGGAGACCGATCAGGGGCCATGCAAATAATAATTAATATTAGAGTGAACAATTCTGTTGCTTGGTCTTAAATGAATATCGATATCAAATATGGTAAGGACGGGGTACAGAAGACCGAGGTTCCAGACGGGAACTACATCGGAACATTCTACCCCATGGATGTTGAATGCGGGGATCCCGATGACGTTATAAACAGATCCATCGACGATCCGATAGGGTACGATTCCATGTCCAAGTTCCTGGAAGGCGGGAAGGACATAGTCTTCATTGTCAACGACGGGACAAGGCCGACACCTACCGCAAAGGTTCTTGACGCGCTTTCAAAAAGGATGGACCTGCGCCAAGCAAGATATCTGATCGCAACCGGAACTCACAGGGACATGACGCCTGAGGAATACGACTTCGTGTTCGGCAAACACTACGGATACCTGAAAGACAGGATAATCTCACACGACGCCAAGAAGTCGGAATGCATCAACCTCGGCATGTCAAAGAACGGCACCCCCATGGAGGTGAACAAGATAGCGGTGGAGGCAGACCGGCTCGTAATAATAACGAGCGTTGAACCGCACTACTTTGCGGGGTATACCGGCGGAAGGAAGTCGTTCCTTCCCGGCGTAGCATCATACCTCACCATAGAGACCAACCACAAGCTGGCTATGAAAAAAGAGGCGCAGTCCCTCGTCCTTGAAGGCAACCCCGTGCATGAGGACATGATGGACGCTCTGGAAGTGGTCAAGGGCAAGGAGATCTTCTCCATACAAATGGTCCTCGACCGCCACCAGCACATATACAAAGTGTCATCCGGGAGCCTGAACCCCGCTTTCGACCAGGCGGTGGAGTGGGCGAACCAAGTGTTCTCCGTTCCGATACCCGAGAAAGCAGATGTAGTGATATCCGTTGCACCTTACCCGATGGATGTCGACCTCTATCAATCGCAGAAGGCACTGGACAACGGGAAATGGGCGCTCAAGGAAGGAGGCAAGATAATAATGGTCTCCAAATGCAGGGAAGGAGTGGGGCACGCAACGTTCCTTACGCAGCTCTCCTCTTCAAAAGACCCGAAGCAGGTCCTTGAGAACCTGAGCAAAGAATACAAACTCGGATACCATAAGGCGGCGAAGATGGCCGAGATAGCCGTATGGGCCGACATATGGGCGGTGACCGATCTGGACCCGGAGATGATAAAGGCCGCAAACATAACACCTTTCCCGACGGTGGACGCTGCTGTGAAAGAAGCGCTCAGACAGAAGCCCGGTGCAAAGGTCATAGTACTGATGGATGGAAGCGTAACAATACCCAGAGTTGAGTAAGATGAGCGAGTTCAAAGCAGATAAAATAGACAAAGAAAAAGTAAGAGACGCGCTGAACACCTGCACCATGTGCGGGTTCTGCAAAGCGGTATGCCCGTCATTCAAATCGATCGGCTGGGACACGGCGCTGTCCAGAGGAAGGATAATTCTGACGTACGGACTCCTGAGCGGACAGCTGGAGGCCGATGACTCCGTGGTGGAGAACATGTATACCTGCACCACATGCGCAGACTGCGTAAGGCGCTGCCCCTCGAATGTGGAGATAGTCGAAGTGATAGAGATGTGCCGCGCCGACCTTGTGAAGAACGGCCACATACTGCCCAAGCACAAAGCGGTCGCGGACAGCGTGCTCAAATACAACAACCCTTACGGAGAAGAGAAGTCTGTAACGGAAACCCTCGGCATACAGCCCCGCAAGGCAAAGATAGGCTATTTCGCGGGATGCACCGCCACATACAGGGAGAAGAAGATAGCGGCGGCATCGCTGTCCATACTGAAGAAACTGGGAGCGGACTTCACCACCGTCGATGAGGTGTGCTGCGGTTCGGTCCTCCAGAGGATCGGTATTGACGAAGAGAAGGCCATCGCGCTGATGAAGAGGAACGTGGAAGCGATAAAGGCGCTCGGTGTCGAGACGCTGGTCCTTTCATGCTCAGGCTGCTACAGGATGTTCAAGATAGAGTACCCCAAGTTTGTGGAGGTCCCCTTCCAGGTGCTGCACATATCGGAGTTCCTGGCTAAGCAGGACATCAAGCTGAGTTCCCTGGGAGATGCGAAGGTAACGTATCACGATCCATGCCACCTCGGAAGGCACTGCAAGGTCTATGACCCTCCCAGAGAAGTGCTGAAGAAATTCCCGGACCTGAACTTCAAGGAGATGAAGTACAACAAGTCCTCAAGCCATTGCTGCGGCGGAGGCGGAGGAGTAAGGTCCGCATACCCGGAGGAAGCGAAGGACATCGCGGGGACGAGACTGGATGAGGCGGGATTCGCCGACATCATAGTCACGTCGTGCCCGTTCTGCGTAGCGAACCTCAACGCGGCGGTGGGCGACCGTAAAGTGAAGGTCATCGACCTGACGGAACTGGTAGACAGCCACCTCTGATCATGCACCCTTCCGATCTTTGGAAAAGGCCGACAGGCCGGCCATTGATAATGGGGATACTGAACATGACCCCCGATTCCTTTTCGGACGGGGGGGCGCATCCCTCAAAGGAAAGCGCACTGGCACATGCATATAAGATCATCGATGACGGCGCGGACATACTGGACGTAGGAGGGGAGTCCTCAAGGCCGGGAGCAGATCCGGTATCCGCAGAAGAGGAGGTCCGAAGGGTAATCGGCGTGATCAGGGAGTTAGCACAGACCGTCAGCGTTCCGATATCGATAGACACTACGAAGCCGTATGTTGCGGAGGAGGCCTTGAAAGCGGGGGCATCGATCATTAATGACATCGGCGGGCTGAGGAACGAGGCCTTGCTTGACATTGCGATATCCTATGATGTTCCTGCGGTCATTGCCCATATGTACGGCACACCGAGGACCTTCGGGACGGAGACGATGGAAGGCGATGTCCTCATAGAGGTCAAAAAGTTCCTCAAGGAGAGGGCGGAGCACTCAATATCTAAAGGGATGAAGGAAAGCAATATCATATTGGATCCCGGCATAGGTTTTGGGAAGACCCCCGAACAAGATATGAGGATGATCGAGAACAGCGGATGGTTCGGCGGCGGGTATCCGGTACTCATCGGCCCCTCGAGAAAGAGATTCCTTTCGCAGTACTATCCGGGCATGGACAGGGACGAGGCGACCGCGGCGGCATCGAGAACGGCCGCGGACAGCGGTGCCGGGATACTTAGGGTGCACGATGTGCCAGGAGTTCTGTCGGCCCTTTGCCGGCCACAGTAAAACGGAGACCGCCCGGCGAGAGAAGATCACAGAAGAATGCTTGCCGCCATTATGGCCGCCACGCTTGCGGCGGTCACAAGAATGAAGATGAGATTGTTCTTCTTTTCCTTTTTCATCTTGGCCTGATCGTTCCAATAGCATTCCTCTTTGCAGTAGGCCTGCTCAAACGGTACGGGGTCTCCGCAGAATCTGCAGTGGTCGTGCTCAGGCAGTCTCGTGGACATCAACGGTTCATTGCGGTCATAGTTTAAATCTCTCGCCGTCAACCGTTTATAGGGAAAGCGATTGGGGTGTGAATGTGAAAGCGAGGGAATATGACAGCGACCGGTTCGACAGGATGAGGAGGATAGATTGGCTGGACATCGGCGGCATGCAGAAGGCAAGATGCCTCGTGGTCGGCGCGGGTGCCTTAGGGAACGAGGTCGTTAAATGTATGATCCTGGCGGGCTTTGAGAACATTGTACTCGTTGATATGGACGAGATCGTCGCATCGAACCTCAGCAGGTGCGTCTTTTTCAGGGAAGGGGATGACGGCAGAAAGAAAGCGGAGGTCGTCGCGGAAAGAGCGGGCGACCTCTATCCCGGTTCAAAGGTGGTCCCGGTCGTTTCCAGGATACAAGAGTTGGAGGATTGGAATTTCGACATCGTTCTGGGATGCCTCGACAACATCTCCGCAAGGCTCCACGTGAACTCCCATGCAAGATACCACCGCATCCCGTA
>Ga0082212_10002796_pt1 | contig 25082 bp, 17 predicted proteins | sample TergutNt197P3_FD_71548 | JGI IMG/M metagenome (GOLD analysis project Ga0082212, IMG submission 71548) | Neocapritermes taracua P3 segment gut microbial communities from Petit-Saut dam, French Guiana - Nt197 P3 | ecosystem: Host-associated > Arthropoda: Insects > Digestive system > Gut ... | reverse complement strand
CGCGGGGGGGGCCCCGGCGAGACCCCCCGCGTCTTCAGCCGACGCGACGACGAGGGCCGCCTGGTCGTCGCACGGCCAGACGACGCCGCCTGGCCCACCGCGCTAATGACCCGGGTGCGTGACCACGCCTGGTCGGCCGAGGTGACCGTCGACGCCCTCCAGGGAGCGGCCCGCCTCCAGCTGCGACTCGACTCAGACCACTGGTACGGCCTGCGCCTGGCGGCCGGAGCGGTCGAGGCCGTGCTGGCTGTCGGCCCGGCCGTGACCACCGTCGGGCGCGTCCCCTTGACCGCCGTCAGTTTCCCCCTGCGCCTGCGCCTCACCGCCACAGAGCCCATCTCCGCCGACCCCTTCCGCCCGCGCGATGAACCCGACCTGATCGAGTTGACGGTCATCGCCGCCGACGGCGTAGAGACCTCCTTCGGGCCTTTCGACGGTCGCTACCTCTCCACCGAGGTGGCCGGCGGCTTCACCGGCCGCACCGTCGGCGTCGAGGTCGAGGAGGGTGCCGTCGTGCTATCCGAGTTCCGTTATCAGTCTGCATCCGCCCCGGCCACCTTGTCTGCCTCATCTGCCCAGGAGACCCCATGAACCCCAACCTGCAGCGCCTGCTCGCCAAGTTGACGCTAGACGAGAAGGTTGCCCAGCTGCGCGGCATGATCGCCACCGAGCTGTACGGCCCGCCGACCCCCGACGAGCCCCTGTTCTCCATCGTGCCCGAACGCCTCGACGACATTCGCCCCCACGGCGTCGGCCACCTGTCGATGGCATGGTTCCTCGGCACCGACGTCACCGACTTCCGCGCCCGGGTAGACAAGATTCAGGCGGCGATTAGGGAGCGGTCGCCCCTCGGCATGGGGGCGCTCATCCATTTCGAGGCGATCTCCGGGGTGGTCCAGGAGGCCGCCCCGCAGTTCCCCACCGCCTGGGCACAGGCCTGCACCTGGGCGCCTGAACTCACCCGCGCGCAGGCCGAGGTGAACGCCGACTTCGTGCGGCTCCTCGGCGGCCACCAGGTGTTCTCTCCAGTGATGGACCTGGCCCGCGACGCCCGCTGGGGCCGCGTCCACGAAACCTACGGCGAGGACCCCGAGCTGGCCGCCCAGTTCTCGGTCGCCTTCACCAAGGGCATCCAAGGCGAAAGCAACGACTCTGGCGTTGCGGCCACCGGCAAGCACTTCCTGGGCTACGGCGCCTCCGAGGGCGGACTCAATCAGGCCATCACCCAGTTGGGACGGCGCGCGCTCGTCGATGACTACGCCGAGCCCTTCCGCCGGGCTATCGCCGAGGCGGGCCTGGCGACCGTGATGAACTCCTACAACGAGATCGATGGCGTGCCCTCTGCGGCCGACCGTTGGCTCTTGACCGAACTCCTGCGCGAGCAGCTGGGCTTCGACGGGCTGGTGGTCAGCGACTACGAGTCGATCGTCATGCTGCAGACCGTCTACCACACCGCCGCCTCCGCCGAGCAGGCGGGCGCCCAGGCGCTCGCGGCCGGGCTGGATGTCGACCTGCCGGCCGGCAAGAACTTCGAATCGTTGGCAGACGAGGTGCGGGCCGGGCGACTCGACGAGGCGGTGGTGGACCTCGCTGTCCTCCGGGTCTTGCAGGCCAAGGAGCGCGCCGGGCTGATCCCATCGCTCGCGCCGTCGGGGGCGCGGCCGCCTGCCCCCGCGGCGGCTGATGTCGCCGATCCCGCCGTCCTTCGCACGCAAATCGCCGAGCGCGCACTGGTGCTCCTCAAGAACGACGGCGTGCTGCCGCTGACCCCAGGCGCCCAGCGAGTCCTGGTGGTCGGCCCCGCCGCGAACGAGCTGCGAATCCACTTTGGCGCCTACACCTCCGTGACGAACATGGAGATGCAGGCCGGGATTCGCGCCCTGCGCTCGGGCCAGGTGCCCGGGATCAGCGCCGAAGAGGCGATCTTCACCGACATCTTCCAGGCGCGGATGCCCGGCATCGAACCCATGTTTGAAGCCGGCGTGGCCCGCATTCACCCCGAGATGCCCACGCTGCTAGCGGCCCTAACCGCGCAGGATTCCCGGGTGAGGTTCGCTGACTTCGGTTCCTTCCTGGGAGCCCCCGAGCAGTTTGATCACGCCGGACTGGCCGCCGCCGTCGCCGACGCCGACCTGGTGATCGCGGCCCTGGGAGAGCGCACCGGCTGGGTTGGCAACAACACGGCCGGCGAGGGTCAGTCGACCTCCGAGCCTCGCCTCACCGGAGACCAGGAGGCGCTGGTGTCCGCCTTGGCCGAGTCCGGCAAACCCGTGGTGGCTGTCGTCGTCTCTGGGCGCCCGCTGCTGCTGTCCGCCCTCGCTGAAAGCGCGACGGCAATCTTGCTCGCCCCGCTGCTGGGCGAGGCCGCCCCCGCGGCCATCGCAGACGCCCTCTACGGGGACGTCAACCCAAGCGGCGCCCTGCCCAGCACCTTCGCTCGCTCCGCCGGTCAGCAGCCGATGTACCACGGACACCACATGGGATCTGGCTACGACCACCCGACCGGCATCCGCCACGGCTACAACGACCAGGTGGAGCAGGCGCCGCTGTACGCCTTTGGACACGGCCTGAGCTACACGACCTTTGCGGTTGAGACCGTGTGCCACACTCAGGACATTGCCCGCGACGGTCAGATTCTGGTGCGGGTGCGCGTCACCAACACCGGGACTCGCTCCGGCGAAGCGGTGGTGCAGTTGTACGGCCGGGATGAGGCCGCCTCCGTGGTGCGCCCGGTGCGTCAGTTGCTGCAGTTCGCGCGGGTGACCCTGGAGGCGGGCGAGACCACCGCGGTGGATCTCGTCGCCCCCGCCGAACGTTTCGCGTTCACCGGAGTCGATGGCCGCCGAGCCGTCGAGCCTGGCGACGTGACCTTGTTGGTCGGCCTCGCCTCGGATGACATTCGGGCCGAACTCAAGGCTGTGCTGCGATGAACTCGGTTGAGTTGTACGACGTGTTTGAGCTGCGGCTGCCGGCGGGCGCCCAGGACGTGACGGCGGTCTTCTCCCAGGGGGAGACCTCCGTCGGGGTGCACACCTTCCCGCTAACCGAGGGCGAGGCCGCGGTGAGGTTCATGCCCGAGCGCACCGGTACCTGGCAATACCGCTTGGGCGAGCAGAGCGGTCAGTTCGAGGTCACCCCGGCCCGCGACGGTAACCACGGCAAGGTGGTCGCCGATGGCTGCCACTTCCGCTACCAGGACGGTGCGCGCTACCTGCCCATCGGCACCACCATCTATGCCTGGACACACCAGGACGATGAGCTGATTGCGCAGACGCTGGCCACGCTGGCCGCCGCCCCCTTCAACAAGGTGCGCATGTGCCTGTTCCCCAAGTCGATGCCGTACAACCACAATGAGCCGCAGCACTTCCCGTTCCACCGCGATGCGGAGGGCGGCTGGGACGTTGCCCGCCCCAACTTCGAGTTCTGGGAACGGTTTGAGGCTAACCTCGTGGCGTTGCGCGATCTCGGCATTGAGGCCGACATCATTCTCTTTCACCCTTATGACCGCTGGGGCCTATCCCGCCTCACCCGCGAGCAGAACCTCGCTTACCTCGACTACGCGATTCGGCGCCTGGCCGCCTACCGCAACGTCTGGTGGGCGGTCGCCAACGAGTACGACTTCGTGCTGACCAAGGACAACGCGGACTGGGACGCGTTCGGCGAGAAACTATCCGCCGACGACCCGCACGGCCACCTGATTTCCAACCACAACGGCATCACCCCGTACCCCAAGCGCGACTGGCTGACTCACTGCTCGATCCAGACCAAGGACGTCGTGCGTTCCAAGTATTGGCGCTCCGTCTATGAACTTCCCGTGATCATGGAGGAGTTCGGCTACGAGGGCGACATCGACTTCGAGTGGGGCAACCTCACCGCCTTCGAGGTGGTCCATCGGGCCTGGGCCAGCGTCGTGAACGGCGCCTACCCGACGCACGGTGAGACCTACTGGCGCGCGGACGAGGTGCTCTGGTGGTCCAAGGGAGGCGTGCTGCACGGCGAAAGCCCGGCCCGTTTCGGCTTCCTGAAGGACCTGCTGTACGAGATCGGCGACCTAGATGCCGGGCTGCGGCAGTCGGTCGGCCAAGACCCAAATGGCCAAGACCCGGGCGCGGGCGGCTCCGACAGTGAACTAGACCGGGCGGCGCAGTGGTTCAACCTGGTGATGGGCAAGTTGACGCGAGAGGAGAGGGTGAACGCGATGTTGAACATGATCCCGCCGATGGCCACCAACCCAGACCACGCTCTGACCTACTTTGGCCGCAGCCGGCCCTGCTTCAAGGAGTTGCACCTGCCGGACGACGGCACCTACCGCGTGGAGATAATCGACGTGTGGGAGATGGCCCGCACGGTGTCCCTTGAAGCCGTGAGCGGCCAGCATCGCCTGCCCTTGCCGGCCAAGGAAGGCATCGCCCTCCTGGTCACCCGGCTGAGCGGACCAAGCGTCACCCACTTCTGAGGCGTGCCGCCAGGCTGCGGAGCGCCTAGTTGCGCCAGTTCTCCACCCGGAGTCCGTTCACCCGACGAAACTCGACCTCGTTCGCGGTGACCAGGGTCAAGCCGCGGGCGAGCGCGTGAGCCGCGATCCAAGTGTCGTTAGCCCCGATCGGCGTGCCTACCGCCTCGAGCTCCGCCCGGAGCAGTCCATAACGACGGGCGACCGCAGCATCTAGGGCTAGCGTCGGGAGGTAGACCAGCAGGGCGTCTAGGTCACGCTCGATTGCCGTCGCGTTCGCCTTGGCGATCCCGTAGCGCAACTCTCCCTCAACCACCGCGCAGATCGCCGCTTGCCCCGGAAGTAAGGTGCGCATCCGGGTCGCCACCGCATCCGCGGGTCGCTTGATGAGGTCTGAGACCGCATTGGTGTCCAGGAGGTATACCGGCGCCGCGGAGGCCACTAGAAGATCACCTCGTCCGCCGTGACCGGGTCGGCGATGTCATCGAACGGCCAGTTCGCCGGGCTGTCGTCCGCAGCGCGTCGGCCCCAGGCGTCGAGCAGTTCCGTCACGGTGCCGGTAGAACAAGGTTCGATGACGAGCCGGCCGCCGTCCTGGTAGACCAGCGCGGTGTTTCCGGGCAACTCGAACTCGCGGGGGATCCGCAGCGCCTGATTGCGTCCGTTCCGAAACAGGCTCACCTCGCGAACCAGGGTAGTAGTCATCTCTCCTCCTCGATCTAGCCTATGCCCAAGCCTATGCTCGCACGCGGCGGGTCGCAAGGTGGCGTCGAGCGTCTGCGGAGAGGGCATGGCGGTGAGAAGTTCTGCGGTCGCCCTGGACGGTTAGGCGGACTCTCCCTCGACGAGGTGCGGCAGGCGCAGGCCGGTTGGCGCGGCCGTGGACGGCAGCCCCAGCACCTGGGCCAGTGGTCCCAACAGTCCGCGGGTGGCCAGCTCCACATCGATGGTCATGGTGGTCAACCGCGGGGAGGTGATGGCCGCCAGCGGCGAGGAGTCGAAGCCGATCAGGCCAATGTCCCCCGGCACCTCGCGTCCTCGTACGCGCGCCGCCACCATGAGGGCAATCGCTATGTCGTCGTTGTAGCAGGCAACGCCGGTACGTTCCGGCAGGCTCCCGATAACCCGCGACGACTCGGAGGCATCGAGTTGCAGACGGTCAACGATCGGGGTGGGCAGCCCGCGCTCGGCGGCCACTTCCCGCAGGCCGGCCTCACGGGGGGTTCCCCAGGGCTCGTACCGGGGGTCGGGAGAGTGAACGTAGGCTAACTGGCGGTAGCCCCGCGATACGAGGTGGTCGGCCTGGATGCGGCCAATCATGCGGTCGAACTGGCCATCATCGTCGGAGGCGCCGACGATCGCCACCTTGTGGCGGGCGAGCGCGGCCTGTTCCTCTGCGGTGAGGGGCAGGAGGCTGATGACGGCACGGGGCTGCAACTGGACCGCTAGCGCCTCTAGGGAATCGGTAGTGGGCGTGGTCAGCCGCAACAACAGGGTGTAGCCGTGGCGCTGCAGCCCCTCTGCCGCCGCCTCCAGGACCTCCTGCAGGTTGGTGCTGATGTGCGAGTCGGGGATGAGCCCCAACACGATGTCGGACGAGCCCTTGGCCAGGGCGCGGGCGGCCAGCGATGGCTGGTAGTCGAGCTCGGCGGCAACACGCTGCACCTTTTCCCTGGTGGCGACCGAGAACCGTTCCCCGCGACCATTGAGGATCTGACTCACCGTGGCCCGGCTCACTCCCGCCGCCGCCGCTACGTCTTCGCTCTTTACAGCCATCAATGTCGGTCTCCCTGTCGTTTTCCAGCGCTTCGACCCCATAGTAGTTGACACGCGTTACCAAGTCATGCCATAGTTCAGGTAACGCGCGATACCAAGGCGGGACACCGAGGAGGATCGCGAGTTTTCGTACCTGGCGCCGTCGCCCGTCGGTCGCCTACCGCGGACTCTAGGAGACCAGCATGCGCACGCATCGACCCAAGGGCCGCCTCGCGGCCGCCGCAGTGGCAGTGACCGCCCTGCTTGCCCTCACCGCCTGTGGCGGAAACGACGACACCCCCGCGCCGGAGGCCACTGGCGACGCCACCGGTGACGCAGTAGCGGAAACCACCTCCGACCCCGACGTCGCACCCGGCGAAGGAAGCGGCGGAGGTGGCGGCATCCTGAACCTGGCCATGAACCAAGACCCCGGCTCGTTTAACATCGTCGACTCCGGCGGCAACGCGCTGATCATCACCGCCGCCATTTACGACACCCTCGTGGTCAACGGCCCCGACGCCTTCCCGGTGCCGGCTGCCGCCGAGTCCTGGGACTTCTCGGACGACGGCCTCACCTTGACCATGACCCTGCGCGACGACCTCTCGTGGTCGGACGGCGCCCAGGTCACCACGGCCGACGTCGTTGCCACCCTGGAGATGCTGCGCACCACCCCCGGAATCAACCAGGGACACTTCACCTCCGTCATCGATACCGAGGCGCTTGACGAGCTGACCTTCCAGGTCAACTTCTCCGAGCCCGATGTCACCTTCCTGTGGGCGCTCGCCAACGCGCCGGGCGTCATCGGCCGCGCGGACATGCTTGAAGACCCGAACGCCGGCACCAACCCCATGGGCTCGGGTCCGTTCATCCTCAACGCCGACGAGACCATTCCCGGCGCCATGTTTGTGCTCGAGCGCCGCCCTGACCACTGGAACGCCGCCGCCTTCGACTTCGACACGGTGCGCATTCACGTGATGGCCGACCCGACCGCCGCCGTCAACGCCCTGCGCTCTGGCCAGGTCGACTGGACGTCGGTGTCGATGGCCGACCTTGGTTCCGTGGTGGAGGCCGGGTTCGAGATGACCGAGGTGGTCGGCACCGCCCAGACCGTGCTGCGCCTCCTGGACCGCGACGGTGACATCGTGCCGGCCCTCGCCGACGTGCGCGTTCGCCAGGCCATCAACTACGCGCTCGACCGCGAAGGATTCGTCATGGCCATGACCGGCGGCATGGGTCAGCCCACCAACCAGATGATCCTGCCCACCACCGACGTCTACCTGCCCGAGCTGTCCGACCACTTCCCCTTCGACCTGGACCGCGCCCGTGAGCTGATGGCCGAGGCCGGCTTCGCCGACGGCTTTGACGTGCTGCTGCCCTCGATCCCGTGGTTTGCCCACACCGACCCGCTGATCGCCTCCGCGCTCGGGGAGATCGGCATCAACGTCGAGTGGGAGGCCATCCCACCCGCCGAGGTCGGCACCGCCGTCATGTCGGGCCGCTTCCCGATGGCCATCTTCGTTGAGGGCGACCCGACGCTGCCCACCCACGTGTTCTCCGGCAACTACAGCCCCGACGGCGTGTTCAACCCGTTCGGCAACGCCGACCCGGTGCTCACCCCGCTGGTCGAGGAGTTCATGGCCACCATGGACACTGCGGCCCGTGCGACCGTCGGCCGCGAGGTCAACCGTTTCGTCATCGAGAACGCCTGGGACGCCCCGATCCTGATCAACGTCCAGATGTTCGCCAACCGCGAAGGCATCGTCTACTCCGGCACCCCGGTGGAGCAGCTCCGCATCGAGCTGTTCTCGGTGGCCAACTAGCCAGGTAAGCGGTGGGGCGTCGTCGGCAACCACGGCGCCCCACCGCGTAGTAAGCCATCCAAGGATTCAAGGAGGCATCCGTGCTGCTGTACATCGGACGACGCATGATCGCGGGACTCGTCCTGTTTGTCGTCTCGTCGCTCATCACCTTCCTGCTGCTCAGCATGTCGTTCGACTCCATCATCGCCTCCCGGCTCGGGCCGGGAGCCACCCCTGAGCAGATCGCAGACATGGCCGCCCGCCTGGGCATGGACCGCCCAGTGCTTATCCAGTACTTCAACTGGCTCGGCAACCTGTTCACCGGCGACATGGGTTCCAGCTTCTTCACCGGCGCAGATGTCGCCAGCCAGCTGCCGCAGCGCATCTCCGTCACGCTGTCCGTGGTGCTGCCCGCCCTAACCCTCTCGGCCATCGTTGCCGTGGGCCTCGGCGTCTGGGCCGCCTCCCGCGGCGGCTGGGTCGACAAGGTGTCTCAGGGGTTTTCCCTCCTGGGGAACCTGATCCCCAACCTGCTCGTCGCCATCGGTCTCGTCTCCATCTTTGCCATCGAGCTCGGTTGGCTGCCGGCCACCGGATTCGTGCCCATCGAGCAAAACTTTGGCGGCTGGCTGCGTTCGATCATCATCCCGGTGATCACCATCTTCATCGGCGGCGCGGCCAACATCGCCAACCAGGTGCGCGGCACCATGATCGACGAGCTGCGCAAGGACTACGTGCGCACGCTGCGCACCCGCGGGGTCTCCCCCCGGGCAATCCTGCTCAAGCACGCCCTGCGCAACGCCGCCGGCCCGGCCGTCACCGTGCTCGGCCTGACCTTCATCACCATGTTTGGCGGGGCCCTCATCATCGAGCAGGTCTTCGCCCTCCCCGGCTTCGGCACGTTCGCCTTCACCGCCGCCACCTCTGGCGACTACACGGTCATGCTGGGCGTGATGAGCGTTGGCATCGGTCTGACCGTTGGCATGAACCTGCTGGTCGACATCGTAAATGGCTGGCTCAACCCGAAGGCGAGGGTCTACTGAGATGACCTCCCAGACCACTGCATCCGAATCGGTCGCTGTCCCCGCTGTCGTCGTCGGCACCGAGGCGGCCTCCGTCGACGCGCCTCCCCCGGCCGACGAGGTCCGCAAGTCGGTGTTCCACCGGCTGCGGCGCGATCCCCAGGCCGTCATCACCGCCTCGATCCTGCTGACCACGGTAGTGCTTGGCCTGCTGGCCAACGTGTTGCCACAGCACGGACCCAACGACGTGGTGTTCGCCAACATCAACCTACCCACGGGCACCCCCGGGTACCCGATGGGTTCCAACACCATCGGCCAAGACATCTTCTCTCGGGTGTTGCACTCGATCAACACGGCCTGGGTCTCCGCCCTGATCGGCGCCTCGGTGGCGCTGGTGGTGGGCACCACCTTCGGGCTGATCGGCGGCTACTTCAGCCGGCTTCGCTCCGGCGTCGAATGGGTGTTCACCGTGGTGATGACCCTGCCGGGCATTCTGCTGCTGATCTTGCTGATGCCCGTGACCGGCGGCGACTTCCGCGCCACCATGCTGATCTACGGCTTCCTAATGTCGCCGTCGGTCTACCGCATCGTGCGCAACCAGACCATCGGGGTGTCCAAGGAGCTCTACGTCGACGCCGCCAAGGTCTCGGGTGTCACTCACACCCGCATCCTGTTCCGTCACATCCTGTCGGTGGTGCGGGGGCCGATCATCATCGCCACCGCGTTCCTCACCGGCACCGCCATCGGCGTCCAGGCCGGGCTGGCCTTCCTCGGGGTGGGTTCTGCCGAAATCCCTTCCTTCGGCGCCATGATCTCGCAAGGGTTCCGCGCCATCAACATCGATCCGCTGCAGTTCATCTGGCCGTCCCTCTTCCTCGGCTTGATCACCGCGAGCATCGTGCTGCTTGGCAACGCCCTGCGTGACGCCCTGGAAGGCTCCCGTCCTAAACCGCAGAAGATCTCTGCCACCCAGACCACCGGCGGCTTCGCTGCCGAGGCCACCGAGCCGGCCGACCCCACCGCCGTGCTGCAGGTCCGCGACCTCGGCATCGCCTACCAGTCCCCCTCCGGCACCCTCAACGAGGTGGTGCGCGGGGTCAACCTGCGCCTTCGGCAGGGAGAAACGCTGGGCCTGGTCGGCGAGTCGGGCTCCGGCAAGACCCAGACCGCGTTTGGCATTCTCGGCGTGCTGCCGCTGGAAGCCAAGGTGACCCGCGGCTCGGTGCTGATAGCGGGCAACGAACTCCTCGGAGCCTCCGAGCCCGAGCTGCGCCAGTTGCGCGGCACCACGATCGCCTACATCCCCCAAGAGCCGATGAGCAACCTCGATCCGGTCTACACGATCGGATCGCAGCTGGTCGAGGGCATTCGGGCTGCCGGCGACCTCACCAGGCCGCAGGCCCGTACGCGCGCCCTGGAGTTGTTGGAGCGGGTGGGAATCGTCGACCCAGAGCGCGTGTACCGCTCCTACCCACACGAGATCTCCGGCGGCATGGCCCAGCGCGTGCTCATCGCCGGAGCGGTGGCGGGGCACCCCAAGATCCTCATCGCCGACGAGCCGACCACCGCCCTCGACGTCACGGTGCAGGCCGAGATTCTCGACCTGCTGCGCGACCTGCAGACGGAGATGGATATGGCGATCATCATGGTCACCCACAACTTCGGAGTGGTCGCCGACATCTGCGATCAGATTGCGGTGATGCAGCGCGGCCAGATCGTGGAGACCGGGGCCATCGACGACATCTTCGACAATCCCCAGCATGAGTACACCCAGATGCTGCTGGACTCCATCCTCGACGAGGACACCATTCGCCAAGACCCGCCCGCCGTCGTCACCCAAGGAGCAAGCACATGACCGCGCCCCTCGTCGAGGCCACCGGCCTCAAGGTCGCCTATCCGGTCAGCGGGTTTCGGCGTCCACCCGTCGAGATCGTTCACGGCGTGGACTTCCACATCGACGCCGGGGAGACCCTCGGGATCGTGGGCGAGTCCGGTTCCGGCAAGACCACCATCGGCCGCGCCATCCTCGGCCTGGCCCCGGTGTCCGGCGGCTCGATCACGTTCGACGGCGCAGACATCTCCCATGCCGCAGGTGCTGCCCGCCGCGCCCTGGCCAAGGACATCCAGGTGGTGTTCCAGGATCCGTACTCTTCGCTCAACCCCTCCCTGACCATCGGGCGCACCCTGGCTGAGCCGCTGTTGGTGCAGGGCTGGGACAAGGACAAGGCCACCAAGCGCGTCCTGGAACTGCTTGACCGAGTGGGCCTGCCCAAGAACGCCGCCGAGCGCCTGCCGCGCGAGTTCTCCGGTGGGCAGCGTCAACGCGTAGCCATCGCCCGCGCCCTCGCCCCCGGCCCCCGGCTGATCATTTGCGACGAGCCGGTTTCGGGCCTTGACCTGTCCACCCAGGCCACCGTGCTGGACCTATTCATCGAGATTCAGCGCGACACGGGCGTCGCCTACATGTTCATCTCCCACGACCTCGCCGTGATTAGGCACATCTCCCACCGAGTGGGCGTGCTCTTCCGCGGGGAGATCGTCGAGTTGGGAACCACCGCAGCGGTGACCAACGATCCGCAAAATCCGTACACCCAGCGGCTCCTGCTCGCCGCCCCCGTGGCTAACCCGCGAGCACAGCGCGCCCGCCGGGCAGAGAGGCTGCGGCTCCGCGAGGAGCAGGAGGCCACCTACGGCGGGCTGGAGAAGCTCGCGCGCCGGGGCATCGCCAGAGCCGCCGCCGAGACCACCCCCCGCCAGTTCCGAAAGGCAGTATCCTCATGACCACCCCACTTCGCCCCGACTTCCTCTGGGGCGCCTCCACCGCCCCACACCAGATCGAGGGCAACAACCTCAACTCCGACTGGTGGGCCCGGGAGGCGATGATGCCGGGCATGGAGCCCAGCGGCGACGCCTGCGACTCCTACCACCGCTTCCGCGAAGACATGCAGTTGCTCGCCGAGGCCGGCTGCAACTCGTATCGCTTCGGAATCGAGTGGGCGCGCATCGAGCCGCGCCCCGGCCAGTTCTCGAACGCCGAGCTGGCTCACTACCGTCGCATGATCGACACCGCACTCGAACTCGGCCTGACGCCGGTAGTCACCCTGCAACACTTCACCGTGCCCATCTGGTTCGCCCAGGCTGGCGGATGGATGGCCGACGAGGCCCTCGACCACTGGAAGCGGTTCGTCACCCGCGCCTGCGACATCCTTGACGGCGTGGAGTGGGTGGTCACCATCAACGAACCCAACATGCTCGCCATGATGACCATGATGGCCGACGCCATGCGCTCGGGGGCCGTAACCGAATGGGCCAGCCCCACCGTCGACGGGGAGGCGCAGCGCGAACGCATCGCCGCCAACCTGCCCACCCCCAAGCCGGAGTACGGGCACCGCTTCACCGAGTTCCACCACGCCGCCCGCGAGATTCTGCGCGCCCGCACCTCCGTCAAGGTTGGCTGGTCGATCGCCAACCCCGCCCTGGAGGCGGCCCCCGAACACGCGGACAAGCTGCGTGAGGTGCGCTACGCCCAGGAGGACCTTTACCTGGCGGCGTCGGCCGGCGACGACTTTGTAGGTGTGCAGTCCTACTCCGCACAACAGGTCGACGCCGGCGGCATCGTCCCACATCCCGACCACCCGGACAACACGCAGACCGGCGCTGCCTACCGCCCCGACTCGCTCGGCATCTCCCTGCGGCACGTCTGGGCCACCACCGGCCTGCCCTGCCTCGTCACCGAGAACGGCATTCCCACCCTCGACGACGCGCGCCGCATCGCCTACACCCGAGAGGCCCTGCGCGGCCTGGCGCAGGCCGCGGCAGACGGCGTTGACGTGCGCGGGTACCTGCACTGGTCCCTGCTGGACAACTTCGAATGGGGTCACTGGGAGCCGAAGTTCGGCCTGATCGCCGTGGACCGGGAGACCTTCGTCCGCACCCCTAAGCCCTCTCTAGCCTGGCTGGGCGCCCTGGCCCAAGCGGGTGGCGCCGGCCTGCTCGACGCCTAGGCAGATTCAGCCCATTAGTTAGTCGCGCCGCTGGCGCGACCCCGAAAGGACCCCTCAGTGTTTCACTTCGATGGCTTAAGCGCGCCTAATCGCCTCCCGCTGCACTCGTTGCGCCGCGAGGCCGAGATTGACCTCGATGGCACCTGGCGCTTCCAGTTGCGTCCCTCCGCGACTGCGGCGCCCGGCTCCACCTGGTCAGAGGTGACCGTGCCGTCGTTGTGGACAATGGACCCGCGTTTCGACATCCCCCACTACACCAATGTGGCGATGCCGTTCGACGCGGTTCCCCCGCAGGTGCCCACCGCTAACCCGGTGGGCACCTATCGGCGCTCCTTCACTTGCGAGCCTGCGCCCGGACGCCGCATGATCCTGCAGGTGGGAGCGGCAGAGGGGGTGCTGAACGTCACGCTGAACGGCACCTTCGTGGGGGCCAGCCACGACTCCCACCTGGCCGCCGAGTTCGACATCACCGATGCCCTGCTCTCCGGAGACAACGAACTGGAACTGTCCATCGCCAAGTGGGGCCCGCAGTCATACCTTGAGGACCAAGACCAGTGGTGGCAGTTCGGCCTGGCGCGCTCGGTGTTCTGCTATACGGTGCCCGAGGTGCGGCTGGCCGACGTCGTCGTCGTGGCCGACTACGACGCGACGACCTGCCGCGGCGCCCTCACCGTCACCGCTCACACCGCCGGCCTGGCCGAGCAACCAGAGGTGAGCCACCGGGTACGCGTGACGGGACTGGGCGGCGTCCATGAGGAGCCGGTTGCGCCTCGCCTGCCCGTCCAGACCCTCCCGCCGGGCACCGCCGACCGCACCGAACGACCGGCGCCCCGGTTCCCGGAAGACTTCATGGAGATGGTCTCCAATAAGGCGGCCGCCGCTCCCGTGCCACCGGAGTTCCGGGCCATCCCCAACCTGTTTGCCACCTACGGGACCGCGCCGCAGCCGCCCGGCACCGCCACCATTGCCCTGACCGACCAAGAGGTGACCCCGTGGTCGGCCGAGCGGCCACACCTGGAGGATTTGCTGATCGAGTTGCTCGATGGCGAGGGCGCGGTGGTGGACTCCGTCCGGCTGCGCACCGGCTTCCGGCGGGTGGAGATCGTCGGCCGTGACCTGCTCATCAACGGCGAGCGCACCCTCATCCAGGGCGTCAACCGCCATGATTTTGACCCGCAGACCGGCCGGGTCATCACGCGGGAGCGAATGCGCGCCGAACTGTCGCTGATGAAGCGTTGCAACGTCAATGCGATCCGCACCGCCCACTACCCGAACGACCCTTACCTCTACGACCTGGCCGACGAGTTCGGCTTCTACGTGGTCGACGAGGCCAATGTTGAGGCGCACGGCTTCGCCTCCACCCTGCCCGACGACCCCCTCTACATCGAGCCCATCGTCGAGCGGGTCAAGCGGATGGTGTTGCGCGACCGCAACCACCCGAGCGTGATCACCTGGTCACTCGGCAACGAGAGCGGTTACGGCGTGGCCCATCGCGCGGCCGCCGCCGTGGTGCGCGGGCTGGACCCGACCCGCCCGGTGCAGTACGAGGGCGCCGTCTCCCTCGACTGGCACGGCGGCCACGACGCCACCGACGTGACCTGCCCGATGTACCCGTCCTTCCACTCCCTGGAGAGTTACTCCCGCGATTCGCGCGCCGACCGGCCGCTGATCACCTGCGAGTACGCCTACGCCCACGGCAACGGCACCGGCGGCCTCGCCGAATACTGGAGGCTGTTCGAGACCCTGCCCGGCCTGCAGGGCGGATTCGTCTGGCAGTTCATGGATCACGCCCTCGACCCTGATGGCTCCGGCCGATCCAAGTACGGCGGCGATTTCGGCGACACCCCCAACGACGGCACCTGGGCCCTCAACGGCCTGGTGTTCGCCAACTTGGACCCCAAGCCGGCCCTGTTTGAGGCACAGGCGCTGTGGAGTCCCTTGGCCGTCCTGTCCGGGCCGGAAGAGCTGGCCCAGGGACGGGTGCGCCTGCGCAACCGTTGGGCGTTCAGCGACCTCACCGAGTTCCGCGTGACCGCGCAGGTGGCCACTCGCGCCGGCTTCGGCGCGCCCGTCAAGCTCGATCTCGGCCCGCGCCCGCCCGGCGCCGCCTGGACCCTCGACCTGCCCGCCGCCGTCACCGCGGCGCTCGCGGCCGGCGACGCGCTTGCCGTTCACCTGTCCGTCTCCCTGCGCGCGGACACCCCCTGGGCCCCGGCCGGCACCGAGATCGCGGTGCACGGCGTCGAACTGCCTCGGCGCGCCCGACCCCTGCCCGGCGGCAGCCCGGCCGCCGTCAACGAGCACGGCACCATCTCCCACCCGCTGCTGGTCTCCGGCCCCAGCCTGTCCCTCTGGCGAGCACTGCACGAGAACGACAACGCCTTCAACCTAGATCAGCGATTCGTGCGCTCCGGCTTCTTCCGGCTCGACCCGCAAGACATATCGGTGACGGCGACGGACGGGTCGGCCGAGGTGGTCATCGACTACCACGCCGCCTTCGGCGACCCCGTGCGCCACGAACGTCGTATCACCCAGGTGGGCGAGGGCGACTACGTCTTCGATGAGACCGTCACCCTGCCGGCGGGCACCCGCGACGGGCTGCGCGTCGGCATGGAGTTCACGCTGGTGGACGGCTTTGACGAGGCGACCTACGTGGGCCTCGGGCCGATTGAAAACTACCCGGATCGCCGGGCCGGCGCCCGGCTTGGCCGCTGGGAATCCCCCATCGACGCCCTCTACACCCCCTATGTGGTCCCGCAGTCCTCGGGGACGCGCGGTGGGGTCGACCACGCCGACCTGACTGGTCCCGCCGGGCGGGTGACGGCGGCGTCGGGCGTGCCTCTGCACCTGACGGTCTCCCGCCACGACGCGGCCACCTTGGAGGGCGCGGCCCACCAGTGGGAACTGCCTGCGTCGGACGCCACCATTGTGCACCTCGATGTGGCCCACCGCGGCGTTGGCACCGCGCTGCTCGGACCCGACACGCAGCCCCGTTATCGCCTATTCGGCACGCACTACCGCTGGCAGTGGCGACTCACGCTGTCGACCACCCGCCAGACCCAGGAGCAGCCATGAGCACTCACCTGACCCCCACCCAGCGCGCCGAGGAGCTGCTGACCCGGATGACGCTGGAGGAGAAGGCCCAGCAGGTCTCGGCGGTGATGCCCAACGTGCTGATGGGTAGCGCCGGCTACGACGAGACGCTGCTGGCCGAACACCTCGGTCACGGCATCGGCCACATTTCCAACGTGGCGATGGTCGGCTCTTCGCCCGAGGGCATCGCTCAGACCTGCAACGCCATTCAGGACTTCCTGGTGCGCCGCACGCGGCTGGGCATCCCCGCCGTCTTCCACGCCGAGGCGCTCAACGGCGTGGTGGCCCCCGGGTTCACCTCGTTCCCCACGGCGATCGGCCTGGCCGCCACCTGGAACCCGGCCGCCGTCGGCGAAATGGCCGCCGTGATCCGCGAACAGATGAAGACCGTCGGCCTGCGCCACGCGCTCTCCCCCGTGCTCGACCTGGCCCGCGACGCCCGCTGGGGCCGCATTCACGAGACGTACGGCGAGGATGCCTACCTCGCCTCCGCCTTTGGGGTCGCCTTCGTGCAGGGGCTCCACGGCCCCGACCTGCGCGAGGGCGTGCTCGCCACCGCCAAGCACTTCCTGGGCTACTCGGCCACCGAGGCCGGGCAGAACATGGCTGTCACCCAGTTGGGAAAGCGAGAGCTCTACGACGCGCACGCCACCCCCTTCGAGGCCGCCATCAAGCTCGCCGGTCTGCGCTCGGTGATGAACTCCTACTCGGAGATCGACGGCGTGCCCGTCGGCGCCTCCCGTGAGATCCTCACCGACCTGCTGCGTGGCCGCATGGGCTTCACCGGCGCGGTGGTCTCCGACTACTCGACGGTCGAGTGGCTGCACACCCGCCAGCAGGTGGCCGCCAGCAACGCCGAGGCCGGGCTGCTCGCGCTCAACGCCGGACTGGACCTGGAGCTGCCCATTCCCTCGGGCTACGGCCAGAACCTGGTCGCGGCGGTGCGCGAAGGACGCCTTGACGAGGCGGTGCTCAACGAGGCGGTGTTGCGCCTGTTGGTCGACAAGTATTCACTCGGGCTCTTTGAGAACCCGTATGCGAGCCGTGACTCCGTCGCCATCGCCGCCGTCGCCGCGCAGGGAGACGACTTGTCGCGGCGGCTGGCGGACCAGGCGATGACGTTGGTCGCCAACGACGGCGTCTTGCCCCTGCGTCGCGGCACGCGGGTGGCCGTCGTCGGTCCCAATGCCGACGCCGCCATGGTCAACTTCGCCGCCTACACCTACCCCGCCAGCCTCGACATGCTGAAGGGGCGTGCCACCGGCGAGTCCCGCATGGCGGGCATCGAGAGCATGTCGCAGATGTCCGACGAGGCGCGGGCGGCCATGGCCCAGCGCGCCGCCGCGCTCATGGCGATCGACACCGAGCAGGTGGCGCGGGGCGCCTACGGGGCGCTGCCGCTGGGTGAGGCCATCGCCCAGGTGGGGACGGCCGAGGTGAGCGTGGTGTCGGGCGTCGGCATTCACCCGGATGACCCGCAAGACATCGCCGCCGCCGTGGCCGCCGCCAAGAAGGCCGACGTGGTGGTGCTCGCCGTCGGCGGACGTTGCGGCTGGTTCGGCACCCGCATCACCGAGGGCGAGGGCACCGACATGGCCACCATCGAGCTGCCGGAGCACCAGGTGGCGCTGGCGCGGGCCGTGGCCGCGACCGGCAAGCCGCTCGTCGCCGTCGTCCATCAGGGGCGTCCCTACGCGCTGACGCCCATCGCCGACCTCTGCGCCGCCATCTTGGTGGCCTACTACCCTGGCCCGCGTGGCTCGCAGGCCGTGGCGGGTGCGCTGTTCGGCGACGTGAATCCTTCGGGCCGCCTGCCCTACTCGCTGCCCCGCGCCACCGGGCAGGTGCCGCTGCACTACGGCCAGAAGCGCGGCTCCGGGTACCGCCGCGGGCCGGACGACATGTTCCGCGGCTACATCGACCTGGAGCCCACCCCGCTGTTCGGCTTTGGGCATGGCCTCAGCTACACCACCTTCGAGTACGGGCCACTCACGGCCAGCGCTACGGAGATTCCCGCCGCCGGAGGCACGGTCGAACTGAGCGTCGAGGTCGCCAATACCGGGGAACGCAGCGGCACCGAGGTGGTGCAGTTCTACGCCGCCGACACCGTCACCGGAGTCACCCGTCCGGCTCAACAGCTGGTCGGTTTCGCCCGCGTGGACCTCGCCGCGGGCGAGCGACGCCGGGTGACCGTCACCGTGGCCAGCAGCCAACTCGGCTACTCCGGCCTCAGCGGCCGGTTCGAGCGGGCCGCCGCAACGGTGGAGTTTGCCGTCGGCGCGTCGTCCGACGACCTGCGCGGCCGCGCGGACGTAGTCCTCGTGGGACCGACTGCGGATCTGGAAGGCCGGCGCACCTACCTGTCAGAGACAAGGATCGAGACCGCATGAACGCCTTCCCTCCCGGCTTCCTGTGGGGTTCGGCCACCGCCGCCCACCAGACCGAAGGCAACAACCTCAACACCGATTGGTGGGTGCGCGAGGGAATGATGCCCGGCATGGAGTCCTCCGGCGACGCCTGTGACTCCTACCACCGCTACGACCAGGACATGCGCCTGCTCGCCGAGGCGGGCCTAGACACGTATCGGTTCTCAATCGAGTGGGCCCGCATCGTCCCGCGCGAGGGCCAGGTATCCCGCGCCCTGCTGGCGCACTATCGGCGCATGATCGACACCGCCCTCGCCTTTGGGTTGACCCCCGTGGTGACCCTGCTGCATTCCACGATTCCGCTGTGGCTGGCCGAGCGAGGCGGGTGGCAGGCCGACGACGCCGTGGAGAGATTCGTCGACTACGTGCGCGTGGCCGCGACGATCTTGGCCGACGTGCCTTACGTGATCACCCTCAACGAGCCCAACATGATGGCTCAAATGGTGGCGGCCATCGAGGCCGCCCGTTCCGGGGGGCAGTGGCGCTCGGCGACCTTGGCGGGGCAGGCCGAGGCCGCCGCCTCCGCCACGGCCGACGAGGTGCGCGAGGCGGTGCGCAACCTGCCCACCCCCACCGCCGAGCACGGCCAGGTGTTCATTGCGGCCCATCACGCCGCCCGTGCCGTGCTGCGCGAGCTGTTACCGGCCGCGCGGGTCGGGTGGACCATCGCCAACCCCGCGCTGTATGCGGCACCGGAGCACGAGAACCGGCTGCGGGAGGTTCGCTACGGCATGGAGGATGTCTACCTGGAGGCTGCCGCCGGAGACGATTTCATCGGTGTGCAGGCCTACTCCGCCCAGGAGGTTGGCGCCGACGGCCTTGTGCCGCACCCGCCCCACCCCACTAACACGCTGACCGGCGCCGCCTACCGGCCCGACGCCCTGGAGATGGCGGTGCGGCACACGTGGGCCATGACCGGGCTGCCGATCCTGGTCACCGAAAACGGGATCGCCACAGGAGACGACGAGCTGCGGATCGCCTATACGCGCGAGGCGCTGCGTGGCCTGGTTGCGGCGATGGATGACGGGGCTGACGTGCGCGGTTACCTGCACTGGTCCCTGCTGGACAACTTTGAGTGGGGTCACTGGGAGCCGACCTTCGGACTGATTGCCGTTGACCGTTCCACGTTTGTTCGCACCCCTAAGCCGTCGCTGGCGTGGCTCGGTGCCGTGGCTCGCGGAAACGGTGCCGAGCTCGGGCAACCTTGAGCGCCGTCATCGCGCCGGAGCGTTTGGCCCCCGCGGCCGACGACGCCAGGCTGCCCCGGCTGTTCACCCTGCGGTTCGCCTCGCGGGGGGCGTCGGTGGCGGTCAACACCATTCTCACCGGGCAGGTGATGTTTTACGCCACCACCGTGCTGGGGCTGGCGCCGGGGCTGCTCGGCCTGCTGTTCATGCTGGCCAACCTGGTCGATGGCGTCGTCGACCTGGGTGCCGGAGCGCTGATCGACCGTACCAACACCCGCTTCGGCAAGGGCCGCCCCTACGAGTTAGTGCTGGTCCCGATGTGGTTGCTGACCATCGCGCTGTTCTCTACCCCGCAGATGTCTCCGGGGGCGCAGACGGCATACGTGTTCATCGTGTTCGTGCTCATCTCGTCGTTTTGTCGGACGCTGCTGGGTACCGCCGATGGCGTGTACCTCAAGCGGGCGCTGAGCGGGGACGGGCGCTACGCCAAGCTGTCGTCTCGATCTGGGGTCGTGGTGATCGGCATCGCCGCCGCGGCCAACCTGGCGCTGCCCCAGGCCATCGCCCAGTGGGGGGAGCGCCCGGGCGGGTGGAGCGTGATTGCCACCCTGTACGGCCTGCCGATGATGGCGCTTGGCCTGGTGCGGTTCTTCACGGTGCGGGAGCGGCCGGATGTGAGCGAGGCGGTCACTGCCCCGAAGGTACCGGTGCGGGTGGGCCTGAGATCGGTGTTCCACAACCGCTACGTCTTCGTCTTCGCGGGAATGGTCGGTGCGGCGCGGGTGGCCTCGACGATCACCGGCATGGTGGGGGTCTTCTTCTTCACCTTTGTGCTCGGAGATGTGCGCCTGATGAGCTTCGTGATGTTGGGCGGCTTGGTGACCCCAGTGGTGATGCTGTGCTTCCCGGCGGCAGCGCGCCGGATCGGGTCGATGAACTTCATTCGCCTCACCCTGGCGGTGGCGATGGTCGGCTACGCCGCGGTCTGGTTGTTCCCGCACCGGGCGGCCGTCGTCATCGGCGGGCAGATGGTCGGCGCGCTGTCGTACACGGTGGTGATGCTGGGGGGCTACTTCATGCTGCAGTGCATGTCCTACGGTGAATGGCGCACCGGGATTCGCGCCGACGCAACCACCTCGGCGGTGGTCGGAATCGCCGGCCGACTCGGGGCCGGAATAGCGGCCGCGATTGTTGGGGCCTTGCTGGCCGCCCACGGACTAGAGGCGGGCACCCCGACGCAGCCGGAGGCAGTGGGTGGCGTGCTGACCAGCCTGTACGCTCTAGTTCCCTTCAGCACATCGGCGCTCATGTTCGCCCTCACCTTCGCCTACCGGCTCGATCGGCGCATCGAAGGCATCCGGGCCGACCTGCAGGTTCGCGCGGAAGCTGGCGTGGGATAGGCGGCTGAGCGTGCAGCAGCGCCGCTGCGGGTAATGGTCAGCCCGAGGCGTTTCGGCTCTCTCCCCGGGCCAACATGCGCTGGCCATCGTGCCCGCTGTCTTTGCCACGCCCGCCCGGCTTGTGTCTCTCGTCTCACCCGCCCCGTCCGCCGTAGGCGGTTGCCTGGCGACCTACTGTTGGTCACTGCCGACACTGACCTTCAGTGATGGGCAGTGAGGTATAGTGATGGGCAGTGAGGTATAGTGATGGGTAGTGAGTGGTGTGCGACCGGAAGGAGCCGAATCCTCATGGAAACGAGTCAAGGTTCTCTCGATGAGGTGGTTGCTCGCCTCCGGTCCGCGCGGACGGACTTTCGATCGGTTGAGGTCAAGTCAGCCGTCCAGGGACTTCCCACCAAACTGTGGCGGACGGTGAGTTCCTTCTCCAATCAGGCGGGCGGCCTCATCATCTTGGGACTGGATGAGGACAACGCCTTCCTCCCCGCCTCAGGTTTTGATGCGCCAGCGATTCAGGATGCGGTGTCAGAGGCGTTTCGCCCGCGCGGGGAGAAGGACTCGGCAGGGCCGCTCACGCCCCGCCCGATTGGTACGGTCGATATCGGCATCGTTGACGGCTCGCCTGTCGTCATCATCGAAGTGGAGGAACTTCCCCCTGCGCAGAAACCGTGCTTTGTGACAGCACAGGGGATGGCCGCGGGCACGTACGAACGGGTCGGAGATGGCAATCGGCGCATGAGCGCTTACGGCGTGTTTTTGTTGACGGTGGACGGCCACCAGCCCAAGGACGATGCGGCGCCCGTCACAGGAGCAACGCTAGCCGATCTCGACGAGGCCCAGGTGGAACGGTTTGTCGCGCGGCTAAGAAGGACTCGCCCGCACGCGGTGGCCGACCTGACCTCCGTTGCAGACCTCTTGCGGCGCTTCAACGTGGTCGCCGACGATGGTCAGACGCCAACTTTCGCGGGCCTGATGGCCCTCGGAAGATACCCACAGCAGTTTTTTCCGCAGGCGATGATCACATTTGCCGCGTATCCAGGTGGAACCAAGGAGATGATCGTAGGCGAAACCAGGATGTTGGATCGGCGAGTCCTGGAAGGGCCAATACCTGTCATGGTCGCCGACTGCGTGCGCGCCGTACTGCAGAACACGGCGAATCGCCGGATTGTCACTGGCGTTGGCGGTAGGGACGAGCCCGAGATTCCTGTATTGGCCGTCCGTGAAGCCGTTACGAATGCTCTGACCCACCGCGACTACAGCCACCTGGCGCTGGGGCAACAGGTGTTGGTCGAACTCTTCCCGGATCGCCTCGAAGTCACCAATCCGGGCGGTATCTACGGTGGCCGAACGGTGATTGACCTGTTCGATGGCGTCTCCGTGTCCCGGAACGCCATCCTGGCGACACTGCTCGCGGAGGTGCCACAGGCCGACAGTGAGGAGGCGGTGAGCGAGAATGCGGGTTCAGGCATCCCAGCCATGACCGGGGCGCTCGGCCAGGCTGGACTTGCCGCCCCCAAGTACGATGCGACCGTCACCAGGGTGACGGTCGCGCTGGGGAGACACGGGCTGCTGGATCCGCAAGTGGACCAGTGGCTGGCGGAAATAGGTGCCGCCGGACTGGATGTGGAGCGCCGCCGCGCGCTGGCGCTTGTTCATCTGGGATTCCAGGTAGACGATCAGGTTCTTCGCGCTCACCTGGCGATGGACAGCAATGACGCTCGCGCGGTCTTGCGTTCCCTGGTCGAGGAAGGCTGGCTGCAGTATCCGCGTCAGTCAGACGGGCCGTACCGCCCGGGCGCTCGTCTCGAGTCGACGCTTGACCCCTGGGCCTCACCGAGGCACGGAGTCGATCAGGTGGTCGAGGGTTCGGTAGACGCTCGGATCATCGAGGCATTGGGAGCCGGCCCATCGCTTAACGTTCACGAAATCACCGGCGAGGTGGACGCGAGTCTTCAGGTAGTGCGGAGACGCCTGCAGGTTTTGGTGGCTCAGGGTGCGGTGATCGCGACCGCGCCACCCCAAAGCAGGCAGCGGCGCTATCGCCTCGCGGGACAGGGCCACGAGCCGCAGGGCTCAAGCGACTGGTGCACTTGCATGTGGTAATGCTTCCCGTTGAGGTGACCGTGGCCCGGGTGCGCATGCGAGTGCGCGGCGGAGGGCACGCCGTTCCAGAGGAGAAGATACGGTCCCGCTACGAGCGCCTGTGGCCTCTCATTGCCCGGGCCATCGGAAGCGCCGATCGGGTAATGATGCTCGACAACAGCAGCGCCAGGTGCCCATTTCGGCTAGTTGCGACCTACGAACAGGGGCGCCTGGTCGGAGTTCCGTCCTGGCCGGCCTGGACTCCGGCCGCTCTCCTCGCGGCGGCAGCGTCCTAACGCAGGACGGCGCGAGTTAGGCGAGGCCGCGCAGTACCTGGAGCTTGGCGTGACGCCCGCCCTTGGCCGTGAAGTTGATGAAGGAATAGAAGCGCTGGGCCGGTTCTGAGGGGTCGGCGGCGGCCGCCTCGAACGTGGCCAGGTCGGCCGCGGTTTCGAAGCGCAGCAGGTCGACGTAGGTGTCGCCGTCGGAGAGAAGATCCGCGGAAACGAAACCCGCCGAAGCGGAGATCTCTCGAGCCACGAGCTCATCGAACGCGGCGAGGAACTCGGCGGGATCGACGCCCTTCTTGAGTCGATAGACGTTGAAGTGAACCGTGGGAGTGAGCATTCCCAGACTCTACATTGGACGGCCGACACCAGGGCGCCATAGGGTTTCGTCCATGCGAGTTGCCTTGCTGCGCCACGGCCAGACCGACTGGAATGTGCAACGTCGATACCAGGGATTCGACGGGGTAGACCTCAACGAGACCGGCCGCGCCCAGGCCCAGGAGGCGGGAGAGCGGCTGAAGCACCTGCGGCTGGGGCGCCCAGGGGAGGCCGGCCCACACTGGTCCTGGCTAGCCTCGTCTACCTCGCCCCGGGCGATCACCACGGCCAAGATCATTGGCCAAGAGCTGGGCCTCGACCTGACCACCCGCGACCCAGACCTGCGCGAGCGTGGTTTCGGCGCGGCCGAGGGTATGGGCATCGACGACGCCCGCGCCAAGTGGCCGAACCGCGCCTACCCCGGCGGCGAGAGCGTCACGCAGACCCGAGAGCGCGTCCTGCGCGGCCTGGCTCGCGTCACCGCCGCCCACTGCGACGCCAACGGCGGGGGCGCCGACGGCGTGATCGTCACCCACGGCACCTCCCTGCGGCTGATCGTGTGGGAGGTGACCGGCACCGACCCCGGCAGCCTCGTCAACGTGGCCCTCGCCCTGCTCGACGGCGACCCGAGCGGCTGGCGCCTGGCGCTGGCCCCCGAACCGTCCGAGTGGCAGTCCGACCTGCGGTAGCGCCCGCCGGGCCGAAGAGGAAGACGAAAAGGGCCGGAACCCGGGAGGATTCCAGCCCTTCAGTTGCCGGGAAGCCTCCCGGCTGAACGTGCGCGAGGGGGGAGTTGAACCCCCACGCCCTTTCGGGCACACGGACCTGAACCGTGCGCGTCTGCCAATTCCGCCACTCGCGCGTTCACACTCAGGCGCCGTTAGGCCACCTGCGTGCCGGAAAACGGTAGCACCCCGGACGCCATTGTCAAAACCGAGCCGTCTCCAGACGGGGCAGCAGGCGTGAAGGTCTGGTGGACACCAGGCGCCGAGCTGGGCAAAACGCCGACGCCCAACTTGGGGGATGCTTAACATTTTCGGTAAGGTGCTATTTCGGCTGCCTGCCATTTTCTGGCAGGCCCGCGCGGCACGAAACTTCGACTTTGAGGGAGGTGGCATGGGAGTCCTGGACAGGTTTGAGCGGGGCGTCGAGCGTGCCATGAGTGGCGCGTTCTCCAAGCTGGGACGCAGTGAGGTCAAGCCGGTGGAACTGGCGAGCCGGTTGCGGCGGGAACTCGACGACCGCGCCGTCGTCGTCGG
>Ga0082212_10002795_pt1 | contig 25089 bp, 26 predicted proteins | sample TergutNt197P3_FD_71548 | JGI IMG/M metagenome (GOLD analysis project Ga0082212, IMG submission 71548) | Neocapritermes taracua P3 segment gut microbial communities from Petit-Saut dam, French Guiana - Nt197 P3 | ecosystem: Host-associated > Arthropoda: Insects > Digestive system > Gut ... | reverse complement strand
TGCCCGCCGTCAAGGGCGTGAATGAGATTTTGGTGCGTCTGGACGTGCTGGCCGCGAGCGTCAGGCTTGCAGAGCTGTATGACGGCCTGATTCCTGAGGTGGTGGCTGATCCAGGTGCAGGCGTACACTTAGAAGGCGCGCGTCATCCACTACTTGAACTTGCTTCACTGCCTGCCGATGAAAAACTTTCCGACCTGAAGCAAAAGAAGCTCTTTACTGTGCAGGCTGTAGATCTGACGCTTCTGCCCGGTCAACTCGCCCTGGTAATCAGTGGCGGCAATGCGGGTGGTAAAACGGTAAGCTTGAAAACGCTCGGGCTCATTGCGCTTATGGCCTGTTCCGGTCTGCCGGCGCCCGTGCGCAAAGGCAGTTCTCTGCCGTTCTGGCCACATATTTTCGCTTTTATTGGCGATGCGCAGAACCTTGAGGAGCACGTCTCCACATTCACTGCTCAAATTGAGCAGTTAAACCGCCTCTGGCCGCTAGTCGGGCCGGGTAGTCTGGTAATTCTCGACGAATTCGGCGCGGGCACGGATCCGGCCCAGGGCGCTGCATTAGCCCAGGCCGTCATTGACGAGTTGCTTGAGCGGGGCGCTATGGTGGCCGCAGCCACACATTTTCCAGCGCTGAAGGCTTACGCCCTGAGTCGTGACAAGGTACGGGCCGCTTCCGTACTGTTTGATCCAAAAACCAAAAAGCCGCTGTTCCACTTGGCGTATGACCAGGTAGGGGCCAGCCAGGCCTTGGATGCAGCCCGCACCCATGGCTTACCTGAACCCATCCTGCGCCGGGCCGAGCAGTTCCTGCTGTTTAGCGGCGAAGATACGGCCGCGTTGATCGAGCGGCTGAATTCCTTAGCTGTGGACAAAGAACGGGAAATGGAGCAGTTGGCCGAAGAGCGGAAAAAGTATCAGGAAAAACGCAAAAAATTTGATGAACGCCTGGAAGCGGAGCGCCGTCGCTTATTCGAAGATATCCAAACTGAAGCGCGCGCCATTCTGGACGACTGGAAGAAAGGGCGGCGCACACACAAACAGGCCTTGAAAGATTTGGCCGGAGCGCGCAAGACTCTTGCGCATCGGCCCGTGGACAAGGCCGGAGAACAAGCAGTTTCCGACGAAACAGCTTCAGGAATACGCGCTATTGACGCATTGCGACCGGGCCTGACCGTGCGTTACACTCCTTGGGACAAAGGCGCTGTGATCACCGAAGTGGACACGCGTAAAAGACGCGTGCGTGTCAATATCAACAGCGTTTTTCTCTGGGTCGAGGCCGGGGATCTGGAATCACTGGAGGCCCCGGCAAGGCCGGTTGTTGCGGCCGTGGATATGTTCACGCCGGAAAATACACCGTTATGCCTTGACGTTCGGGGTTTGCGCGCTGATGTTGCTGTGAATGAATTGATCCGTTTTTTGGACGCCGCCGTGTTGCGGGGCGCTTCGAGCGTTGAAGTGATCCATGGTCGGGGCACGGGAGCCTTGCGTAAACAGATTCATGAATTTTTACCCACGTTCCCGCCGGTAAAAAGTTTTTCCCTCGCGCCTGAAGATCAGGGGGGCGATGGAATGACTCGCGTGGAATTGAAGTGATGGGCCTATGAAGCGTGGAAATTCTGCGACTCAGGCCATTAAAGCGCGCCTGAGCCTGGCGGATCTGGCCCGGCGTTATATCGAACTGCGCCGCGTCAGCGGTCGGTGGATGGCGCCCTGTCCGTTCCACCAGGAGACAAAACCATCCTTTTCCATTAACGAGGAAGAGGGATTCTTCTATTGCTTTGGCTGCCAAGCCTCCGGGGATTTGTTTGATTTTTACGGCCGCATGCATGGCTTGGATTTTCGCGAAAGCCTTGAAGCGTTGGCTGAGGAGACCGGTGTGTCTCTGGGCGACGCTTCAGAACAGCGTCCAGAAATACAAAAAGCGCAGTCGTTCAAACGCCGTTGCCTGCGTATGTACGAAATCGCCACGGGGCACTTTACGGCGAATCTGTCACGGCCTGCGGCCGGATCCTGCCGGGAATACATTGCCCGGCGTGGCCTGTCGCCTGAAATTGTCAGATCGTTTGAATTGGGCTACAGCTTGTCGGACTGGCAGGACTTGGCCGGCACACTGCGTCGTGCTGGCTTTGCCGATGAGGAGGCCGTTCAGGCCGGACTTTTGGTGAAAAAAGAAACCAGTCGTGCGTATGACCGCTTTCGGGGCCGACTGATGTTTCCGATCAAGGATTTGTCCAGACGGGTCATTGCCTTCGGCGGCCGGATCATTGCGGACGAAGAGCAGGCCAAGTACATCAACAGCAGCGACACGCCCATCTATAAAAAAGGAGACCATCTATACGGCCTGTGCCAGGCGCGCGAGGCTGTGAGGCAAAAGGGCTATCTGATGCTGACCGAAGGATATATGGATGTGCTTACCCTGCATCAGTTCGGCTACACGCACGCCTGCGCGGTTTCAGGCACGGCGTTTACGCCTGAACAGGCAAAACGCATTTCCGGCTTCAGCGCCAAGGTGGATCTGCTCTTTGACGCCGATAAAGCAGGGCGCAAAGCTGCTTTACGTGTCTGCGAAATGCTTCTGGCGCGCGGAGCGAAGTGCCGCGTGGCTATTTTGCCGGACGGCAAGGACATTGATGATTTTTTGCGCGATAATGCAAAAGGCGGCCCGGCTGCATTCGACACCTTGTTGAACGCCGCGCCGGATGGCTTGGATTTTTGCCTTGCCACCCTGGCCCGGGAATTCGCTCCCGCGGAAATCTTGGACTGGGCGAAGAAATTTTTGAACCAGTTGGCCCAGCGGCCGGAATTGGCCGGTTTTTTCATAGGTCGATTAGCGCGCGGTCTGAATATAAGCGAAGTAGATCTGCGCCGGGGTTTGACGAGCACTGCACGGCCCAAGCTCACTGCGGGACTGTCCGCGGCGGAAATCCCGGCACAGCATGATGCACAGACACGGCGGGAAAACAGCCTGCTTGATTTTGTAGCGCGTTACCCGCACCATGTTGCCGCCTTGCAAAAGGCGGGGGCTGGGCTTATCTTGACCAGCCCGTTTGCCGCTGCATTCTGGGAAAAAATGCAGCGCTTCGACGCTCAGGCCGATGAGTTGTTGTCGCACCTGGATGAACGGGAGCTTAATTTCTGGGTACGCTCCCGTACCGGCGAAGTGCCGCCCAAGGAAACGGAAAACGAAGAACTTTCGGAAATAGTTGCAAGCATTCAACGGCATATCCGGCGTGAGCTGAATGGAGCTGGAGTGGCCGCAGCCCTGCGCCGGGCTTCGGCCGAGCATGATCCGGACATTGAACTGGAACTGCTGCGCGCGATTCAGGAACATTCGAGGGAAACCGATGACGAACATTAGAGAGATACAGCAGATCAAACTCCTCATCACCAAAGGCAAGGCCAGCGGTTTTTTAACCTTTGATGAGTTGAACAAAGCCCTGCCGGCCGAGGTGAACACGCCGGAGCAGGTAGAGGAGATTATCAGCATATTCGATCAACACGAAATTGTGATCGTGGATTCGGAAAAGGATCTGAAGAAGGTCGCCAGCGCGAATCAGGACGCCGACGATATATCCGACATGGATTCCGGGCTTGAATCCACGCTCGACGCAGGCATAGAATCGGCCATTGACTTGGTGGACGGCGAGGATGCAGGCGAATATTCCTCGCGCAACACTGACCCGGTGCGCATGTATCTGCGTGAAATGGGCGCCGTGCCCCTGCTCGACCGGGATGGCGAAGTCTACATCGCCAAAAAAATCGAATTGGGCGAACAGGATGTGTTGTACGCTCTGGTCGAAGTGCCCGTGGCTGTTGAAGAACTGATCAATGTGGGCGAAGATCTCAAACAAAATCGCATCAAACTCAAGGATGTAGTCAAAACCATCGAAGAGGACGACCCGAGCGAAGACGAAATGAACCAGCGCACCCGAGTCATCGTGCTGCTGGACGAAATCAAGACCACGTTCAAGAAAAAACGCAAAATCTATCAGAAACTGGACGACTGCTGCACTCTGGAGCGCCGGGTCACGGCCATCCAGAAAGAAATTCTGGCGTTCAAAGAAGAAATTGTCACCCGCCTGCGGGACATCAAGCTGGAAAAGACCCTGATCGACCGCATCATTGAAACCGTGGAAGACTATGTGCGGCAGATGCGCAACTGCCAGCGGGATCTGTCGGCCTATTTTCTGTCCATAGGCAAAAACCAGGAAGAGATTACCGAACTGTTCCGCAAGCTGGACAGCCGTGAAATCAGCCCCATGGCCACGGCCCGCGAACTCAACATGAGCGTGGACGAACTGTTCTCATTCAAGGAAATGATCCTGGGCAAAATCGAAATCCAGCAACGCTTGCAAGACAAATGTTGCCACAACATCGCGGATCTTGAAGAGGTGCTGTGGCGCATCAAGCGCGGCAATTCGGCCGCCATGCGGGCCAAGCAGGAACTCATCCGCTCCAACCTGCGTCTGGTGGTGTCCATTGCCAAGAAGTACACGAACCGGGGCCTGCAGTTTCTCGATCTCATCCAGGAAGGCAACATCGGCCTGATGAAGGCCGTGGACAAATTTGAATACCAGCGCGGCTACAAGTTCTCCACCTACGCCACCTGGTGGATTCGCCAGGCCATCACCCGCGCCATCGCCGACCAGGCCCGCACGATCCGCATTCCCGTGCACATGATCGAAACCATCAACAAGCTCATCCGCACCTCGCGCTACCTGGTGCAGGAGCTGGGCCGCGACCCGACCCCCGAAGAAATTGCGGAACGCATGGACTATCCTGTGGACAAGGTCAAAAAGGTGCTCAAAATCGCCAAGGAGCCTATTTCTCTGGAAACGCCCATCGGCGATGAAGAAGATTCGAGCCTTGGCGATTTTATTGAAGACAAGAAAGCCGTGGCCCCGGCCGAAGAAGTGGTGAACACGAAGCTGTCCGAACAGATCGCCTCGGTACTGGCCGATCTGACCCCACGCGAGGAACAGGTGCTGCGCAAGCGCTTCGGCATCGGAGAAAAATCCGACCACACCCTGGAAGAAGTGGGCAAGCTGTTCAACGTGACCCGCGAGCGCATCCGCCAGATCGAAGCCAAGGCCTTGCGCAAGCTGCGTCACCCCGTACGCAGCCAAATCCTGCGCACGTTCTACGACAGTTGAAAAAAATTCCCGTACCGTTTTGTGTTTGCAATTATTGCGTATGTGCTTTCTGCAACAGCATATGATAGTAGTCAAAGAAAACTGAGAAGTCACAATTTTCAATATTATTGTTTATAAAAATTATATTATACTGTGCTTTACTCTCGTTGTCGCACAGAAATTGTGAAAAGTTATGTTCATTCATAAACTCAAGTACATCATTATCAAGCATTTTTTGTTCCGGCCACAATTTTATTCTTTCAACTTCAATATAGATTGAACTGATAATACCCAAGTCAAAAGATTTTAATAATGAATTGAGAACTTCAAACTGTGCTCCTTCAACATCAATCCATAATGCTATATTTTTATTATGCTTGAATTTGTTTTCTATAAATGTATCACCACAAATTGATTTTACGGCCGAACGTATCCGCCTTGTAGCGCCATGATGCTTTGCATCCCTGACGAGTATAGATGACAGTCCGGATGCGGCTTCCATATTATCGAGCATATATTCATAAAAAACAACCTCTTCATCATCACGATCAGATACAAGGGCATGTATATAGCTGACTCCGCGATGCTTATAGTCGACTTTTTTTGAAAAATACGCATGCGTTCTCGGCGATGCTTCAAGGGCGCACAGGGCAATTGTCCGGCCGTAGGCGTTGGCCATTTCCAGGGAGTATTCCGCGCCGCGCGCGCCGATTTCCAGACTCGCCTCCGTGCCCAGCGCGGATTGCATCATGATATAGGTCTTTTTGAGGCATGCCGTCGTGGCGCTCATATAATGCTGAGAATGCGGCCCGGCGAGCATTGTCGCCGTCGCGTCGTAATATGCATGCAAAGCGTTCGGCATGATCCGCCTCCTGTCAGTGAAATGCGCCGCGCAACAGGGCAAAAACGCCCAGGCCCAAGAATGTCATGACCAGCGAGCCGCAGAGATGCAGGGCAATAAGCGCGCCGGCCCATACCAGGCGCGCACTTTGGACGAGGGTGACAACCTCGACCGAGAACGCGGAAAACGTGGTCAGCGCACCGAGAAAACCGGTAAAAATCAGCAAACTCCAGCGTTCGCCGCATTCCGGCCAGCAGGCGAAAGCGCCGAGAGCGCAACCGGCCAGAAAGCAGCCTCCCAGGTTGGCGGCCAGAGTGCCCAGGGACAGGGACGTAAAGACACTGTTCAGCGCCAGGGATAAGCCCCAGCGGACCAGGGCGCCGGCCGCCGCGCCCAGACTGACGGCAAGGATGGAGTATTGCACGGCCGCTTCTGTTTCTCCCTGGAGCATTGTCATGGCGCCTTGTGTGCGGTTGCGGCGCAGGCACGATCGCTTCCAACAACGAGGGAAGGAAACCGTCAATGACCGTCGCTGCTGATCCAACGCTTCAGGACGCGCAGGCTCAAGTCAAAATAACGGTTGCCGATGTCCATGACCTGTGTTTTGACCTGCTCGAACACGATCTGCTTCTGCCGCCGGCTCATGCTCTGTTCGGCGCGAACAGGCAGCGCCGCGACGTTCGGCCGGCGATCAGGCACGGAGTTGTTGCTGCTGTCGCTCATCTTTCATCCACCCCCGCAGAACACCCAGGGTCTGATCCATGTTGCGCTCGGCCACCTGGAGCACAAATGCCTTCATATCATCCAGGCGTTGCAGCATGCCGAACTCGTCCTCTTCATCCTCATCCGGAAGCATCAGATCCGAGGCCGCCTTGGCGGCATCTTCCGCAGCCTGCCGGGCGGCCTCTTCCTGGGCCTCGTACAGGGCCAGTTGCTCTTCGGCCGAAGGCAAGCCTTCCAGGCCTTCCAGCACTTCGCCGGCTTCCACTTTCGGCCGCAACAAGGCCAGAACGATGGGGCGCACCACCAACATCAGGAACAGGAAAACCAGGAGCGCATTGAGCAGGGGGCGACCCAGGCGGTCGGCGTATTCAGCCACAATCTGAGCCACGTTGGGATCTTGGGGCAGCTCGATGTCGCCGAAAGGCATGCAGGAAATTTCAACGACATCCCCGCGCGCCCGGTCAAAGCCCACAGCCTGGGAAACGAGCGTGCGGATGCGGTCCAGATCTTCCTGGGGACGCGCCGTAAACTGCCACAAGCCCTTATCGTCCCTTTTGTATATGCCGTCAACGATGACCGCCACCGTCATACGATTGACAGCACCTGTCTGGCTGACGATGCTCTGCTCTTCCTTATTGATTTCAAAATTCGTGGTCCGGCTTTCTCTGGTGCCTTCCTGATCGCTGACCGCGCCGTTCAGGCCGTCGCCCCGGAAGTTGACATCCGGCGAACCGGCTTCAAGATTGGCCCGGCCGCGCTGGCTTTCCTCGTTGCGCGTTTCGGAGCGGACCACGGTCTTGTCCGGATCGTACAGTTCGCGGCGTATGGTGCGCTGGCTGAAGTCGAGTTCGGCGTTGACCTTGGCGATGGCTTTGCCAGGCCCGAGCACGGGGGTCAGCAAATCGGCGATCCGGCGTTCCAGGCTCTGCTCCACCTTGATGCGGTGTTCGCGCTGCGTGGTGGTCATGCCGGCAATGCTGTCTTCTTCGGGAAAATACAGGGCTTTGCCTGTATTGTCGGTAATGGATACCCGCGATTTGTCCAGACCTTCCACGGACATGACGAGCATGTTGACAATGCCCTGCACTTCCTTGAGGTCCATGGCCTGCTGCATGTCCTTCAACTTGAGCACGACCGAGGCCGACGGTTTCTGCTGTTCTTCGATGAACAAGCTGGGCCGGGGCACCACCAGATGGACGCGCGCGGATTCCACATTGGGAAATTCGCCTATCGTGCGCGACAGCTCACCTTGCAGGGCGCGCTGGTAATTGATCTTCTGCACAAAATCCGTCACGCCGACTTTGACGTTGTCGAAAATTTCAAAGCCGATGCCCGTGCCGACCAGTCCGCCTTCGCCGGCAATTCTGATGCGCTGCTCGTACACATAGGAATCGGGCACGATGATGGTCGTGCCGTCCTGCTCCAGCTTGTACGGAACCTTGTCGGCCTGGAGCATGCGCACGATGCGGTTGGCATCTTCGGCCTGCAGGTTGCTGTACAGCACCCTGTATTCCGCCTTATTGAACCAGATGATGGAGCCTACAAACAGTGCCACGATGCATCCCGCAATGCCGCCCGCAAGCAGGCGTTGCTTGAACGAGATGCGCTGCCAGAACGCGTGCGCGATTTCCAGATACGGGGTAAACATATTGGCCATTGTGTGCTCCTGCGACATGCAACAGGTTCGAGGTTGTCCCTAAAAAAGCGGATTGCATTCCATTTTTCAAGCAAAACCGCTGTCCGCAATTTCGCCTTGGAACCGAATTCCGAGATGGCTTCTAGAATTGCAGCCGCGTCAATTCCTTATACGCCTCCAGTACCTTGTTGCGCACGGCCGATGTCATATTGACGGCCAGCCCGGCTTTTTGCAGGCTGATCATAAGCTCGTGCACGTTCTGGGTTTCTCCGGAAGCAAACGATTCGATCATTGCATTCTTGGTGGTTTGCAGACCGTTGACCTTGTCCAGCGATGTGCGCAGCGTGTCGGCAAAGTTGTTCTCCGGCCGGGGAGCGGGGACGCCCATCTGCTGCCGGATGGCGACGTCGGCCTTGGTGAACTGCCGCACGGCGTCGGCATAGGCGCTGATTCCTGTGACAGGCATGGGACTCTCCTCGCTGAAGGCAAAACGGCATGCGGTGTAAGGCAAAATCGCCCGGCTCTATCGACCGATTTCCAGAGCCTTGGTGTACATGGCCTTGATCGTTTCCACGGTGGCGACGTTCGCTTCGTAGTTGCGCTGCGCGGTCATCATGTTGGCCATTTCCTCGACCACGTTGATATCCGGATACGCAACCATGCCGTCCGCGTCCGCGTCCGGGTGCCCAGGCTCGTAGACTATGCGCGGCGGCCGCCTATCCGGCAACACGTTGAGAATGCGCACACCCTTGAGTTCGCGATCCAACGCGGTCTGCATGTGTTTGCTGAAGGGCGCGTCCACATCCGTGGAGGCGCGGATGACCGTGCGGCGTCGGTAGTAACCGCCTTCCGGCGTACGGGTCGTCTTGGCATTGGCCAGGTTCATGGCTGTAATGTTCAAGGTCGTGCGGTCGGCGGTAAGGGCCGATGCGCCGATATCAAGTGCGGTCATGAAGTCCATTATTTCTGCCCTTCCTGAATGACGTTTTTAACGCTGTCAAATCCGCTTTTGATCACCTGGCTCAAGGCGTTGTACTGCAAAGTATTTTTGGCCATCCGGGTCATTTCTTTGTCCAGGTTGACCCGATCCTCGCCGTGGGCCACGCGGGGCTTGATGCCCTTGGTCCAATCGGAGCTGAAGCCGTTCGGATCAAATACGGCCGGCATGTGATGTTCGTCAGTGCGGCTCATCTTGCCCCGCTTGTCCAATCCCAGGGCCGCCTGAAGCGCCTCCTCGAACTCCAGCGTGCGCCGCTGGTAACGCGGCGTGTTCACGTTGGCGACGTTGCTCATAAGCACATTCTGGCGCTGCATCTGCATGTCCATGACTTTGCCGACAAGCTCCAGATGCGGCTGGTGCAGGCTTTTCATACGACAACTCCTTGCCTATTCGGACTGCAAGCATTGCATAGTTGCGCGTTTCGCCCGGCGCTGACGGTGAAAATGCCTTGTACCCGCGCCTCGTGACGGTCTGCCGGGGAAAACACAGCATGAAAAAGCAAATCGCATGCCAGACAAAAATAATGATGTATTACGGAATATTATGAGAATACGAGCAGAGTCCGGACCCGGTTCCGCGTCACAATTTTGGCAAGAAAACGAAAACCGCAACGCACCGCACAAACGGCCGATCGTTATTGACACACTCGTAACGGCGAGCTAAAATAACTTGTTTCTGGGATATAGGAGCCGGCGGCTGGAGTGCGGCATGCTGCCGCCGCTGTTCGGCACAGAAGCCATGCGCATCGAGCTTCACGCACTCCGGCAGAAAACGATCATCCTTACAGGAGGCCGTTGTGAAAACAAGCCTGCTTTGTGTTCTGCTTGCAACGGTTCTGTGCCTCTCTGTCATATTCGCCGAAGCCCGCCCCCTTGAAGAAATCAAGACGGCCATCGCCTCGCCCACCCTGCTTGACTACGGCCGCAGCAGCCGCATGCATGTAATTTTCCGGCATGACCGGCACGTGGCTTTCAATTGCCTGACCTGCCACCACAAGATGTCGACCGAGCGGAACGTGTTTCTGCCCTGCGCCGACGCCCCATCCTGTCATCCCGATACCAACGTGGCGAGCCGTACCAGCAAAAGTTACTATTTGGCCCTGCACCGTCTGGACAGCGAACGCTCCTGCCTGGGCTGCCATGTGACGGAAAGCGCCAGATTCCCCCGCCTGGATGGTTGTCAGACCTGCCATTCGGCCCTATTGGATGACAGGATGCAGAACCGGTAACATCTTCCGGCGATGCGGCCGGAAAATTCGAGGGCTTATGCGCTACGCTGTGGGACTTGGACGGGATGACCCCGTGAAACGCCTGGAAAGACGCGGTATTTCCCGTCGTGAATTCCTGAAATACTGCGGCCTGATTGCCGTGGCCATGGGCATGGAGCCGGCCTTCGGCGCAAACATCGCCCGCGCCCTGACCACCAAACGCCGCCCTTCGGTCGTCTACCTGCACAACGCCGAATGCACCGGCTGCAGCGAAGCGCTGCTCCGTCTGCCCAAACCGTTCATTGATGAACTGATTCTGGACGCCCTTTCCCTTGATTACCACGAAACACTCATAGCCGCCGCCGGCGAGGCTGCGGAACGGGCGCTGCGACAGGCCGTGAACGCCCCGGATGGTTTTGTCTGTATTGTGGAGGGCGGCATTCCCACGGCGGACGACGGCCGGTACGGCTACATCGGCGACCACACCATGCTGGACCAGTGCGCCGCCATCCTGCCCAAAGCCAAAGCCGTCATCGCCTACGGCACCTGCGCCTGCTTCGGCGGCGTCCAGGCCGCGGCCCCCAACCCTACCGGGACCAAGGGCATCAACGCCTGCTTTGCCGATCAGGATCTTCAGGCCATCAATGTTGCCGGCTGTCCGCCCAATCCTCTCAATCTGCTGGGCGTTGTCGCCGCCCTTCTGGCCGGAGAAGAACTGGAACTGGATTCCTACAATCGCCCGCTCAAGTGCTTCGGCGTCACGGTGCACGAACAGTGCGAACGCCGGGCGCATTTCGATGCCGGGCGCTTCGCCTTGTCCTTCGCTTCGGAAGAAGCCCGTGTGGGCTGGTGCCTGTATCGCCTGGGCTGCCGAGGCCCCCTGACCATGAACAACTGCCCCAAAGCCCTGTTCAACGACACCAACTGGCCGGTGGGCGCCGGACACCCCTGTATCGGTTGCAGCGAACCCAATTTCTGGGACTCCATGTCACCGTTCTATGAATACGAAGACAGCCCGCCCGGAGGCACCTTGTGAGCCAGTTTTCTCCCACGCCGCAAAGCATGTTCACCGGCCCCATCGTCATCGACCCCCTGACCCGGGTTGAAGGCCATCTGCGCATTGAAGTCGAAGTGGACAACGGACGGGTTAAAAACGCCCGCAGCACGGCCACCCTGTTTCGGGGAATTGAAACCATCCTGCGCGGCCGCGACCCGCGCGACGCCCAGCACTTCGCCCAGCGTACCTGCGGCGTCTGCACCTATGTGCATGGACTGGCCTCAATCCGCGCCCTGGAGGACGCTCTCGGCCTGACCATTCCGGAAAACGCCACCCTGATCCGCAACTTGGTCCTGGGCGCCCAGTACCTGCACGATCATATCGTCCACTTCTACCATCTGCATGCCCTGGATTTTGTGGACGTCAGCGCGGCTCTGCAAGCCGACCCGGCCAAGGCGGCCAAACTCGCGGCCTCCATTACAAATCCCCCCAGCGCGGACACGCTGAGAGCCGTGCAAAACAAGCTCAAAGCATTCGCGGAAGGCGGCCAACTCGGCATTTTCACCAACGCCTATTCCTGGGGTGGACACCCCGCTTACTACCTGGACCCGGAAAGCAATCTGCTGCTCACGGCTCACTATTTGGAAGCCCTGCGCCTGCAAATGAAGGCGGCCCAGGCCATGGCCGTGTTCGGCGGCAAAAATCCGCACCCGCAATTTCTCATCGCCGGCGGCGTGACCTGCTACAACAGCCTGGCCCCGGAGCGCCTCAAGGAATTCGAGACCCTGTTCCACCAGGTGCTGGAATTTGTGGAGCAGACCTATATTCCGGATCTGCTGTTCGTAGCCCGAGCCTACAAGGATTGGGCCGGCATCGGCGGCACCCGGAACTTCATGACCTTCGGCGAATTCCCCGACGACGAACGCAAGCTGGAAAGCCGCGCATTCAAACCCGGCATTGTTCTCGATCAGAACGTCAACCGTGTGCTCCCCTTCGATCCGGAAAAAATCGAGGAGCATGTCCGGCATAGCTGGTACGATGGCGAAACCGCCCGCGCCCCGTTCGCGGGCGAAACCGACCCCAGCTTCACCTTCATGGGCGACACGGACCGCTACTCCTGGAGCAAGGCGCCGCGTTACGACGGCCTGGCAATGGAAACCGGCCCGCTGGCCCAGGTGCTGATCAGCTACCTCCAGCAGGACCCTGACATCCAGCCCCTGGTGCGGACCGTGTTGCACGAACTGAGCATGCCGCTCGATGCCCTGTTTTCCACCCTCGGTCGCACGGCGGCCCGAGGCATCGAAACCCTGGCCATTGCCCGGAAAATGGAACGCTGGCTGACCACGCTCAGGGATCGCATCAGTTCGGGCGATACCCGATTGGCCGCAGACTGGACCATGCCTGCTTCGGCCAAAGGCGCGGGCTTTCTTACCGCCCCCCGCGGCGGCCTGTCTCATTGGCTGGTCATTGAAGACAAAAAAATCGCCAACTACCAGTTGGTCGTGCCCTCCACCTGGAACCTGGGTCCGCGTTGCGCCAAGGGTATTCCCAGCGCCGTGGAAGAAGCCCTGCAAGGCACGCCGGTAGCCGATCCCGAACGGCCGGTGGAAATTCTGCGCACCGTACACTCTTTTGATCCCTGCCTGGCCTGCGCCGTACACGTCATCGACGGTCACAGCAACAAGACGCGCGTCTTCAAGGTGCTCTGATGCCCGCCCCGCGCGTGCTTATCCTCGGCGTCGGCAACATTCTGCTCTCCGACGAGGGGCTTGGGGTGCGGGCCGTTGATTACCTGCGCGAACACGCTGCCCTGCCCGCCCACATCCGCCTGCTGGACGGCGGCACGCTCGGCATCCGCCTGATGCCCGTCCTCACGGATTGCGATATGCTGCTGATCCTTGATGCCGTGCTCGGCGGCGCCGAACCCGGCAGCCTGTACCGGCTGGAAGGCGAAGATTTGCGCCGCAGCTTGAGTTTTCGCGACTCCATGCATCAGACGGATCTGGCGGATACCCTGCTCATGTGCGAACTGGCCGGACACAGGCCGGAAACGGTCGTGCTCGGCCTGGAACCGGCCGACATCACCACGCTGAACGACGCGCTGACCCCTGTGATCCGCGAACGCCTGCCGATGCTGGCGGAAGCGACGCTGACCGAACTACGCCAGCGCAATTTGGTGTAAAGGCCGGACAACTTCAGGCAACCATCTTCATACACTGCCGCTATGAACCGGGTGATACTATGTCATTACATTCCAGGCTATATAACACGCCACACTATCAGCCACTTACACTGCCATATCTCAAAAGGAACATAAGCGAATTGCTCTCATTATGCTTTACTGGATGAGGAAAACACGCTCGAAACGAACCGGTCGGCCATCTGCTCGAACACATCCACCAGAACAGGGTCGAAATGGCTCCCCCTGCCCTCCAGAATGGTCCGGACCGCTTCTTCGTGAGCAATCGCCTTTTTGTAAGGTCTCTCGGAAATGAGCGCGTCGTACACATCGGCTATGGCCATAAGCCGCCCGGGCAGCGGAATATCCTCGCCGGCCAGTCCATCGGGATAGCCGCTGCCGTCCCATTTCTCCTGATGTGTTTCGGCAAAAATTTTCGCGTACTTCAAAAAGTCGCTGTCCGGCGTTTCGGCCGCGATACGCTCAATGATTCTGACGCCCAGGGCCGCATGCTTTTTCATCTCCTCAAATTCATCAGTCGTGAGGCGGCCGGGCTTGTTCAGGATGCTGTCCACGATGGCAATTTTGCCCACATCGTGAAGCTGCGATGAGCGGAGCATCAGATCAATGTCCCATTCCCCCATCTGATCCCGATACAGCCCCAAATCTTCCAATCCCTCTATCAGGGTCTTGAGGACATGCTGCGTGCGCTCCACATGCCCGCCGGTGATCCCGTCCCGACTCTCCACCAGATCGGCCACGGTATTCAAGATGGCGCTTTGCAACCTGAGGACTTTGTCCGTCTTTTCCGCGACCTCATCGTGCAAATTTTCGTTGAACCGCTTGAGTTCCTCATCCTGAGCCTGCAGCTTCTTCATTTGTTCCATCAAGCAAAGCTTCTGGGCTTCAACGGTAAGGTGCAGTTCCACCCGCTTGCACAAAAGCCGGGGCGCGAAAGGCTTTGTAATATAGTCGACGGCCCCCAGGGAAAGCCCCTCGACTTCGCTTTCCGGATCGTCCTTGCCGGTCAGAAAGATAACGGGAATATCCCGCGTATCGGGTCCGGCTTTAAGAATTTTTATGGCCTCCAGACCGCTCATCTCCGGCATGATGATATCCAGCAGTATCAGGCGGGGTTTATTGTGTTCGAGCAAATCGAACATCTTGGCTGCCGACGGCGCGGTGAACACATCGCAAGATTCGGCCAGAGCGTTCTTGGCGATTTTCAAATTGGCGATGTTGTCGTCGACGATCATCACTGTTGCCCGTTCGTCATCCATACGCGCATATCCTTAAAAAAGATGAGGGACTGACGTATTCGGCCTTCCGTCCGCCGGAAGGTAAAAAACTAAGCCAAGTCCGCCTCAAATTCAAGCGGGCATTCCTCTCAACTTTTGATATTCCGGGCAAAGCCGCCGCTTCGGAACATGCTTTTGCTGTTGATCGCCGCAACATGGCACGATATACCAAAACACATTCCACGCTCGCCCGGCATGGCGCCGGTCCGGCATACACCTTGCGCGGGAGATCTCATGAGAATATTTGCCGAACATACCATCGCCATCGGCATCGATTACCAGGAACGCCTGATCCCGGCCATCAACGAGAACTCGATCGTGATCCGCAATTCACGCATCCTGTTTTCCGGCCTCAAATTGCTGCAGGTCCCGGCCATCGTCAGCCGCCAGTATCCCAAGGGTCTGGGCGATACGGTGGCGGAAATCCGGGAAGTAACCGACACCGCCGCCGTTCTGGATAAAACATCCTTCAGTTGTTACGGCGATGCGGGCATCCGCCAGGCTCTGGAGCATTCGGGCCGCACGACCATTATCCTCGGCGGCACCGAAGCGCATGTATGCGTATTGCAGACGGCCGTGGATCTGCGGGCTGCCGGCTATCAAGTGATCTATGTCGTCGATTGCATGGGTTCGCGCACGACCGAGGACAAACAATACGGCCTCAAGCGAGCCGCGCAGGAAGGCGCCCTGCTCGTCACCTACGAACAAATTTTGTTCGAATTGCTTGGCAGCGCCACCGCCCCCGCCTTTAAGGATATTTCCAAACTGGTCAAATAAGCGGCAGCCGGTTTGCCGTCGCCATCCGCCGGCGCTGGCACAGGCATCACGACAAACCGGGGCGCTGCCGGAAAACAAAATCTCTCGACTCCGGACCGCTGTTTTGGCATGCTGCCCTCATGAGCCAGAAACCGCTGGACAATACCGTCATCCGGGTACCGGGCGATCCGACGCACGAAGGCCGGCGTCGCCGCTACGAACTACTGGCCGCCGTTGCCCTGACCATCGTGGTGCTGGTCGGCACCTGGATGCAGCTTACGCTGTACGGCGTGGATTCCTGGATGTTCATCGCCCTGCTCAACGTCAACGGCCTGCTTATGCTGGTGGTGCTGCTGCTCGTCTTGCGCAACACCATCAAACTGATCATGGAGCGGCGGCGCAAAGTCTTCGGCGCCAGGCTGCGCACCCGCATGGTGCTCATGTTCGTCAGTCTGTCGCTGTTTCCGGCGGTGATCATGTTCCTGGCTTCCAACCGGGTTGTGGCCACGAGCGTGGACTATTGGTTCACCAATCAGACCGAAAACTCGCTCCAGGCCGCACTGGATGTGGGCCGGAGCTTCTACGCGGCCTCGGCCGAACGCCTGCGCACCTGTTCGGAAAACATCGTGCAGGAAATGACGGAACGGCAATTGGCCTGGAACGGCCAAGCCATGTCCGATCTGCTGTCGCACAAACAAAAAGAATACGCGCTGATCGCGCTCTGCGCGATCTCCTCCCAGGGCACGACCCGTGACCGGCAGCTTTCACCCGCCTTCAACGCCGTCTGGGAGCAGGTGCGCGACCAGATCAACTGGGAACACGTGGCCGCCAACCATTTCGGATCCCTGTTCTGGGCCACGGACGACGCGGATTTCGTGATCGGCATCCTGGCCGTGAACAAGGGCCGCTCCGGCTATCTGCTGACCGCCGAAAGCATCGGCCGGGGTCTCATGAACAAGCTGGATCGCATTACCAGGGGTTTTGAAGAATACGCCTACCTCAAGCAACTCAAAAACCCGCTCAAGCTGTCTTTTCTGCTCATTCTGGGCGTACTCGGCCTGGCCACCATTTTTGGATCGATCTGGCTGGGTTTTCGTCTTTCCAAGCAGATCGCCGCACCCATCCTGGCCCTGGCCGAAGGCACCAACCGCGTGGCCCGGGGCGATCTCGACTTCCGCCTGGAAGACACGGGCAAAGACGAACTCGGCCTGCTCGTGGAATCGTTCAACCGCATGGCCCGCGATCTCCAGCAGAGCCGGGAAGGCCTGACCCGGGCCAACGAACTGCTGGCACAGCAGAACACCACCATTGCCGAGCGCAACCTGTATATTGAAGCCGTGCTGGACAGCGTGGCCACGGGCGTGATCACTCTGGACGCGAGCGGCCGGGTGCTGACTGTAAACAAAGCGGCCTGCTCCATTTTCAACACCAATCCGCGCCGCCTCGTGGGGCTTAATCCTCTGAATCTTCTGCCGCCGATCTATGCGGAAAACTTCACGGCCATGCTTGAAGCCCTGCGGGCGCGGCCGCATGAACACTGGATACGGCAGGTGGATTTCGGTGTGGGGGAGCAGAACTGGAAGCTGATCATCCACGCGGTGGCGCTGAGTGACCCGGAAGGCATCCAGGCCTATCTGGCGGTTATCGAAGACATCACGGAACTGGAGAAAATGCAGCGGCTGGCGGCCTGGCGGGAAGTAGCCCGCCGCATCGCCCATGAAATCAAAAATCCGCTCACGCCTATCAAGCTCTCCGCCCAGCGCCTGGCCAAGCGTTTCGGCAAGGGATTCGACGACCCCGTGTTCGGGCAGTGCACGGATCTCATTGTCCGGCAGGTTGAGCGGATGCAGGATATGGTGGAAGAATTTTCCTCCTTCGCCAAATTGCCGGAAACCCGGCTGCTGCCGGGCGATCCCGGCCAACTGCTCGAAGAAGTCGTGACCATGTTCCGCACCAGCCACGGCCAGTATGACTGGGAACTCGACACCGATTCCCTGCCCCGGATCGCCATGGATGCGGAAGCTCTGCACCGGGCTTTGTTCAACATCTGCGCCAACGCGGCCGAAGCCCTGGCCGAAAAAAGCGCAGCCACCCCGGCGGGCTGGAAAGGACACGTCCGCCTGAGCGCCTGCCAGGACCCCGAACGGCACGGACTGCGGCTGACCATTGAAGACAACGGTCCCGGCCTGACGCCAAAAGAACGGGAACGCCTGTTCGAACCCTATTATTCACGCAAGAAAGGCGGCACCGGCCTCGGTCTGGCTATTGTCCATTCCATTGTCAAAGATCACCGGGGCGAAATCAACGCCGCCGCCTCAAGCTCGGGGGGCATGACCTTCACCTTCGTCTTCCCGCCCTATGCCGCTTCGCAAAAACTGAACGCGGCCAAAAAAGAACGCTGACGCAAGTCGGAGCACTATGTTCCGAACGCTTGCACGGCTTCCAGGCTGCCCAGCGCATCCACCCGGATTGCGTCCGTACCCGCTTCATCCACAATGGGTTTGACCATACGCGACAGCACGCCCTTGGGACCAACTTCCAGCCAACGGCGCACGCCGTCGCGGTACTGGCCGGCAATGGCGTCGATCCACAGGACAGGGGAAATCATCTGACGGCCGGCCAGATCGCGCAGACTCTCGCCATCGGTCACGGCCGCTCCGGTCACATTGCTGTAGACGGCAAAACGCGGCTTGCTCCAGGTCAGACGATCAAGCAACGTGTTCATTGCCTTCGCGGCCGGGGCCATGAGCGGGCTGTGGAACGCGCCGCTGACCGGCAACGGCATGGCCCGGCCCTTGCGCTCCCGAACCAGGGGCACGGCCGCCTCGACCGCCGCCTTGCCGCCGCTCAACACGAACTGGGCGGGGGTATTGTAGTTGGCGACAAGCAGCACTTCGCCGGTTGCGGTGGCCGCACTTTCGGCCACGTCTTCCACCTCCTGCCGGGACAGTTTGAGCACGGCGGCCATGCCGCCCCGGCCGTCGGGGTCGGCTTCGGCCATCAAGCGGCCACGCAGGCAGACCAGCTCCAGCACGGCATCGACAGGCAGCACGCCGGCGGCGGCCAGGGCGCTGTATTCGCCCAGGCTGTGCCCGGCCGTGCAAGCCGGGCGCACAGAAGGAGCAAGAGCCAGCCACAACGACAGATTGACCACGGTCAGGGCGGGTTGCAGGCCACGGGTATCGGCCATCAAACCCTCGTCGCCGCTTTCCCAGTATATTTCACGCAGGGCCAGGCCACTGCCCCGTTCGGCCTTTTTCCACAATTCCATGGCTTCGGGCATGGCTTCCGCCACATCCCGCCCCATGCCCCGCTCCTGCGATCCCTGGCCCGGAAACAAAAGCGCCGTCACTGTCATACGTCCTCCCACAATCTCCGCTGATGCCCCATTGCCTTTGATTTCCCGATGCTATTCTTGTTTCTCTCCGGCCTTGATCAGCACCACGCTGTGACGGCGCACCAGGTTAAATTCCGCCGGACTGACCACCGGCATGTCCACAGGCCGTTCGGTACCCGGATTGCCGTGTTCCTGCATGGCCAGAGCGGCTGCGGCCCGGCCCATGACACAGAAAAACCGTTTGGGTTCCCACCCGAATTCCTTAACCCTGGCGGCAGCTTGGGCTGAGTAAACAAAGGTAGGGCGGCCGTCGTCGCCCAATCCCGGATGGGCCAATTCTCTGGCTTGCCGCGCCCAAGCCCGGTACACGGGCAAATCTCCGATAAAGCGCAGCAATTCCTGCTCGGTCATGGGCGGCTGATCGTAAAAATTCTCCGCCCTGGCCGATACGCAGGCGAACCAGAAAAACAGGCCGCACAGAATCGCCAGGGAAAAAGCGCGCCGGACAGCGCCTGTGGGAAAAGGCTTTTCAGTCATATTTGATGGCGCTGATTTGCATGAGTTTGTCCCAATTGTGGAACGATTCGACAAAGCGGATGGTGCCGGTCTTGCTGCGAATGGACATGGAATGCGTGACCGCGCCCCGTCCGTGGTAGGCAACGCCTCGCAAAAACGTGCCGCCGGAAATGCCGGTTGCGGCAAAAACCACGTCATCACTGTTGATCAGTGTCTCCTCAGTGAGAATTTGCCGCAAATCAATCCCGGCGCCCCGCACAGCTTCACGCTCGGCTTCGGACTGCGGGTCCAGACGGGCCAGGATGCGGCCGCCGACGCCCTTGATGGCGCAGGCCGCCAGCACGCCTTCCGGAGTGCCGCCCGTACCCATCATGACATCCACTTCCGAGCGCTGATCGACCGCCATGAGCGCGCCGGCCACGTCGCCATCCGAATGAAGCTGGATGCGCGCGCCTGTTTCGCGGATTTCGCGGATCAGGTTCTGGTGGCGGGGCTTGTCCAGAACAAACACGACCAGGTCGTTGATGTCCTTGTTCAGAGCGCGGGCCACACGCTCCAGGTTGACCCTGACCGGCGCATCAAGATCGATGGCGTCGCGCGCGGCCTGGCCGACCACGAGTTTCTGCATGTAATAGCTGGGGCCGGGATCATACATGGTGCCGGCCGGGCTGGCGCCGATCACGGCAATGGCGTTCGGCCGCCCGTAAGCCAAAAGATTGGTGCCTTCCACGGGGTCCACGGCCATGTCGAGCGGAGGATCGTCGCCGCTGCCCACAATCTCGCCGTTGTACAGCATGGGCGCCTCGTCCTTCGCGCCTTCGCCGATGACAATCCGGCCGCTGACGGACAGGGCGTTGAACGAAATGCGCATGGCATCGACCGCCGCGCCGTCGCCCGCATGCTTGTCGCCCTTGCCCAGCCAGCGGGCCGAGGCCAAAGCGGCGGCTTCGGTGATGCGGACCAGATCAAGGGCCAGATTCCTGGTGGGAATTTCCATCAACTGCTCCCGGTTCGGCATGAACGTGGCGGACCTGTTTCGCGCTACAAGTATACGGCACGCGGGCAGGCCCTTCAAGCAAAAAGTCCGATTGCCCGCCACACCGTCGCGTGCTACAATACATACCTATGCGCCTGCCCGACGAAGCCCTGCCCAGCCGAGAAGACGCGGCCGCCGCTCTCGCGCCCGCCCTGCACGAACGCCACGCCCGCGTGCGCGAGGCCATGATCCGGCTGCGCCCGGAACCGCCGCAGGTGCTCCTGCTTGAAGGCGGCCTGGAGCACGAACGCTTCAGCATGGCCCTGTGGTATGCGGCCCTGCTCAATTGTGCCGCCTCGCCGCCCTGCCTCGACTGCCCGGCCTGCTTGCAGATCGGCGCGGAACTGCACACCGATCTGCACATCATTGACGGCCGGGACAGCAGCATCAAAATTGAAAGCATCCGGCAACTGCGAACGCTGATCGGCGAAGCGCCCCGGGGTGGAGGCCGGCGTGTTGTCGTGCTGGCCGAAGCCCAGGCTCTGAGCCTCCAGGCCGCAAACGCCCTGCTCAAATCCTTGGAAGAACCCAGGCCCGGCACGGTATTTCTACTGCTCGCCCCACAGCGCGAACGCCTGCTGCCCACCCTGATCTCCAGGGGCTGGACGCTGACGCTGGCTTGGCCGGATGTCGCGGACCCTTTGCCGGAAGACATGCGCGCCTGGAATGAGGCGCTGGGGCGCTTTCTGCTCCACGGGCAGGGCTGGTTTGAACTCACGGGCGCCAAAGGCGCCGTGGATGCCCAGACAGCGCGGCAGGTGGTGCTGACTTTCCAGAAAGCCCTGGCGGCCACAGCCGCCGGGCGCAACGCGGGCGAACTCGGGCTGGCGCTGGAAACCCTGCCGCCGGCGGCCCGCTTCGCCATGCGCGACATACTGGCCCATGCCCAGGAGTCTTTGCATTTCATGATCAACCCCGCCCTGGCGCTGGATTGGCTGGCCACCAGCCTGTTCCTGATTGTCCATACGGGCGCCGGCCCACGCTGACCCGGCGCTCCCTCTTGACAAATCCTCCTTTCCGGCTGACGGTATCGGTACGAGGTCACAATGTCCCAGCGGATCGCCACCTGCACCTCCAGTCTGCGCGTAAGCTCACGCGTGCAAACTCTGTTTCTGTGCATCTGCCTGCTCATTCCGCTGGCTTGGTACGAATCGGATTTCAGCGTGGCCGCGCGCCTCGCATCCGCATCCACTGCGGTTTCCGAGGATTGTGACGGCCAAAGCAAGCCTGCGGTGCACAAAAATTGCGCATCACATCGCCTGCTCGCTTCGCTGATTCCAGCGCCCAGCTTGGCGCAAAGTTCGGGACTGTACCCCGAAAACCGGGACGACGACCCCTCGGTCACCCAATTTTCTTCACTGTGGACCATTGTCGACAAAATTCCCCACCTGCCTTCTCTGCGCATTGATCCCATCGCTTGGGACAACAAAACCCCTTCCTTCCTCTTGCCGTCCGCGCACGGTCTCGTGTCTTTCGCCATCCCTCCTCCGCTCCGCTCTGTTTAAGGCATCCTCCTGATCCGCCCGAACAGGCGATGCTGATCCGCTGCTTCGCCAACCCGGTAGATGCTCCGCGGGTTTTCGCCACAGAATTGTAGCCGCGCCACGGCAGACTTGGCTGCCGGAGCGCCATGCGCCTCATGAATAGCACCTCGGCTCAAAAGCGGATCTCCCCACCGTTGCGATACCGGGGTGAGGCCACGGCCGGATTGGCCGGCCGTGGCCTGTATCACATCAGCACCCCGATTCACGAGCCGTTCTCGCCACCACGCCGGATCTGGAGTGGCGCTGCGGCCGGATTGATCGGCGTAAAGGAGACAATAAAATTATGCATAATAATAAAAAATTAAATACAATCCTTGAAAAAGGAGAAAGTATAAAATGGAGCGGCGTAGCGCAGCCTTACAGCATTTTTGATGAAACTCACAAAACATCGACAATAATATTTTTCTGTGTGGCATTAGTGTGGGGAATCATCCTCGTAGGTGGCTATGTAACACTTGCTATGTACAAAAATCAAGAAATAATGAAAGGAGCTACAATCTTTTGCATAATCATTTCTCTGTTACTGGCCTGGAGACCTATATCTGACAAAAGTAAAGTAAAAAGATTATTGTATGCTGTAACTGATAAAAATGCTATCATTATTTCCGAGGGAAACGACAAGGCGTGCAGCATGCGGATTGTTGATATTGACGAGCTGCGCATGGAAAAGACCAGCAACAACAATTGTCACATCAGAGTAGGCTCACCAACTTTTAGGACATCTGTGAGAAAGTTGCCCAGTCTGGCCTACCATGGCGCATTTGACATTCTGGATGACGAAAAAACCTACAAAGGTCTGGTGTTTTATAACGTGAGCATCCAAGATGGGGAAACGATATGCAACCTGCTGAAACCAGCTGTTGCACCGACATAGAAATGAGAAACGCCTCCTGATGCCGTGTTTTGATTGCATTGCCGGGAGCACAATTCGTTGACCCCTGCGGACATGGGTCCGTCGTGCCATCACAAGCGGCGGAGCAAGCCTAAAATCACGTTTTCCATTGACGAATCCCATCCGGCCGTATATACGCGTTTCAGTCCAGGTTTTCATTCCACAGCAGCAAAAAGCAATCCGACTGCTATCCTGCCTGTTTGCCGGGCCACCGCGCAACATGGCGACCCGGTTTCCTGATCCATCGGACCTTTTGCATGACCATTTCTGTCAGCCTTGATTTTGAAACCGCCGACAACAGGCCGGACAGCGCCTGCGCCATCGGCATGGCCCGTATTGAAAACGGCCGGATCACGGACACGCTGTACACCCTGCTCCGCCCCCCGCGCCGCCGGATGCTCTATACTTGGGTGCACGGCCTGCACTGGAACGATGTCAGGGACGCGCCGTCTTTCGCCGAGGCTTGGTCAAGTCTGCTGGATTTCATGCAAGGCGCGGATCATCTCGCCGCACATAATGCCGGCTTTGATCGCCGCGTGCTCCAGGCTTGTTGCGCCGCCGCCGGCCTTACCCTGTCCGGACTGCCTTTTCTTTGCACGCTCAAAGGATCGCGTCGCATCTTGCGCCTGCCTTCGCACAAGCTCAGCGACGTGTGCGCGCATTTCAACATCACGCTCAGCCACCACCATGCCGGGTCCGATGCCAGGGCCGCGGCCGAAATTTTGCTGCGCCTGCGCGCTATGGGACTCAGCGACGAACTCATGCGCTTGCAGTGACGATGAACGAAATGCTCAGGGAGATCACATGGATGTGCAAAACCGGATTGAAGTGGCGCAAGGCGACATCACCAGCGAACGGGTGGACGCCATCGTCAATGCCGCCAACGAAAGCCTGCTCGGCGGAGGTGGGGTGGACGGCGCCATTCACCGCGCGGCCGGCCCCGATCTGCTGAAAGCATGCCGCACGCTGGGCGGTTGCGCCACGGGCGACGCCAAGGTGACACAGGGCTATCGCCTGCCGGCCAAGTGGATCATTCATACTGTGGGACCGGTGTGGCGCGGCGGGCAAAACGACGAAGACGCCCTGCTGGCTTCGGCCTACCGCCGTTCCCTGGAAGAAGCAATTCGCATCGGAGCGCGCAGTGTGGCTTTTCCAGCCATCTCCACCGGCGTGTACCGCTTTCCTCCGGAACGGGCCGCGTGCATCGCCGTGCGGACCATCCGCGATTTTTTGGCTGATCATCCGGATCTGCGGACACGCCTGATCGCTTTTTCCGAAGATGCCGCCCAGGTGCTTACAAGAGCACTGGAACAGACGCCATAGCGCAATGCCACTGCACTTGCACGGGCGGCACCCCCCTCTGCCCTTACCTTGCAATTTGGTATGAGACATTGAACGAGGTAAACCCCCTATAATTCCTGGTCGGGATGAAAGGATTTGAACCTTCGACCCCCTGAACCCCATTTTGACTTTAATGCACGTTTTTCACAGGCAATCTGTCAGCAATAAATCAATAAAATCAACTAATTAACAAATAAAATCGGCATCGTAATCATCGTTTTTTTCACTCTGTGCATAGCGTGTATGCGGTATATAATATCAAGCAGTTACGAATACCAAATTTCCTTTTGGGTCATATTTGAGTCATGGGGAACGGCTGTAATTTGAAGCTAACCTTCTTTCTGCTTCCCTCCAGTGGTGACTTCAAGAGCGTCCTGCGCTTCCTCAAATTCTTCGATCCACTCTGCCAGTTTTTGTTGCAGCAGTCCCTTATCGGGCAGATACAGGCTATATTCGGAAGCGTAGATATTGGAATTTTCAGGCAGGGTAAGTTCCACCACGCTGTCGTTCTTCTCCTTGCAAAGCAATATGCCGACAGTGGGCTTGCCACGTGAAGGGCGAGAGGAAAACCAGCAGCGTCTGCCACTGCCATGATCTTGGTACCTTTGCCACGCTTGGTTTTACCAACGGCACGGCCCCTTTTTTTGCCGGGGCGAAT
>Ga0082212_10002794_pt1 | contig 25096 bp, 17 predicted proteins | sample TergutNt197P3_FD_71548 | JGI IMG/M metagenome (GOLD analysis project Ga0082212, IMG submission 71548) | Neocapritermes taracua P3 segment gut microbial communities from Petit-Saut dam, French Guiana - Nt197 P3 | ecosystem: Host-associated > Arthropoda: Insects > Digestive system > Gut ... | reverse complement strand
AAATGTTACACTGCACTAGGGCCGGGATTTGCCCGCAAATCACGGCCGCTAGATGCTTGCAAGGCGGACTTGCTACGCCGTTAAGCAAGCATCTAAAGCGTTACATGGTACTAGGCTTTGGTTACGAAACTAGCGTACCAACAATTGGCTTGATTCGCTCCAACGCCTCTCTGGCATCATTCTCGGACTGGTCGCGGTGAGTGATAAAGCGCAAAGCATTTCCCACAGGCAGACAGCGTATGCCAACCGATTCCAATTTGGTTACAGCGTTGCCGGGCCTAGAGACTGGGACGAAGAGAATATTGGTCTCCGGCCTCGTCAATTTGAAGCCGAGAGAAATCAGTCCTTCTGCCAACTCTGCTGCTCTTGCGTGGTCTTCTTCCAGGCGAGGAATTTGGTCGAGTGCTACTAAGCCGGCCGCCGCGGCGATTCCACCCTGACGGACGCCTCCACCCAGCATTTTGCGGATTCTTCGGGCATCTTCGATGGAATCTATGTCGCCTGCCAATACACTACCCATCGGTGCGCCAAGCCCTTTGGAAAGGCAAACTGAGACTGTATCAGTTCCCCAGCATAAATCCGATAGGCTTTCACCGGTTGCAACGGAAGCATGCCATATCCTCGCTCCGTCGAGATGGATTTTGAGGTTCTTTTTTTGGGCAGCCAGGACTAATGATTTGTGGTCTATAGCACTTGTACAGGTTCCGCCAGCAAAATTGTGGGTATTTTCTAAGCACAGCAGGGTTGTACGCAACGAATAATATGGGCCCGGACTACCGGCCGCATGCAAGACTTGGCTGGGCGTTATCTTTCCAGGACCTACTTCCCAGTTAAGGGCCTCTGGCATTCCGAGCGCCATCCAGGCAGCCGTACCAAGTTCTGAACCGAGGATGTGTGCCTGGGCTGGTGCCAAAAACCGATCGCCACGCTTGAGGTGAATCATCAGCCCTATCAAATTGGACATACATCCGGTTGGTACCCATAGAGCAGCATTTTTGCCGAGCATTTCTGCAATTCTGCGCTCTAGGCGATCCATGGTGGGATCGCGCTCCAGGACATCGTCGCCCAACTCGGCAGAGGCCATGGCAACATACATTGCCGGCGAGGGCTTTGTAACAGTATCGGATCTGAAATCTAGGGTTTTCATCGGGGCTGAATTCCTTGCTGGAAAAATTCTTGCTAGCCATTAATTCTATGGGGATCAAAACATGAAATACAGCATTTTGTGCAATATAGCAATTCACGCTTTTGTTGCTTGCTTACGGCGAGCAAAGCCCACCTAACAAGCAACAGCGGCCAGGATTTGCAGGCAAAGTTGACAAACCAAAGCTCTGCAATGCCATTAAAGGCTACCCCTTAGCCTTTAACGGCGCATGGCTAGACTTTGTCGGCATAGCAGTTCAACAACAATAAGTTGAACTGCTATACTGATTCAGTAGCACGAGCATGGGCAATCTGGATCTGTGTTTCAAATTTGCAATATTACAATGAAAGGCTGGGATATCGTGACCATCGAAAAGCGTTGCATTGATACAATTCGTTGCCTGTCCATGGATGCCGTGCAAAGAGCTAATTCGGGACACCCAGGCGCGCCCATGGGCCTCGCTCCTGCAGGTTACGCTCTCTGGACTCAAGTGATGTGCCACAATCCTGCCAACCCTGATTGGGTAAACCGTGATCGTTTTGTTCTCAGTTGCGGTCATGCATCAATGTTGCTCTATTCTCTGCTATATCTGTCTGGTTATGGCCTTGAATTGGAGGATATTCGCAATTTTCGCCAATGGCATTCAAAGACACCAGGCCATCCGGAACACGGCCATACTGCCGGTGTAGAAACATCTACAGGGCCGTTGGGCCAGGGCGTTGGAAATGCAGTAGGCATGGCTATAGCTGAGCGGTGGTTGGCAACCAGGTTTAACAGGCCTGGACATGAGATTATTGGTCACTATACTTTTGCCTTTGCGGGCGATGGCGACCTCATGGAAGGCGTTGCCATGGAGTCTTGTAGCTTGGCTGGACACCTGGGTTTAGAAAAGCTCGTAGTCCTCTGGGATGACAATCGCATTACTATTGAGGGAAACACTGACATTGCGACCAGCGACGATATTCCTGCCAGATTTCAGGCACAGGGCTGGAGGGTTTTGGAAGTTGACGGACAGGATGTGGGAGCGCTGGTTGCGGCCTTCTGTAACGCTAAAACTCCCTGCGGAAAACCTACATTAATAGCCTGCCGTACCATTATTGGATGGCCTTCCCCAAACAAACAGAATACGCCCGCAGCCCACGGCTCACCCTTTGGCGTTGAGGAAATCAAAGCCACTAAGCAGGTGATGGGATGGGATACTGAAGATGATTTTGCAGTGCCGGAAGATGCCCTTTTCGAGTGGAGAAAGTGTGTTCTAAGAGGGGCAGAATTTGAGGAAGCGTGGAAAGTCAAGTTCGATAGTTATCGCAATAGTCATCCAGATTTGGTTGAGGAACTGGAAGGGTTTTTGAAAGGTGACTTAGGCGTTGCCTGGCAGGCTACCCTTCCAACTTTCAAAGTGGGTGAAAAACAGGCCACGCGCGAGTCATCCGGCCAGATACTAAATATCGTAGCGCATTGCATTCCCCAGCTCATCGGTGGAAGCGCCGACCTTGCCCCCAGCAACAACACCTTTTTGAAGGGTGAGGTTGCCTTTAGCAAGTCTGAAGCTGGACGCAATTTCCACTTTGGCATCCGTGAACATGCCATGGGGGCTATTTTGAATGGTATGAGCCTTCATGGAGGAGTTAGGCCATTTGGGGCCACTTTTCTAGTCTTTTGTGATTACTTGCGTCCCTCAATCCGCCTGGCCGCCCTGATGAAACAGCCGGTTATTTATGTCTTTACCCATGACAGCATCGGCGTAGGGGAAGACGGCCCGACTCACCAGCCCATAGAGCAGGTGATGAGTCTGAGAATAATCCCAGGCTTGACCGTTATTCGCCCCGCAGAAGCCACAGAGACGAATGCGGCTTGGTCTGCCGCCCTGAAAAAATGCGATGGCCCGGTTGCTTTAATACTTTCACGCCAAAAATTGCCCATACTGGATCCAGAAAAAACTAGGGGAGCCATCAGGGGAGGCTACGTTTTGGAAGATGCTTCCGAATCTCCATGCTTGATAGTTGTTGCCACAGGTTCTGAAGTCCATACGGCTCTTGATGCCCGCAAAAAATTAGAAGGTGAGGGAATCCCAACAAGAGTTGTCAGTCTGCCGAGTTGGGAAATTTTTGAAGCTCAAGACTTGAGCTATCGCAAGTCTGTTCTTCCTGCCGAAGTTCCAGCGATAAGCATTGAAGCAGGAGCAACTTTTGGATGGCAACGTTACGCCAGCATCAATATTGGCATAGACCACTTTGGAGCGAGTGCCCCCGCTGAAATTCTATATGAAAAATTTGGCGTCACTGCCGATCGCATAGTCCAAGAAGCTAGGCGATTAATGAACAAAAATAATACCTAGGCGGACACTATGCGGTTGGATGTGTATGGCAGGCGATTACTATGCCTGTTGTTCCTATGTAATTGTCTGGTAGGACAGGAATCACCAAGACCCAACCGGCATCCAGTTTTCTCGATATTTCCAGAACCGCTACCCGAGGGGCGAACAGCCATAACCCTGGAGGCCGCAAGCCAGTTTATGAGGCCCGATTTTGAAAGTGCCGACGATGGGCGTACTTTTGCACGTTTCGACGGAGAGGATTGGGGCCTGACTCTTGACCTTGCTCGTGGATTTGGGCCGATAGTAATCAATTTGCGCTTACGTAGCATTTGGCGTAGCGGGGGGCTATTTGATCAGGCATTTGCCTCCTGGCACTCTGTCTTAGGTGTCCCCCAGGGAGGGCGCAACATGGCCCCAAAATATCGACTGGACTACACACTTGAAAGAGAGGGTCAGACGGTAGCCCAACTGGTTTCTGACCGCGCCAGCTTTATGGATGCAGATATATCAGTGCTGTACCCCTTTGGAAGTCCTAAGTCAGGTGGTCGTCTTGGGGCATCCGTCCAGGCTCCTACAGGCATTAGGAGTGATTTCTCGGGTAGCGGGAGTTGGGATGAACTAGTGGGCATCGCGCTGTGGCAGGGATGGGGACGCTTTTTGTTTCATACGCAACTTGAGTACGCATTTTTGGGCATAGACGATACAAATCCGTACAGCAAGGTATTGGATCATCGCACCCAAAAGAGGGCCTGGGGCGGCATTACATATCAGGGGATGGGGCAGAGATTTTGGAGCGGGCTGGGGCTGGATATAACTATTGCCTACGTGGAAAGCCCCTACGCCGTTGGCATACCAAGAATAGACCGGTCGGGTTGGCAACAACATTGGACATTCAACCACTCCCGCCTGCCCAGGTGGCGGATGGGCATTTCAGAAGAAGCTGGAACCTATACCAGTCCTGATTTGACGGTGTTTTTTCAGTATCGGTTTTGACTATCAGAAACTAATATTACACCATCTCCAGTTTTTAATGCAATAAATACTATACACAGATCCGCATGGTACATTGGTTTTAGTCCCGTAACTCGTAACTCGAAACTGGTATCAGTCGCAAGCCTCAATTCGCGTTAATGCCCCTTGTAAATCTCATTCCGTGTTATTCCCCTTTGCACGTCTCATTTCGTGTTATTCCCTCTTGCACGTCTTATTCCGCGTTATTGCCCCTTGCGCATCTCATTTCGCGTTATTCCCCTTTGCACATCTCAATAAATTTTGCAGGATTGGCCACATTGCCGTATGGCATGGCAGTCGCGCTTTCCTTCAAATACTTTCTGATGTCGGCTGGTTTTAGGGTGGGGTTTACTTGATAGCCCAATGCGGCCAGACCGGCTAACCAGGGGGCCGCCCAACTTGCCCCTCCTATCGGCGAATAGGAATATACGTCTTTCCCTAAATGACTTGCGTAGGTACGGCCATCTCCTGGCACTAACAATTCACCTCGGTCTCTGGATATTGTTCCAGCGGTGTAGCTCTCAGGTTTATCTCTGTCGTTTCCAGGCAACGGGCGCAACAGAGCATATTGCAGTTTTGTGGCATCTTGGTCGCATGTAATAACTAGCAGGCCCTCTTTTTCAGCTCTTTCAAGAAGTGTCTGCCAGACATCAAATTGAGCATAAGTTTCAAACACTCCGGTTGAAATACTTACCACTCTAATGTTTGTACTTTTGTTCTTATTGAGTTCCAGAATTTTTTCTAAGGCATCGATATAGTTGCGATTGCCTATTTGCGCCCCTGTCCACGATGCTTCAGAAACATAATAAAGTTCGGCTTTTGGAGCAACACCGCAAGTTTTACCAACAGCAATGCTGGTAACGGCTGGGCCGTGCATCTGGGGACGAACTCCTTCTACACCCAACTCGGCTATTAAGTGAAAGCGGCTCTCGTTTTCTGCATGATTTGGTATCAGGGGCTGGTCAACGATGGCGATGTCAACTCCGTGCCCGTCAATACCTTTGGCGTGCAATGCCCTCAATCCAAGGCCAGGGTTTTTGCCTGATTCTAAAATTTCGTGCGGATTAAATCCCTTTGGTAGTTTTTCACTACCAGGCCATTTGGTTAACGTATCGAATGGCAACTCTCTCAAACGCGCCTCTTCTTTGGTTAAATCAACCATAGATGCGTCCATGCCTGATAGCCCCCAAAAGGTGTCAATCTTATTGAGGTCGGACGCTTCGCGCAATTTTATTGCTCCATCTGGTGACCTTACTTCGGCACCAAGTGTGCCGTAACCTGCCAGTCCAAATGATCCGCCATCCATCCATAGACCATCTTGCATTCGTGTAAAGACAACCCTGAAATCGAAATCGTAGTAATAAAACATAACTTCCATACCGCCGTCAGGACGTGTTTCTTCTCTCAGGGGTTTGCCAATTAATTCAACTATCTCTTCCGGCTCACTAAACTTCCAGACAATTTTACCTGAGTTTATGGCCTGTTTAACTTTTTCAATAAGCAATTCTGCTTCTGCGGATGGTGGTTTTCTGACGGTTTGACCATTGCTCAAGCGATAGGCAAAGAGCCGGAATATATTGCCATCCTGTTTCATGAAAGCAACCTGAAGTTTGTCATAAAAACAAACGACCGTTTCCCGCCCACCTTCGGTGCTGCTGCGCTTATTTGTCGGGTTGCCCAGGATTTTCTCCACATCTTCAGGCGTGCTCAACTCCCATGCTATCTGGCCCGATTTTAGTGCCGCTTCGAGCTTGGTCTGCAAATCATCAGGTACTTGCGCTTGCGAAAAAACAACAGAAACTGCCGTAACTATGGCTGAAATATGGTTCATTACTCCGCCTCCTTAAAACATGTGTCAATCGGATTAGTCAGCAGCGACATCAGATGACTCTATAATAATATTCAGTGTTATTTTTTTTTTTTTTCAATACATTTTTTCAAAAAAGCACTTATTTAAACATTTTGCTTCAACAACTCAAATGCTTCTTCAATGCCTGCCGGGTTAGTGCCGCCGCCCTGGGCGAGGTCTTTTTTGCCGCCTCCGCGCCCTGAGATGGGGGGCAGCATTGCCTTTAATAGTGCGCCTGCATCGAGTTTGTCATGCAGGTCGGGACTGACACTCACTAACATTGAAACTTTGTCATCAACTATCGAAGCGAGTGCAATGACACCGCTGCGGTGCCGGGTGCGCACCTGATCCATCATTTCTCTCAGGGCGGTAGTTTCCAGGCCGTCAACTGAGGCTGTGACTAATTCATTACCATTGATTGTCTGGACATTTTCCGATTGCCCGCCGCCAGATGCGGCTTTCAGTTTGGTTTCCTTTAGCTCTTTTTCCAGGTGGTTGATGCGCTGGTGTTGCGATGTCAAGTAATTTTGAAGACCTTCCTTAGCTGTGTTGGCAGAGCGGCTGAGGCTCTGGAGGGTAGATTCGCTTGCCTGTAAAAGGTTCAGAGCCATTTCTCCGGCTACGGCCTCTATGCGCCTGACCCCGGCGCTTACAGCGCCTTCGCTGATGATTTTTATCAACCCTACTTCACCAGTATTCGCCACGTGGGTACCGCCGCAAAGCTCAGTTGAAAAATTGCCAATCTGTACTACGCGAACTGTTTCGCCGTACTTTTCGCCGAATAGGGCTATAGCGCCCGAAGCCAGAGCTTCTTCTATTCCCATTTCTTTGACCACGGTATGTCTTGCAGAAAGAGCTTGAAGCGTAGCAACTCGTTCTACTTCAAGCGCGCATGCGGGGTCAAGGGAAGCAAAGTGTGTAAAATCGAAACGCAAACGTTCCGCATCCACAACGCTACCAGCCTGCTTTACGTGCGTACCCAGTACTTCTCTCAGTGCAGCGTGTAGCAGGTGCGTTGCTGTATGGTGCGCTTGGACGCGCCTACGGTGTTCGGAGTCTACGACGGCCTTGACTTCGCAATTTTCTAACAAAAAGCCTTGGACAATTATCTGGTGCAGGTACCTCCTCGGCGCGGGAACAGTGCAATCCAGCACTTCAGCAAGTCCCCCATCAAAATCCAAATGGCCAATATCGCCAACCTGTCCACCTGACTGAGCATAAAAGGATGTGATGTCGAGCAAGGCAAAGCCTTTGCCCGAAAGCTTTTTGACTCTTGCATTATTTGAATTGAACAGTGCGACCACTTTGCATTTACATTCCAACTTGTCGTACCCCTCAAAGCGGGTGGCAGGAAGTTCAGCCAGTACCGAAAGGTCTCCCTGCAGACGCAGGTCATGGGTTTTTATGGCGGCCCTGGCCTTCATGCGCTGTTCTTCCAATTCACTCTCAAATCCACCTAAGTCTGCCCCATATCCCTTTTCTCTGCACCAATCTTCAACAAGGTCAACGGGAAAGCCAAAAGTATCATATAGCCTGAAAATGTCTGAACCAGAGAGTATCCCATCTGTCACATCGCAACTTTCCAGGAGCTTCAGGCCAGCGGAAAGGGTTTGGGAGAACTGCTTTTCTTCCCTTACCAGAGTTTTCTGGATTTGGGATTGCTCCCCTGCAAGTTCTGGATAGTGGTCGCCCATGGCTTCTACTACAGAAGGAACAAGATCGGAAAAGAACAGGCCTTCTATACTCAGCCTTCTGCCAAACCTCAGGGCGCGTCGAATGATTTTTCGCAATACGTAGCCCCGTCCTTCGTTGCCAGGTACAACGCCATCGAAGCACATGAATGTGGCTGCCCTGATGTGATCCGCTATTACTTGGCTGGCGGTTCGGATTGCGTGTACATGTCTGTCGGGTTCATTAGTTTTGGCAATTTCCCATATAGCATTGAAAATGGGTTGGAAGATGTCAATTTCATAATTGGAATCTGCGCATTGGATGATAGAAGCTGTCCTTTCCAGGCCCATGCCGGTATCAACGCTGGGTTTGGGAAGTGGCGTAAGTTTGCCGCTTTCGTCGCGGTCGAATTGCATGAATACCAAATTCCATATTTCGATCACTCTGTCGCCGCTACCATTTGGCACCGCATCGCCATCATATTGGGGTCCCCTGTCATAGTGCATTTCCGAACAGGGGCCGCAGGGGCCGGTATCACCCATCTGCCAAAAATTATCGCTCTTGCCAAAGCGCATGATGCGCTCGGGGGGTATGCCAACACTCTTCCAAAGTTCTTCTGCCTCTGTGTCTGCCGGCAATCCCCCTTCTCCATCAAATACTGTTGCCCAAATTCGCTCTGGGTTTAGCGCGAGGCATCCTTGTTCCAACGGGCCGGTGACAAACTCCCAGGCGTAGCAAATGGCTTCCGCCTTGAAGTAATCACCAAAACTAAAATTCCCCAGCATTTCAAAAAAGGTGTGGTGGCGCGCCGTAAAGCCAACCATGTCCAAGTCATTGTGCTTGCCGCCAGCCCTGAGACATTTTTGGCTACTGACGGCCCTTGAATATTCCCTTTTTTCTTTCCCCAGAAAGACATCCTTAAACTGAACCATTCCGGCATTAGTCCATAAGACGGTTTGGTCATCAGTAGGCCCGATCACCGGGCTGGACGCTACTATCCGGTGCTGGTGCTTCTCGAAATATTTTAGAAAGCGGTTGCGGAGTTCAGATGTTTTCATGTGTACACAACATTAATCAATGCCTGAAATGGCGCATGCCAGTAAAGAATAGCCATACGCCCAGTTTTTGGGCGGCTTCGATGACTTCGTTGTCTCGGACAGACCCTCCAGGCTCAACGAATGCAATAACTCCGTTTTTGGCCGCCAACTCTAAGCCATCAGCAAAAGGGAAAAATGCGTCAGAGCCTAATACAGCCCCCATTGTCCTGATCCCTGCCTTTCGGCAAGCTATATCGACGCTATCGACGCGGCTCATCTGGCCCGCTCCTATGCCGACCGTCCCACCGTCCTTGACAAGGACGATGCTATTAGACTTTACCGCTTTTGCGGCAATTTGGGCTAGGCAGAGGTCTCTATCTGAGGGCCTGGAAGCACTGCCAGTCGCTTTGATTTCCCATTTTTCTACGGGAGCAAAGGATATATCCGGCCTTTGCAACAAAAAGCCTCCGCCTATGCTCCGCAAGTCTAGACCGCCTGCGCTCAAAGGCCAACGGTCGGGCGTTTCGAGCAAGCGTAGCTGTTTTTTTGCACAAAACACCCCCAGAGCCTCGGGAGAGAAGCCAGGGGCTAAAATAACTTCCCAAAAGGTCTCTGCCATCATTTGGGCTAGTTGGCCATCTATGGGCCTATTAAATGCGACTATACCGCCAAATGCGCTGACTGGGTCGCTCGCCTGTGCCTTAGTAAATGCTTCTGAAGCGTTTTGTCCCAAACCAATGCCGCAGGGGTTGTTGTGCTTGACAATTACGCACCCTGGCTCATCGAGTTGCCAAACTACCCTGGCCGCCCCATCTGAATCCAAAAAATTGTTGAAACTTAACTCTTTGCCCTGAATTTGGATGGTTGAAGCGACGCCCTCACAGGCCGCCCCAGACTGGACATAGAGGCCTGCGGGCTGGTGCGGGTTTTCGCCATATCTGAGGCTCTGCTTGGATTGCAGGTTCAGAGAAACCTGCTTTGGCAACTCAGTGGCTTGAATATTTGCCATCTGCCTTTCCAGCCAAACAGAAATCGCGCCATCATAAGCAGACGTGCGGCGAAATGCCTCCAGGGCGCAAGCGCGCCTGTCGGTTTCTGACCATGTACCCTCCCTCGTCTTCTCAAGAAACAGATCATATTGAGATGGATCAATCAGCACCGTCACAGACGAGTGGTTTTTCGCGGCGCTTCTGAGCATCGAAGGCCCGCCGATGTCTATCTGCTCAATGCAGTCCTCAAAACAGGCGGCTCCATCAGCTATTGTTGCCTCGAAGGGATAGAGGTTTGCCACCACAAGGTCAATCGGTTCAATGTTTAGCTGCTCAGCGTCACTAGCATGTGCCGAATTTTTACGGTTGTACAGCAATCCACCATGAATTCTTGGGTGGAGAGTCTTTACCCGCCCATCAAAACATTCCGGAGCTCCTGTAAAGTCAGCTACTTCCATGGCTGCCAGGCCAGCATCCAGCAGGGCCTTTAGTGTGCCCCCTGTGGCCAACAGAGACCAACCCATTTCCTGCAAGCCTTTGGCCAGTGGGACTAGGCCACTTTTGTCGAATACGGAAAGAAGGGCGATGGGCATCAATACCTCGATGGAAATAATTTTACATTAGGCATTGCGCATAAAGCGATAACGGAAACTTACTTCTCGAGAAACGCATCTGTAGGTAGCGCAAAATGCCAGAATCGGCCATCCTAGTAAAATCGGAGTGATGTATGACCAACCCATTCAAATATTTTTTATCCCTCAGCCTGATGGTGGCCGCAACGCCGCTGGCCTCCCAGGAGCTATGGGATCCCCACTTCAAACTTACTGCCGGACTGGTGACCAATGCCGAGGGGAGCTACATAGGCCAAAACAAGGCCTACGGCGTGGTGCTTGCGGGGGCATATCCACTCACTATACGCGGAGCAGGCGTACTGGAAGGCGGCTGGAAGATAATGCCCACGTCTTCTGAGGGGTCTGGCCTGACAACCGTGAAGGACGATTCAGACATCTACTTTCTTGGGGCCATGTACAGGCACGAGATATGGCGGAACGGCCTCTATCTTCAGGGTGGCATCAGAGGGACGAATGCAAAGACATCCCGACAGATAGTCTACAAGGGTGCAGGGGAGGGCGGTACAGACGCTTCAGAAAAGTTTAGCGCGGATCGCGAAGTCAGGTTTGGGTGGTGCCTTGGGGTAGGCTATCGTCTGACCGACCTCTGGAGCTTTGAAGTAGGCGCATCAACCGTTGGGTTCAAAAATGTGCTGGGAGAGGCAAAAAGCGGAATGCTCGTTGAAGTTGCCTTAGTAATTCATAGATAGTGAAAAATAGTCTGAAAGATGCGCCGGACAACGAGCCATTTTGTTGCGCCATTATGGGTGAAAAGCATATCGATTTATAAACAATTAGGTCATACTATGTGCAGTCGCTGATTTGTGGGGTCACTAATGGTTCAGGTCGAAGTTGAATTTACAATCCGGCACTCAATGGATGAACTCAAGGACAGGTTTATCCGCATGGGGCATTTTCCTGAGTGGCGTTCGGAGAAGATTCACAATAAAAATGGGTTAAATGACCTCGCTTTTTTTGAGACTCGCGTAGTCAGTGTCAACTTACTCAAGGAGGAAGAGCGGTATGCCTGGTTTGTTTTTTCTATCGAGGCCTGCGGTGAATTAAGGAGGCGCATCGTCATTCCTAATGCCATTCCTTCGGACAAAAACATAGACAATATTGAGCTGGATGAATTTCTAAAGTTCTGCAGGGAATGTTTGGTTGGCGGGTCGGTTTCCAAATAGTCTTTCGGAAGGGCCAAGATGTAGAACATGATGAACAGGCAGATTAATGGAGAATGGCAATGCCAACTCTGACAATAAATGACCGACCAGTCACTGTGGAGACAGGTACGCTTTTGATAGATGCCTGTCGTAGGGCAGGTGTGGACATACCCCATTTTTGCTTCCACCCATACCTCAAGATTGCCGCTACTTGCCGTATGTGTGTGGTGGAAATGAAGGGGCAACCCAAGCTTGTCACAAGCTGTAGCACTGCCGTTGCCGATGGCATGGAAGTGAGTACTGACACACCGGCAGTACGCGAGGCCCGTGCAGGGATAATTGAATTCCTCGCTGTAAACCACCCGCTGGATTGCCCCCTCTGCGATCAAGCGGGAGAGTGTAAGTTGCAGGACTATGCTTATAAATATGGAAGCGGTGAAGACCGCATGGTGGACACCAAGAGGCGGTATGGCTACGAAGATTTGGGAGCCAAGATTGTTATTGATAAAAACAGATGTATCCATTGCACTAGGTGCGTACGCTTTACCAGGGATTTGACAAAGACTGGGGAATTGACAACCGTTTTCCGGGGTTCACACCTTGAAATCACTACGTTTGAGGGCCTTACTCTGGATGCCAACCCGTTTGCGGGCAATCTTGTGGATATATGCCCTGTTGGAGCACTCACAAACAGGGCTTTTCGATTCAAGAAGCGGGCTTGGTATTTAAATCCGATTCCAACAATCAGTCGCCACGGGGCAGATGCAAAAACTATTTGGGCAGACGTCGACAACAACAAGGTTTGGCGATTCAGGCCAAGGACTGAAGGCGAAGAATCCCCTACGTGCTTCATTTCTGACGAGGAGCGGCATAGTTGGAAACGATACAGTATAGAACCATCGCAAAGACAGACATCCCCACTACTTAACAAGAAAAGTGCAACTACATCAGATATAGCCGAAGCCCTTAGTTCTAACAGGTCTGTTGCTGTAATAGCCCAGGGCACGTTTGGTTGCAATGCTCTCCAGCAATTGGGGGAACTGGCTACTTCAAAATCAATGCGGTATGCTCACGGAAACAAGCGGTTTCCCATTCAAAATCCTGTTTTTCAAGACTCAGATGACGGAATAATTAACAGGGCAGGTGCTTTGGCTCGCGGGTACAGATTTGGTGCCCTTCAGGAGCTACTATCCAAAATTGAGTCTGGAGAAGTTAAGGCAGTTGTGCTGTATCACGATTCTGAATTTAGTGATGAATCAGAAAGTAGCCTTTTGCGTAACATTTTGGAAAGGGCACCTTTTAGCCTGTTGCTAGAACCTATTCCGTCTGACTTGGCAGATGTTGCCACTGCAACTCTGGCTGTTACGACATATCTGGAAGAATCTGATTTTATTATTGATCACCAGGGCAATGTTAAGCAGTACGCTAAGGCATTGGAGCCGCCAATAGGCGTTAAAACCCCTGCTGAATGGGTTAAAGAATTAACAGCGGTTGTTGCAAAAGTGGGAACTCTGAGATAGCCGTGCCTTCACAGTTATTGGTTGCCTATGATGCAGAATGCCCCTTTTGCCGGTCTGTGGCAGATTGGGCAAGAGGTCGTGACAAACTGGGCCTGATATTTTTTTTCCCCATCCAAAATCAGGAACTATTGCGAATGGCTCCCGAACTTGGTGGACTTTCACTTCAAGAAACTATCCACGGAATTGATGTGTCGACCAGGGCAACTTTCTCAGGAGGAGAGCTCTGGCTTCAGCTGTTGCGGCGCATGAAGGGTTGGCGGTGGTGTGGCTATTTGCTTTTGGTGCCAGGATTGTCAATGTTGACAGAGCTTGTTTACAATAGGCTGAACGCAAAATGTTGCAGGGGCAAAGCCGAGTGGCGCTAAGGTATAGGCTGTCATAAAAGAAATTGGACAGGGAAGTCTTTAGGAATTTATTGAGAGGGTAGGGAAAATGGAGTGGCCGCAAAATTTTACATCTCCATGGCTCTAACAAACCTATATAATACCAGTTTCTAGTTACGAGTTACGAGACGAAAAGCCTTGCCCAGCGCAGATATGCGCCAGGCATTTATTAAGTCAGCAATAGAAAATGGTATAATGGGGGCCTTACGCAGGATCAAACGCGAGGATGTTGCCAATATGGGTGAGCGCAACGATGACAGCAAACAATGCATACGCGAGACTCTTGCAAGGGCCAGGACAAAGATAAATTCTGCTTTTGGCTTCACTATGGCCGAAGTCTATTGGGACATTGGGAGGCAAATAGAAGAAGCACTTATAGGAGATGTAGCGTCTGACATAGAATCCTTACGCAATCTTGCTGAACAGCTAAAGGCAGAAAAAACTTGCATAATGTTAGGTAGAATTGAACTAAACACATGTGGCCTAATTGAAACCACTAGAATATTTGAAATTCTCGGATGGGAAGCCCCAGCCCAAATCAATGAAGATGGTGCCGTAAACTTGGCGATGGCTCTGGAAAAATTAGGGTATGGCATAATTCCAGACATTCGCTATCACGGAGTAAAACCTGAAATCACCTCACAAGTTGCTGTGTTTTTAATTGGCCATGGTGCAAACATTAACCCATCTGAAGAATTTCGCCGTGTAATAACTATAATCAGGATGGCTACATTGGTTGCTAAAACTGATTGCAGTGCCATTCCAGAAACAGGATTGTTTTGGGAAAGCCTGATTTGGGACAACAAAGGACTCACAGCCAATGAAAAGAATTCTTTGCAGGCGTACCAACAATGGTGTCTCAATATGCCTCAAGGAACTACAGATATAAAACTAATTATTGCTGACTTGAAACAAATGATTGCCGGGCTAAGTCCTAACGCCAAAAATGAGCTGAGCCATTCCTTGATAGTGGCACCTTTGGCAGATCCCAATATGAGCTCCGATGAAGCAAAACAGCTCGAAAATTTATGTGCAAATCTTGGCCTTGTCAGGCCAAGGGAATTGAGCCGCCCGAACACAACAACAATCCCAGATGACACAGTTGTTGACGCTACAAGCACTGACGAGGTAATTGCTGATAATCCAGTTTCTGTAGCAGGTCAGGGTCAGGCCCTCGTATTTGATACTTCACATTCTCAAGACGATGACCCAGGGCTATCGCTGGAGAAAGAAATAATCGGCAACGAAGAACAGCTGTTCCCTGGGTTACAGCTAGACGAAGATCAAATCCGCAAGAAAGAACAAGAAACATTGCAGATACGCAATATCCTGGAAAATATCTTTACTGAAGATCTTGACGAAGACGAGGATTCTCATTTTGAGCTTGATCAGGCACATCGGGCGCTAATGGTGCGCCTCATGGAGCAGGAATACTGGGAGCGTCCCATTGTCAATGAGATTTGCACCGAACTTGGCCTTATGCCGGGAGGTGCGCTGGAAGTGTTGAATGAATGGGCCTTTGCAAAGAAAAATGAATCTCTGATAGAGGACGAGAATCCACTATACTTCAATACAGAATTAGCCAGGGAGATCATTGATGCCTGAAAAGTCAATTCCGAAAATTCGACCAGCAGAGCAGAAATCTATTCTTGGGTCACTCAGAACGGGGGTTACGCCAAGCGCAGGGTTGCATCATATCCAAGTCGGCAGAGTCCGTGAAGTGGATTCGTTACTAAATGATATAGAGCACATTGCTGACGGCGGTTCAGCGTTTCGCCTTGTCATAGGTGATTTTGGCTCTGGCAAGAGTTTTTTCCTGCACCTTATCAGGGCTATAGCCCTTCAAAAGGGTCTTGTTACCCTAAACGCTGATCTTTCCCCAGATCATCGGCTACATTCATCCAGCGGACGGGTTCGCAACCTTTTTGCACAACTGATGAATAACTGTTCAACTCGAACTACTAAGGACGGAGGTGCTCTGACAAGCATCGTAGAACGCTTTATTGACAAGGCCCGAAAGGAAGCTGAAGACAAGTCAATTACTGTCAATGCTGCAATTGAAGAACGGTTGCACCATTTGACCGAATTGGTTGGGGGGTACGATTTTGCAAAGGTCATTTCCGCATACTGGCAGGGACACCTAAACCAAAGCGAGCAAAAAAAATCGGATGCAATCCGATGGCTCAGAGGCGAGTATAGGGTAAAAACAGAAGCCAAAAATGATCTTGGAGTTCGCACCATCATTGACGACGAAAATGTATATGACCACTTGAAACTTTTGAGCCTTTTTGTAAGGCAGGCAGGCTACAAAGGGCTATTGGTCAATTTGGACGAAATGGTTACCTTATACAGATTGGCCACTCAAAAGTCACGCCTTTCCAACTATGACCAAATATTGCGCATCTTGAATGACTGTTTGCAGGGCAATGCGAAACATTTAGGTTTTTTGCTGAGTGGAACACCTGATTTTCTCAAGGACGAGCGCAAAGGGCTTTTTAGCTATGAGGCTCTGAAGTCCAGGCTGGCTGAGAACACTTTTGCCCGTGCGGCTGGAATAAAAGATTACTCAGGGCCAACATTGCACTTGGATAATTTAACCCCCGAAGACTTAGTGGTATTGTTACGAAACCTTCGGCATGTATTTGCCGCTGGCGATCAGACAAAATACCTTGTGCCGGATGAAGCACTAAATGCCTTTCTATTACACTGTTCTGATCGGATTGGCGATGCCTATTACCGCACTCCTCGCAACACCATAAAAGCCTTCTTGGATCTGCTTGCAGTGCTGGATCAAAATCCAGAAATACAGTGGCAACAACACCTCAACGGAGTTTCTGTACCTTTCGAGAGCAACACAGATATGCCCGAAGTTCCCATCCAGAGCGATGAAGATGACGATGACGGCTTGGCAACGTTCAGGCTGTAGAGAGTTATGAATGAACCATCTGCATTTGGCCTTTTGCACGAAAAAGTGCAACGATGGGTGTGGGATCAAAATTGGTCTGCTTTGCGGGATATTCAGGAGCGGGCCATTGCCCCTGTAATTGAGGCTAAGAGTGACATAATTATCAGTGCTGCAACTGCGGCTGGCAAGACGGAGGCGGCCTTTCTTCCTGCCTGTTCCAAGCTAATGCAAGAACCTAGCGAAAGCATTGGCATTCTGTACCTCAGCCCGCTGAAGGCCCTTATCAATGACCAGTACAGGCGACTCCAAAGTCTGTGCGAAACACTGGATTTACCACTAACTCCATGGCATGGGGATGTAGCATTATCTGCAAAAAATAAGCAGTTTCGGGATCCCAACGGCATCATACTCATTACACCGGAGTCATTAGAATCGCTATTGCTTAATCGCATGACTTGGGCGCAAACTGCATTTCAATGCTTGCGGTACGTAATCATTGATGAATTCCATTACTTCCTCGACTCGGTACGTGGAAGACAGTTACAGTCATTGTTACATCGCCTGGAATTTCTCATCGGCAATGCGGTTCCCCGCATTGCCTTAAGCGCGACTCTGGGAGATATGAAGCAGGTGAAAAAAGAGCTTCGGCAGTTTGCCCCAATTCCGTGCGAATTAATCGAATCAGCAGGGCAGGGTAGCGACCTAAAAGTCCAAATTCGTGGGTATAAAAACCCCCTCAAAAGCGATGACTCCCAACCAAGTACCTCTGAACGCATTGTAGATGATCTTTTCAGATTGCTTCGAGGCAAATCCAATTTAATTTTTGCCAACAGCCGCCGCCGTACTGAAGAAATCGCTTCTTCACTCTCGAAGCATTGTTCCAAAGGGTATGTACCCAATGAGTTCTTACCCCACCATGGCAATTTGTCAAAAGATATTAGGGAAGATTTAGAAAAACGCCTTCAAGAGGGAAAGTTTCCCACGACTGCGGTTTGCACAAACACTCTGGAATTAGGTATTGATATTGGCCGCGTGGATTCGGTTGCACAGGTTACGGCACCACAATCTGTGGCCAGCCTACGGCAGCGTCTGGGGCGCTCGGGAAGGCGGGGTGAAGCATCCATTCTGCGAATGTTTATTACTGAAAATGAATTGACTGACAATAGCCACCTCAATGACCGGTTGCGCCTGGAGACATTTCAGTGCGTGGCTATGGTCAATTTGCTTCTCAAAAAATGGAATGAACCTAGCGACACTGGGCAGTACCATTTTTCAACGCTGATACAACAGGTAATGTCAGCAGTTGGGGCATACGGCGGCATCCGGGCAGACCAGCTTTGGAACTTGCTGTGCAAAAGTGGCCCGTTTCAGAATGTAGACCAGAAAATGTTTGCCAAGTTACTACAGTCCATGGGGGAACAGAAGCTACTTTCGCAAACCCGGGATGGCTTGCTGATACTTGGTGTCCGGGGTGAACGGATGATAGAACACTTTTCGTTCTACGCAGCATTCAGTGCGCCGGAAGAGTTTCGCTTGGAGTACGCAGGCAAACCATTGGGCACAATTCCAGTCGCTTATCCTGTAGGCCGGTTGATTATCTTTGCCGGTAAGTACTGGGAAGTTGCGGAAGTTGCGAAAGATGAAAAGAGGATCTCGTTGAAACCTGCCTCAGGTGGTCAGCCTCCCATGTTTGCGCCTAGTGGCTACCCGAATATTCACGACGCAATAAGACAGGAAATGTACCGCCTTTTTTCATCTGAGGAAGTTCCCATTTTTTGCGACAAAGCTACATTGACCCATTTTACGGAGGGATGCCGCACTTTCAAAGATCTGGGTATGAAGTCAAAGCCTATGTTGCAAATGGGCACCACTGTTTACATGCTTCCTTGGCTGGGCGACAAGATTGTCAGCACTGTTACGTTGATGTTGCATATTGCAGGGCTCAAGGCCAATTGCTATGGTGGAATAATTGATGTGCAAAAAACAGACATAGCGTTGTGTCGAGAAGCAATACGGAATATTCTTGCCTCTCCGCCTCCCCAAGGGTGGGAATTGGCATTAAAAATTCAGAATACTATCGAGGAAAAACACGACTCAGTTGTTCCGAAAGAATTGCGGGATTTAAATTATGCCGCAAAGAATTTTGACATTGATGGAGCCTGGAGATGGCTGTCAAGTTTAGATTTGAGTGTTGATTGATACTATGTAATGAAACTGCACAGCAATGTTAAATATTAGAACGATTTGAGGGTTATACTAGCCTGATGGCAGACTTGGCTTATTTTCCCGATTTAGACAGCATAGACCCAACCGTGGATATTTTTGCAGAGATCCGGCGGTTGCGTAGAGAAAATAACGTTCTGATGTTGGCTCATTATTATCAGGAGTCGGCAGTTCAGGATTTAGCTGATTTTGTTGGGGACAGTCTGCAACTAGCCCAGAAAGCTCAAAAGGCAAAGGCTGACGTGATTCTGTTTTGCGGCGTCCATTTTATGGCTGAAACGGCAAAAATCCTGAATCCAGATTCAACTGTGGTCTTGCCAGACACAGGCGCAGGGTGCTCACTGGCAGACAAGTGCCATCCAATGGTTTTTGAAAAATGGCTGAAAGATTACCCAGACCATGCAGTAATCAGTTATATCAACTGTTCTGCTGGGGTCAAGGCTCTTTCTGACATTATTTGCACTAGCTCCAACGTGGTGAGAGTCGTTAATAGCATTCCTGCAGGAAAAAAAATTGTATTTGCCCCTGATCGCCACTTAGGGCGGTGGGCTTCGATGCAAACTGGCAGAGAAATGGTGTTATTTCCAAATTCATGCGTTGTCCACGACCAAATTACGCCAAACAGGATAAATGGGCTTCTGGCGAAATACCCTAAAGCAAAAATTCTCGCCCATCCTGAATGCGATGCGTCTGTTGCCGCCCTAGCTGACTTTGTGGGTTCCACTGCGGCAATGCTGAAGTTTGTGGCCGATCATCCGGCCAAGACATTCATTATCGGAACTGAGGCCGGGATTCTGCACCAGATGCAAAAACAGAGGCCGGATGCGGAGTTTGTTCCCATCACAGTGGATAGTGGCGGCAGTTGCCCTCTGTGCCCCTACATGAGGCTGAATACGATTGAAAGAATTTATTTGGCATTGAGAGACCTCAAGCCTGAAGTAACCTTGCCTGAATCCTTGCGCCAAAAGGCTCTGGAGCCACTAAATAAGATGCTCTCTTTGGGTTAGGTTAAATAAATTGGGCCTTTTTGGGGTTGTTCTTGTGCCTGTGCTGAGTTTCAGTCAAAAGATGCACCTTGGCACTGATTCCACCAGTTGACAGGACAGCAAATACTTTTTACTTTTAGGTGCAAAGTCAAATTAATACTGCTAACATTACGAAATAATACGGAGGGAGTACCGTGGAGCAGCAAAAATTTCGTCTCGTTACCCGAAGCGACTTTGATGGTTTAGTTTGCGCCGTTTTACTCAACGAACTAGACATCATTGACGATATCCGCTTCGTGCATCCCAAGGACATGCAGGATGGAAAGATAGAGATTACCGACAAAGACATAACTACAAACCTTCCCTACGTCCAGGCAGCCCACTTGGCTTTTGATCATCACGTGTCCGAGACCATCAGAAATGTTGGTGACCGCAAGAACCACGTCATAGAACCTGAAGCCCCTTCTGCTGCTAGAGTTGTTTACAACCATTATGGCGGCAAAAAGGCATTCCCAAACATTTCTGAAGAAATGATGGATGCAGTCGATAAGGCTGATTCTGCACAGTTTACCCTGGACGAGATAATAGACCCCAAGGGATGGGTCATGCTCAATTACCTGATGGATTCACGCACGGGCCTTGGCCGTTTTCGCGAATTCAAAGTGAGCAATTATGTGCTGATGATGAACCTTATTCAGTACTGCAGGACTCAGACAATAGAAGATATTTTAGAATTGCCCGATTTGAAAGAAAGAATGCACTTATATTTAGAGCATGCAGAAAAGGCTAAAGAGCAAATTCAGCGATGCTCGACAGTCCACGCCAATCTGGTCGTACTGGATTTAAGGAACGAGGAAGTCATTTGGGCCACAAACCGGTTTATGATTTATGCGCTTTTCCCGCAAACCAATATCTCTATTCATGTGCTGTGGGGACTTCAAAAGCAAAACACAGTGTTTGCCACAGGCAAGTCCATAGTGAACCGTACAAGCAAGACCAATATTGGTGAGCTTATGCTTCAATACGGCGGTGGTGGCCATATTGCCGCCGGGACATGCCAAGTCGACAACAATAAAGCCGATACGGTTTTGCAAGAGCTGATTAAGAAAATTACCGCAGATGGGTGACGAGCTGGCCGTGGATGAATAATCCGCGATTGAGCTTGTGATCGGCCTGGAGTTTATGCGCCAGCTGGCGGATTGGCAGTATGCTCACAGGATGTCTCCATGTTGCTGTTCGGCTTCGGGGCGTAGCTTGGCCTGAGCCATCTCGCCTGCATTGTAGCTGGATCGCACAAAAGGACCCGAATAGACTGTGTCTATGCCCATTTTTCTGGCCAAGTCAGCCAACCTGGCAAATTGATCTGGGTGAACATACTCGCGCACAGCCAATTGTCCCTTGGTTGGGCGGAGATATTGCCCAAGAGTCAATATGCCTGTGCTAGCCGATGCCAGGTCGCCAAAAACACTTTTCAACTGGTCTTCAGTTTCTCCGAACCCCAGCATAAGCCCCGACTTAGTGCAAAAATCTGTGCCAAAACAGGCATTGCCCACACGCTTCGCTTCTGCCAGTACAGCTAGGCTACGCCCATAGTCTGCGCCAGGCCGGACTTTTGTGTACAGAGCAGGCACCGTTTCAAGATTGTGATTAAAGACCGTTGGCCCTGCGGCTACCACTCTGGCCACGGCCTCCAGATTTCCACCGAAGTCTGGGACTAATACCTCAACTTTTGCCCCTTTTTCTTTGACAGCACGAACTGTGTCGGCAAAGTGAGACGCTCCGCCGTCAGGCAAATCATCCCTTGTGACGCTCGTCAGCACGGCGAATTTGATTCCAAGTGCAACCACCCTTTCAGCAATGCTAGGAGGTTCGCCCGGGTCTGGTTGCAGTGGAGTTCCATGGCTGATGGAGCAGAACCTGCATTCCCTTGTGCAGATGTCCCCCAACAACAAAAATGTGGCAGTTCCTTTTTCAAAACACCGTGTCTGGTTAGGGCACCGGGCCTCCTCGCACACACTATTCAGGCGGCTTTCTCTCAGCCTTTGCTTCATTTCGTGGAGTCCTGCCAGATTTATCTTCTCCATTGCAATCCATTCTGGCAACCTTGCCTGCCCGTCTCGATTGACGTTGTCAGAAAAACCACCCAAAAAAGACACTTGCGCAACCCCCTGACTTACATGTCCATTGAGTCTACAGCGCCTGGCATCAGGCAAACCGGCGTGCTACTTGAGATGATGAGTTATGAATTCATAGCCTTGAAGCTCTGCCGTGTGCAAAACCGAGGGTTATGCAAATGGCGCATAAATTTTATTTTATGCCTGAAATAAGTTGACAAGCCAGGTTGCCTAAAAATGAGCCGTTTTCAAAATCTCCGATTTCGACCAAACGATTATTTGTGGAAAAAAATATTATGCATACAATAAACTAAAAAAATATTAGTTGAATTTTGTCATATTTTATTTCAAAGTATTATCAGGAGGGGCCTGATGTCCATACTTCCCTTAACTCAAAAAACTAGCGAAGCTCTCTTGGGGGCAAAGAGCATCGCCATAGAAAACCAGCATCCCGAAATTTTGCCCCAGCATCTATTTGCGTCTCTATTGCGTCCTGACATGGGCCTGTACCCCCTGTTAGAGCGGGCAGGCGCTGGGCCAGAACAGCTTAAGTGCCTGGTTGAGGCCGTGGATGAATTGATCGGCGCTATGCCTAAAGCCATAGGCGGCTCTGAGCCACAGGCCGGCCCTGCACTGCGTAATTTCTTGGAGATCTCCTCAGACACTGCCAGGGGTTTGGCAGACAGATATCTTGCGACAGACGCTATGATGCTGGCCTTTAGCAATGCCTGTACAGATATCCGCAAGGTATTGGACAAATTCAATGTCAGCAGAAAAGCCTTGGAAAGAGCCATCTTGGATCAGCGCAAAGGCTCTCAAGCGGACGATGAAAGAGCCGAAGAAAAATTTGCCAGCCTGGAGCGCTATGCCATTGACTTTACGTCGAGGGCGGCACGCGGCAAATTGGATCCTGTCATTGGGAGAGATGAAGAGGTGAGGCGAGTCCTCCAAGTTCTGTCCCGGCGCACAAAAAACAATCCTGTGCTGATTGGAGAGCCAGGAGTTGGGAAAACAGCGATTGTAGAGGGACTGGCTCAGAGGGTGGTTCACGGCGACGTGCCTGAAAACTTAAAAGGCATTAGGCTGATGGGTTTGGACATGGGTTCACTGGTTGCTGGAAGCCAATACAGGGGGCAGTTTGAAGAGCGTATCAAGGGCGTAATTCAAGAAATCGAAAGGAGCGACGGACAAGTCGTATTGTTCGTTGACGAATTGCATACCCTCGTCGGGGCAGGGTCGGCAGAGGGTAGCATGGATGCCGCTAACTTGCTAAAACCTGCCCTGGCTCGTGGGGATCTCAGATGCATTGGAGCCACGACTCTCAACGAGTATCAAAAGTACATCCAAAAGGATGCTGCGCTGGAACGCAGGTTCCAACCGGTTTATGTGGAAGAGCCAAGCCAGGAAGATGCAATTTCCATTTTGCGTGGGCTAAAGGATCGCTATGAGCTACATCATGGTGTCCGCATCAAGGATGCCGCTCTAGTAGAGGCGGTAGGGCTTTCCAGCCGGTATATTGCTGACAGGTTTTTGCCAGATAAAGCAGTCGATCTAATGGACGAGGCGGCTTCCAGCGTACGGATCCAATTGGATAGCCGCCCCCTGGAAATTGACGTACGAGAAAGGAAGGAATTGCAGCTACAGCTCGAACGGCATGCTCTCGCAAAAGAAAAAGATATTGCGAGCAGGAAAAGGTTGGCCGAACTTGACAAAGATATTGCAGAAGTCGGCGAAGAGCTTGGCCGCCTCAGATCTCAGTGGGAAGGCGAAAAGCTTCAAATTGAGAAAACTCGTACTCAACAAAAAAGGCTGGATGACTTGCGAATTGAGTTAGATCATGCAAAAGCAAAAGGGGAGCTAGAAAGGGCGTCTCGTCTGGAATATGGTGAAATTCCTGCTCTTGAAAAGGAATTGTTGGGGGCATCCAGCGATGAGCAGGCGATGCTCAGGCTGGAGGTGGGAGAAGAAGACATAGCTCAAGTTGTGAGCCGATGGACGGGGATTCCCGCATCCAGACTGATGGAGGGTGAAGCCCAAAAACTCATTTTCATGGAAGAACGCCTCAGTCAGAGGGTGGTAGGGCAGGAGCCCGCGCTCGGGGCTATTTCGGATGCGTTGAGGCGTAACAGAGCTGGCCTGTCAGATGCAAACAGGCCCATTGGCAGTTTTCTGTTTTTAGGACCTACCGGCGTTGGAAAAACTGAAGTTGCCAGGGCCCTGGCTGATTTTTTGTTTGATGACGAAAATGCGATGATTCGGATAGACATGAGCGAATTCACGCACGAGGCAGATGCCACTAGGCTAATTGGCTCAGCTCCGGGATATATTGGCTTTGATGAGGGGGGGCGATTAACGGAAGCCGTGCGCCGTCGTCCCTACGCAGTCATTCTTCTTGATGAAATGGAAAAAGCGCATCCCAGAATATTTGACCTGTTTCTGCAAGTATTGGAGGACGGACGCTTAACAGACGGAAAAGGGCGAACGGTCAATTTCAGGAATACAGTCGTTCTTATGACCTCCAATATAGGGAGCCAGGCGATATTTGAAGCCGGAGGTGCATCTGAAAACGCCGCTCCTGAGGTACAGGCGGCATTGATGTCTCATTTTAGGCCTGAGTTTTTGAACCGCATAGACGAGGTTATTACATTCAAAGCTCTGAACGAGCAGAACATGGCATCGGTAGCCAGAATACAGATGCAAAGGCTGGAATCCCAGCTTTCGGAGAGGCGAATTGGACTGGAGGTTTCAGAAGAAACCATTGACTGGCTTGCCAAAAACGGCTACGAAAAGCACTATGGCGCAAGGCCGCTGAAACGGCTAATCCAGCGGGTCGTAGTAAACCCAATGTCCCGGATGGTGCTGGAGGGTAGACTCAAATTAGGTGATTTTGCGAAACTGACTGTAGAAAACGATGAAATCAAGATTGATGCGGAAACAGTCCAGTAAGGATGTTAATTTACCGACTATTGTCGCGTCTGTGCAAGTCAATCTCCCCAAATTTGGCTCAAAATATGAACATAATCCTATGTAATTAATTCGCGGACGCGACACTAGTGCAATGTAACACTTAAATGTTGCATTGCACTAGGGTCGGGATTTGCTCGCAAATCACGACCGCTAGATGCTTGCAAGGCGGACTTGCTACGCCGTTAAGCAAGCATCTAAAGCGTTAC
>Ga0082212_10002793_pt1 | contig 25102 bp, 22 predicted proteins | sample TergutNt197P3_FD_71548 | JGI IMG/M metagenome (GOLD analysis project Ga0082212, IMG submission 71548) | Neocapritermes taracua P3 segment gut microbial communities from Petit-Saut dam, French Guiana - Nt197 P3 | ecosystem: Host-associated > Arthropoda: Insects > Digestive system > Gut ... | reverse complement strand
GCGTTTTTCGGTTAAATACAGCCAAGTATTCGCCCCCGCTGAACTTTGTTCAGCGTAAACCCTGCAAAACAGGCGAAAACAATCGGCACTTATCTAATGACGCGACTTTTGTCCAAGGCTCCTGGGCGGGCGTGCTTTGTCGGGCGAACCATACTATGAACCGTAACTGCAGCAAGATGAGGAAAATTCAACATATAATGTTGATTTTTCCTCATTGTTTGTGATATATATGATTAGGCAGCGCTCCGGCGTACGCTTTCTGCTGAAGAGTTGGGGGAGGTATGTGAGCATGGAAGATTTTCTATCTATTCAGGAGTTTTCAAAGCTTTCCGGCGTCGAGTCGTCAACGCTTCGCTATTGGGATGAAATAGGCATCTTCACGCCCCTTATGCGCAATAGCGAGAACAACTACCGTTATTACTCCACAGCTCAGCTCCTGGCTCTAAACTTCGTCACAACGCTGAGCGAACTCGAGTTCCCGCTTAAGACCATAGCCAACCTGCGTGAGGAGCGCGATCCCGAGAAGCTCCTCGAGCTGCTGGAGAAGCAGGAGCGCCAGATGGACATGGAAATGCGTAAACTCCGCCACCGGTACTCCATAATCCACGCGCGGCGAGAACTCATTAATACAGGGATAAAAGTCGATGAGGGCGACATTCTCGTTCGCGAACTCGATAGTGAAGATATGATCCTCTGGCCTCGCAACGTCTATCGTGGCGGCGACACTTTCGTCCAGCCGCTGGCGGCGTTCGTCTCGCAGGCCGGCGAGCAGCATATTAACCTCAGCTTCCCTGTTGGCGGATACTATGACACCCTTCAAGATTTTATAGATGAACCCGGGCGGCCGAACCATTTCATCTCTATCGATCCGACCGGGACGCATTCGCGGAAACCCGGCGAGTATTTGGTAGGCTATGCAAGGGGCTACTACGGTAACATGGGCGACCTCCCGGAACGGATGGCCGCCCACGCCCAGGAAAACTCATATAACATCTCCGGGCCCTTGTACCTTATATATCTGTATGATGAGTTCTCGACAAAAGACACGGATCAATACCTGGCGCAAGCGTGCGTGGCCATATCAAAAAAGCGCCGCAAATGAATGCGGCGCCGGCCTTTGGCAGTCGGGGGCAAATCCCCCGGCTGCTTTCTTATGTTATTTTTATGTTATTGTAATGTGGACATCTTTAAGCTGCCTATCCGATACCTCGCCCGGAGCGCCCAGCATCATGTCCTGGGCATTCCCGCTCAGCGGGAAAGCGATGACGTCGCGCAAAGACTCCTCACCGGCAATGAGCCTGACTATCCTGTCGATGCCGGGCGCCATTCCGGCGTGCGGCGGCGCGCCATAGTGGAACGCGGAGTAAAGCGCCCCGAAGCGCTTCTCCAGCTCCTCCTCAGAGTACCCGGCAATGGAAAACGCTTTTTTCATTATCTCCGGCGAGTGGTTCCTAACTGCTCCTGACGAGAGTTCGACACCGTTGCACACAACGTCGTATTGGTATGCGTAGATTTCAAGCGGGTCTTTCTCTTCAAGCGCCCTCAGCCCGCCTGCGGGCATAGAAAATGGGTTGTGCGTGAAGTCGATCTTTCTCGTCTCCTGGTTGAACTCATACATAGGGTAGTCGGTGATAAAGCAAAACTCAAAGGCGTCGTCGGCGATCAGGCCGAGGGAGTCGCCGAGCCATTTTCTGATTTCTCCCGCGAACTCGTCTACAACCTGAGGAGCATCGCTGATGAAGAATAGGGTCTGCCCGCTTTTGAGCCCAAGCGAGTTAATAAGGTCCTTCTTTTGCTGTTCGCTGAGATACTTCTCAATAGGCCCTTTGAAATCGCCGTCAGCGAACGTCAGGTACCCAAGCCCTTTCATCCCCAGGCTTGTCGCATGTTTAAGCGAACTGTCGAAAAAACTCCTGGGCCGGTCAGAGCAATCCGCCGCGATCCCGCGCACGGGCTTGTTCTTGAACGGCGGAAACTCGACTTCCGAGAAGAATGCAGTCAAATCGCGGATAATGAGCGGGTTGCGCAAGTCCGGTTTATCCGAGCCGAACATGAGCATCGAGTCATCGTACTTGATTCTCCTAAACGGCGGGGCGGAGACTTTTTTTCCCGTAAACTTTGAAAAAGTGTTATGAAGCACAGTCTCAGCTACTGCGAAAACGTCCTCCTGCTCTGCAAACGCCATCTCAAAGTCGAGCTGGTAGAACTCGCCGGGAGACCTGTCCTGGCGGGCGTCTTCATCCCGGAAACATGGGGCGATCTGGTAATACTTGTCAAAACCGGACACCATGAGCAACTGCTTGAATACCTGCGGAGCCTGCGGCAAGGCATAGAACCTGCCTTTATGCTTTCGGCTGGGCACCAGGTAATCCCTTGCGCCCTCAGGCGAAGACGCGGTCAGGATTGGCGTTTGGATCTCCAGGAACCCGAGCGACTCCATCTGCCTGCGCATGAAGCTGATAACTTCAGCGCGCAGGACTATGTTCTTGCTGATCGCGGGGTTGCGCAAATCGAGATACCTGTACTTCAGCCTGACTTCCTCGCGCGTAGACGTTGACTCATGAATCTCGAAAGGCAGTATGTTTCTGCACGCGCCTAGAATCTCCAGCGACTCCGCGTACACTTCGACATGGCCTGAGGGAAGTTTGGCGTTTATCGTATCTTCAGAGCGGGCGCGAAGCCTCCCGGTCACTGAAACGACAGCTTCGCGGTTGACGCCGTCGAGCATTGCCGTATCATTCAGGACGACCTGGAGGATACCGCTGTGATCGCGGAGATCCACGAAGACGATGCCGCCGTGGTCACGAACGGAATCGACCCATCCGGACACGCGGACATGCTCGCCAATACTCTCCTTGCGAAGTTCACCCGCTAAGTGTGACCTGAGCATTTCAGTCTGTCACGTATGGCAGCAGGGCTATCTGCCGGGCGCGCTTGATCGCGACCATAAGGCGCCTTTGGTGCTGCGCGCAAACCCCTGTCGTCCTGCGCGGCATGATTTTGCTGCGTTCAGAAAGATAGCGGCGCAGCTTTACAGCATCCTTGTAGTCTATGTTTTGTGCTTTATCGACGCAGAACTGGCATACCTTCCTTCTTTTGCGGTTGCCCTGCCTGCCTTCTCTATCGTTTGGCATTTTATCCTCCCTCGCGCGATACGCGCTGTTAAGTTAGTACTAGTTGAGCCATAGTAGTTCCGCTCCGCATCGCGCATATGCGACAGGCAGCGAAGCGGATACTACTTTTGCTGCATTGTGTTGCTGCTTAGCGTTGCTTTCCTAGAACGGCAGCTCGCCTTCGTCCATATCCAGCGCGGAGAAGTCGGAAGGCGTGACGGGCGCCGCTAAACCGGGATCGAACTCATCTCGGGGCTCAGCCGGCGCTGATGCGGAAGCCGACTCCCTGTTCTTCTTGCTCTCCGTGAAGTAGACGTTCTCCGCAACGACTTCCGCGCTGCGTCGCTTGTTGCCTTCTTTGTCTGTCCAGTCACGGAGTTGCAGGCGGCCGACGACCGCTGCCATTTGCCCCTTGACAAAATACTTCGAGACGAACTCCGCTGTACTCTGCCATGTGACGATGTCGATGAAATCTGTCTGCCTCTCGCTGCCGTCTTTAGGCGTGAACCTCCTGTCGACCGCCAGTGTAAATGAAGTGACTGCGGTCCCGTTTTGTGTCTGGCGCAACTCCGGGTCGCGCGTTAATCTGCCCATTAATACGATGTGGTTCATGATTCACTCTACTCCTCGATAACTGTTATTAGCGATCGCATTACACCATCAGTAATTTTGAGCACGCGGTCAAGCTCCGACGGGAAATCCGGGCTTGAGGAGAACTTGACAAGCAGGTAGTAACCTTCAGGCTTGTCGTTGATCAGATAGGCGAGTTTCCTCTTGCCCATTTCCTCGATATCATTTACCGTACCGTTAGCCTCGATGAGCGCCTTGAACTTCTCGGCTGTCGCCGCGATGCCTTCCTCGCCGAGATCCGGATCAATGATATACATGAGCTCGTAGTTCTCTGTGGTCTTTGACATTTTTGCACCTCCTTATGGACTAATGACCCCCGGTCAAGCCGGGAGTAAGGATAGCCGGCCTTTGCCCGGTCTTAGCCGGGGCGCGGCTTGTAGAGAGACATTATACATGAACATTCTTCTTTGTCAACAGGAATCGTCCAACGATTCCGGCCGATAGCGGTCTCTCAAACCCGCGCGTTACACAATCTGCACAGGCGCCGGAGTGCGCCCGTTGCTGCATGAGTCCAATGCTTGCCGGCCCCCCGCTTGAGTTCTCCAACCCTTTTGACCCACAATCCGCCGTTGGCTTTGCGTGCCCGGTCGCGCTCTACGGGTGCTGCGATTCGCTTGTGATTCTCATAATACGCGGGTTGCTGTCCAATAAAACGGACAGCCAACACGAAATTTCTTTTTTTCTTATTTTTTTCGATTTTTTTTTGAGATAAAAATGAAGTGTTACAGGTAGTGGATACCTGAACAGACACCGATTATTTCCCGGCTGCGCTCTGAGTATCTCGTTTTATCCTGCACGGGTCAATCCGTAGACCCAAAGCCGCCGTCCCCGCGGGCAGTCTCATCAAGCTGCTCGCAACGCAGCGGCTCCGGCGTCTCGCACCTCGTTATCACCATCTGGGCGATACGATCCCCGTCATTGACAGTATAGGGGCGATCGGACGTGTTCTTCAGCCCCACCATGACCTCTCCCCTGTAGTCAGGGTCGATTACGCCTACGCAATTGGCAGGTATCAAGCCGTGCTTGATGCTCAACCCGCTGCGCGCGTAGATGAACGCGGCAAACCCCGGCTCTGCGGCTATGGCAAAACCTGAGCCGATAAGCCGCGTCTCGCCCGGCTCAATGACGACAGGCCCATCCAGGCAGGCCGCCACATCATAGCCAACGCTGTCCTCAGTATAGCGAGAAGGGGGCGCCGCGTTTTTCTTTAGCAGCTTGTACTTTAAATACCTCAACAGCCTACCTTCCGATATTCCTGGCGATGAGAAATGCTTCGCTGGTTGCGGTGTAGATGTTTCTCGGGGATACGCAGTCCCCTATCATATAAAACTCCGGCGCGCACATACCCAGCTCCGCTGCCGCTTCCCTGCGCGGCTTCTGCCCGGTCGCGCATACCACGGTGTCCGCATCGTAGGTCTTTTCCACGCCTTCGCACTCGCAGACAACGCCGGTCGGCAGCACTCTCAACGCCTTAGTATTAAAATCAATGCCGAGCCCGCGTTTCTTTATCTCAGCCTTCAATCCTGGCAAATGCAGGAAGTTGCCCCCGTCGCTTATGTGGTCGAGCATTTCTATAACCGTTACATGCTTGCCCTTGCCTATCAGGTACAACCCAAGCTCGGTCCCAACCAGGCCGGCTCCGAGAATCACAACGTTTTGACCAACCTTGCCGGGATCGGTATAGGCGTCCTGCGCGGACATTACGTTCGCTCCTTCGACGCCCGGGATAGGCGGCGTCAACGGCTCCGCTCCCACCGACGCGATGATAACGTCCGGTTCCATCGACGCAGCGAGCTCAGGAGTCACCTCAGTATTGAGGCGCAGTTCAATGTTTGAACCCATGATGGCTGTTTCCTGCTGGTCAAGGTAGTACTCGAGCTTCTTCTTAAAACTGACGTCTCCTTCGCAGCGCAGCACGCCCCCGAGGCGCGGCGCCTTTTCACAAAGAATTACTTCATGCCCGCGATCCGCGCATGTAAGCGCAGCCTGCATCCCCCCGACTCCCCCGCCGGCTATCAGGACCTTCCTGGTCTTCGCCTTCGGGATATCATACCGCATCTCCAGCTCGCGGCCGCTTTCGGGGTTGATCGCGCAATATGGCTGGCCATAGTTCATCTCATTGGAGAAACACGCCAGGCAGCGCATACAGCGCCTCGCTTCCTTCTCCCTCCCGGCTCTCGCTTTGTTCGGCAGGTCGGGGTCTGCCAGCAGGGCTCTCGCCGCCTCGACGACGTCGGCTTTCCCCGAAGCGATTATTTCTTCCATAAGCTCGGGGTCGCTTAGCGCGCCAATTGCCGCGACGGGTGTTTTCACATGCTTCTTTATCTCCGCAGCAAGATATACATTACAGCCGTCTTCAAGGAACATGCTCGGATGCGTTACGGCGAACACTTCTTCGACTTCATGGTTCCCTGCGGAAACGTGGATAAGGTCGGCATGGCCGTCGAGCTGCTTAGCTATCGCAATCCCGTTTTCGATACCGAACCCGCCGTCATAGCACTCAGAACCGCTGATCCGCACTTCAATAGCGAACCCCGCGCCGACGGCCTTGCGGATAGCTTTGCAGACTTCGATAAGCAGCCGCGCCCTGTTTTCGATATCGCGCCCGCCCCATTTGTCGGTCCTTGTGTTCGTGATCGGGGATAAAAACTGATGCAGCAGCCAGCCATGGCCTGCATGCACCGTAACCATTCCGAAACCGCATCTCTTCCCCAGAGCCGCTCCTGCTGCATATTTATTGATCGTGCGCGTGATGATCTCATCATCCATCGGGAGGATTTTCCTGCCTTCGATCTCGCACTCGACAGGGCCGTAGGCAATCCCGCTGGCGCTTGCTCCCATAAATGCGGGGCTTCTGTTCGCGAACATCCCTGTATGGGCCAGCTCAAGGGAGGGTACGGCTCCATAGCTCTTCACGGCTATCGCGACGTTCGAGAGATTACGCCCGACGCCCGCTCCCCGCGAGTCAAGGCATACGTGCCCGTCGCCCCCTTTTCCGAGCTCTCCGTCGACAATGCCTTCGAACGTCGCGACGCTTGCCGCCCCGCCCATCGCTTTCCTCGCGTAATACGCTGCGGCGCCTTCGTTAAGGCGGCCGTCTCCGTTAGTATTCTGGTATCCGGTCGGCGACGCAAAAATCCGGTTGCGGAAAAACGTGTTGCCAAGCACAATCGGCTTGAACAAGTTCGGGTATTTGCACTTGTACATAATAGTCAGCCCCTTTCCTATCGGTGGCGCTCCTGCCGGAGCAATTGTCTGTCATGGTTTCGAAGGTTGAAATATGCGTGAGGTTGTGATAGTCTAGTACCGAAAACAAAGGCGCACACTGTGCGCCCCATTGAACCTATGTATCCAGCCCCGGCGGCTCCTGCGCATCGCTTTTCGCGGTCAGGTTCCTGATCAGCATCGATGAGTGCACGACGCTGACCGCGATAATAGCCGCGAAAATCAGGTTTATACTCGTGGCATGGCTGTCCGCAAGCGTAATCAGCGAGAACAGTATAGTCGCCAGATATATGAATATCGCTTTTCCGGGAGCCTGCTTGTTATACGCGAACCCCGCCGTGTAGTAGAAGCTCAGGGTTGAAGCCATTATCGCCAGGCAGTAATAGCAATAGCTCAGCAACACCGGATTCGTGGCGTTCTGCTTGTACATATATATCAGCCAGTAACACATGAAAACGACCGGTATAACGCTGAGCGCCAGAATCGCCTTGCGCCTCGGGTCCTGATACATCTCAATCGCGAAAAGCAACAGCGATATAGCGGCAATAATCGATAGTATCGCGAAGTAGAGCGATGACGCGCCAACTGCCCCGAGCGCATCCATCTCGAAGTAGTACTTGACTGACGCAGCTATCCAGACTATGCTGAACACCGTGATAACGAAAGGATATGCCAGCGACTCCGTACCATACGCGTTATCGAACCCTTTCGGGGAGGTATACCTTTTGCCTGCGAGTATCGTAAATACCAGGCATAATATCAAAACCCCCGCAACAAGCGCAATCAGCGCAATCGTAATCGGAGAGCCACGCTCGGGAAGCCCGGTTTCCTTGTTGAACACGTTCCAATGCTCCATCAGCCTGATAAAGAAGCCGGCCACGCCCGCCAGCAGGGCAAATAACGGAACAATTATTGACATTCTACGCATTATCATTATCCATTCATTTGTTTGATGCCGCCGGCGAACGCGCATGAACCGCCGCACGAAACAGGGCAGGCCGCATAGCGCGCGCACCGCAACGCGCACATTCTACACCAAACCTGCACATACGTCAAGGAACTCATTTCTATGAATAATCAAAAAATCACCGGCATATTGATATTGGCTCTCGTCTTGGCGGCAACGCTCGTCTCGCTATCCGGGCCGACCCGCTTCGAGGATGAGCCGGAGGCGCCTCAGCGCCCTGCTCTCGATGAGCTTATGCCGCAGGGCGAGCGCGTTGACAGCAGTATGATACTTACTGTGCTCGACGGCGGCGAGATTACCGAGATGGCCATGGAGGTGTTCCTGATCGGAGCGGTTGCGGCCGAAATGCCCGCGTCGTTTGAGCTTGAGGCGCTGAAGGCCCAGGCTGTCGCCGCGCGGACTAACATTATATATAATATTGTATGCGCGCCCAAATCGAATCACGCCGAAGCAAACGTGTGCACAGACTTCGCGTGTTGCATGGCCTACAGCGATGAGTCGCAGCTCTTCGCCGGATGGGGCGGCGACTATACCGCTTACATTGGCAAGATCATCGAGGCTGTCACGAGTACTGACGGCGAGACACTGCTTTACGGCGATAATCCGATTCTCGCAGTGTTCCACTCGTCCTCCGCCGGTATGACAGAGTCAAGCGGCAACGTCTGGCTGGAAGACCTCCCCTATCTGACTACCGTGACCAGTCCGGAGACTTCCGAGCAAGTACCCGGTTTCGTCACGGAACTGGCATTGTCATTGAGCGAGTTTTCGGAGATAATCTCAGCCAACCTGCCGGAAGCCGTGCTTGCTGACGACCCAAGCGAGTGGATTACAGGCATATCGCATACAGGAAGCGGCAGAGTCCGCGAACTCACAATCGGAGGCGTAACTATCAAGGGAGTGAAGCTGCGGGCTTTGTTCAATCTGCGTTCCGCGGCTGTGACAATCCATATCAGCAGCAGCAATGTTGTCTTCACTACGAAAGGTTTCGGCCATGGGGTTGGAATGAGCCAGTACGGTGCGAACGCTTATGCCCGTGGCGGCATGAGCTATAGCGATATTCTGCTGCACTACTATTCGACCGGTAGTGCCGCCTCTGCCGGCCCGCAGGTCAAAATTCTGGCATACACTTTGACTGAGCAAGACCCGGATCTCGCCGGCTGATCCCTGTCAGTTCAGGAGTCTGTTCGGGTACCCCGTCCAGGCGCTATATTTCATTTCTATCGCTCGATTATGGTTCGCCCGACAAAACCGCGTCTGACGATTTTTGAGTGACTTTTTTCGTCAGGCGAGTCCAGTATGTTGCGGTAATACTATGTGTATTACCCAACATACTGGGCGAAGTCTGGCGGGAAAAGCGCCAAAAAGAGGTAGGCGTGCTTTTGTCGGGCGAACCATTATATTACCATCCATTTCTCACCCGCTGCGGCTATCGTATCGGTTCCCGCGAGCGTATCCGCGAGCCTGGCCTTGGCAGCATCCGCGCGTTCGACAGGCGCGAGTATGCTATAAACTACGCGCTCCCCGTACTCCACATTCTCAATCACGCACCCGATTTCTGCCGCCTCGGATGTTACTCGCCCAATCAGGCTGTAGGCGCAAGTCAGCTCAATGCGCGCAAAAAGCCTGTACTGTGCAATCCCGGCGTCCGCAAGCGCTTTCCCCGCACAGTCGGAGTAAGCTCTTGAAAGCCTGCCGGCGCCAAGTAAAATACCGCCAAAATACCGGGTGACCACGCAGCAAACATCGACGACGCCCTTACGCCGGAACACCTCAAGCATAGGCAAGCCGGCGGTTCCCTGCGGCTCGCCGTCGTCTGAGTACCTCTCAGCGCCCCCGCGAAAAGAATAGCACCAGCAATTGTGCCGCGCGTCATGATGCTCCGCTCTGACGCGCGCTATTTCGTCCTTTGCCGCAGCTTCATCAGTCACATGCACTACGCGGCCGATGAACCTGGAGCGTTTCTCCGTAATTATCGAGGCGCCGTCCCCCGCCGGAGCCAAGTAGCGCGCCGCGTCCACTACACAGGCTCCAAACGGATTGCGGCGGGAGCAATATACTCTTTGAGCCGCCCATAGGACTCCGCATCCAAAGAAGCCTCTACAAGGATGCTATCTTGCGAATACTCCACTTGAAGCACCGCGCCTTCGCTGTACAGCGACTGGAGCAGCCCCGCTTTGCTGTGAGGAAGCATCAAGGTAACCTTTCTCCTTGCCACATTGAGAATTTCTGCAATCTTGGCAAGCAGGGCGTCCAAGCCCGCTCCGGTCCCTGCAGAAATCTCCAGCGACCGTTCATTGCGCGGCGGCGTCTCGCCCATGTATATATCGCACTTGTTGAACGCTTCTATCCTTGGGGTGTTGCCTGCGCCGAGCTGCTGTATGAGGTCGTCCACGACGCGGACCTGCTCCTCCCACTCAGGGCTTGAAGCGTCGATCACATGGACCAGCACGTCCGCGTACTTTAATTCCTCCAATGTAGCCTTAAAAGCGTCAACCAGGTGGTGCGGCAGCTTCCTTATGAAGCCGACTGTGTCGGATATAAGCGCCTCCAGCGTCTCGTCGACCCTGACCCGCCTCGTCGTCGTGTCGAGAGTATCGAACAACCTGTTGCCGGCGCTGACGCCAGCGCCTGTCAGAGCGTTGAGCAGCGTGGACTTGCCGGCGTTCGTATATCCCACAAGGGCAATCACCGGTATATTGTTCTTCTCCCGCAGTTTCCGCTGCGTGTCGCGCGTGCGCATAACTTCTTCAAGTTCCTCTTCGAGTTTTGCGATTTTGCGTCTTATATGTCGCCGGTCTGACTCCAACTGCGTTTCGCCGGGTCCGCGCGTACCAATTGGCGCGCTCGTGCCGGTCTGGCCGGTAAGGTGCTTCCACATACCCGACAGCCTGGGGAGCAGGTACTTGTACTGGGCGAGTTCGACCTGAAGGCGCCCTTCCCTCGTCCTTGCCCTCCCGGCGAATATGTCGAGTATAAGCGACGAGCGGTCGATCACCCTGATGCCGAGCGTTTCGGACAGGGCTCTGACCTGAGACGGCGACAGTTCGTTGTCAAACACTGCCAGCGTGCATTCATGCGTCTCCACCAGTTCCTTAAGTTCCTTTACCTTGCCTTCTCCAATGAACGTGCGCGGTTCCGGCGCGCCCCGCTTCTGCAGCGCTCTCGCCAGGCACACCCCGCCCGCCGTTTCGAGCAGAGCTTCAAGTTCGTCAAGGCTCTCTTCAGTGCTCCTGCTGCCGGGATCCATAGTATCTGCAGCTAAGCCGGCTATGACAGCCTTTTCCGGCTCTGCCGCGCTCTTTTGTTGTTCCAAATCTAACGACCTCCCCGGGAGCTATGGTCAAAACTCCCGCCCCCCTATGCGCGCAAAGACCCGCACCTACCGGCGCGGGTCTTTGTCAGTTCATAGTGTTGTCCGCATTATTGCTCTAAGCCGAACTTCTTGTTGAACTTTTCGACACGTCCGCTGGTGTCGACTAGCTTTTGCTTGCCTGTATAGAAGGGGTGGCACTTAGAACATATCTCGATTCTAATGTCTTTTCTCGTACTTCCCGTCTCAATGACTTCTCCGCAGGCGCACTTGATGCTAGTCTGGTGGTACTCGGGATGTATCCCTTCCTTCATGCTGCTCACCCCTCTTTCAAAAATCATACTGATTTGCGGCAAAAAAGCCGACGCACGTGATTCTAGCACAAATAAGAGCCTAATGCAAGACTTTTTTTCCGGTTGTGTTGTTGTGTTATCGCTATGTTACTTGTCACTTTCCGTCAGAGAAGCTCGTGAAGTTGCGATCCTTCTCCGGCTCCGGAGGCGCAACCCCCGCCTCGATGCACTTGAGGAGCCATGCCATGTTGCGGCCAAGAGTGCGCATAATCTGGAGGCCCTCAAGGTCCTTCCTCACATCGTCGGGCGTAAACCCATGAACCGCGTTCCAGTATTGCGATGATACGACAGGCATCTGCGAGATCGTGAAGTACTTGTTGAGCCTGTCAAAGGATGCCGAGGCGCCTCCCCTGCGGCAGCTTACGATCGCCGCTGCCGGCTTATGCTTGAACTTCCCCGATGAAGAGTAGAAGACCCTGTCCAACAGCGCGCACAAGGCTCCGTTCGGCCCGGAGTAATACACAGGCGAGCCGATGACGACGCCGTCTGAGCCTGCTATTTTTGCCGCGAGTTCATTGCACAGATCGTCGTCAAAGACGCATTTCCCCTCTTTAAAGCATTTCCTGCAAGCGACGCAACCGTGCACCGGAGCGGTTCCGATATGAAAAAACTCTGCGTCCACACCGCCGTTCTCAAGCGCCGACGCAACCTCGGCCAGCGCGGTGTATGTGCAGCCTTCCGCATGCGGGCTTCCGTTTACCAGCAATACTTTCATTGATAAAACTCATCCCCTTAAAAATTATTTCTACGCGTGGTCGTGCATAGATAGCATTCCGGGTAACTCCCGCGCAGTTTGGCGTGTGCTGCCTGAGCTTGCGCCGCGTCTGTAAAAATGCCGAAAACCGTCGGCCCGGTACCTGTCATTGCCGTGCCGAGCGCTCCCGAGTCGAGCAGGGAGTCCTTTATGTCCGCGACATCCCTCCCGCCCCGGGGCAGGATATCTTCAAAGACATTGTAAACCCTGTGCGCTATACCGGGCAAATCCCCTGTCCGAAGGGCTTCCAGCACCCCGTCAGTATCGGGCCTGGCAGCGATCCTGTCCGGCCTGACACACGCGAAAAGCTCCGGGGTTGAGATCGAAAACTGCGGCTTGCACAGTATTATACTGCATTGCGGGATAGGTTGCAAGTCGATAAGAATCTCTCCGCGCCCTTTTGCGAGCGCTGTGCCGCCCGAGACGCAAAAAGGCACGTCTGAGCCTATGCTGCTTCCAATTTCGCGCAGTTCTCCAAGCGACAGCCCGGCGCTGAACATTGTGTTCAGCATGCGAAGCACGCAGGCGGCGTCTGCGCTGCCGCCACCGAGCCCCGCGCAGACAGGTATCCGTTTTTTCAGTTGAATCCGCGTCTTATAGCCTGAAATACCGGTCTTGGAAAAGAATGCCGCCGCCGCTTGTGCAGCGGTGTTCCTATCGTCGTCAGGCACGTAACCGACGTCCGAACTGATGCTGCACCCTTCGCCGGGGTCGCATTCTATCACGACGTCGTCAGACAAGCTGAGGCTTTGCATGACCATCAGCATCTCGTGGTAGCCGTCGTCCATTTTGGAGATAATATCCAGCGACAGGTTGATCTTCGCGTACGCGTTGCCGGACGCTTTCATGTATCATCGGCCCTTCACAGTTATCAGTGCATTCACTCGTCATTGCGGGCTTGACCCGCAATCCCATGCCTTGGAGCCTATCCGTATGGGGTTCCGGGGCAAGCCCGAAATGACGCGACTTTGTCAAAACCGCTCGAACAGCAGGTCCATCAAAGCCGTACCTTCGCGCAGGAGCTCCCCAGCGGATGCGCTCTGCTCGCAATAGGTTACGCCAGTCTTGTTATCATGCCTGCTGTCAAACAAAATGTACGGCACAGGCGTACCGTCGTGCCCCCGGGTGGCTATCAGTGTTTTGTGATCGGACATAACGAGCATCCTGAACTCCTGTGGAGCGCCCCGGAGGCGCTCAACAAGCGGCGCGACAACCCTGCCGTCAATACGCTCGATGGCCTCTATCTTCCCTTCCAGGTCGCCGTCATGGGTGCACTCGTCGGGCGCTTCTATATGGATGCAAACGAAGTCCTTAGTTTTCAACACGTCGAGCGCAGCATTAACTTTGCCCTCGTAATCAGTATCCAGCAGCCCTGTCGCGCCCGGGACAACGCGCGCTTCAAGGCCGGTGAGCCTCCCTATTCCCCGGCAGAGCGGCACAGCGGATACAACTCCTCCCGATTTGCCATACTTCTCGCTGAAGTCCGGCAGCGACGCCGCCATGCCCTCGGCCCAAAACCAAATGCAATTGGCGGGTAGCTTACCCTCCGCCCGCCTCCTCGAGTTGACAGCGTTCCCTTCGAGCACATCGAAAGAGAGCCGCATCAGCTTTTCCAGCACAGCGGCGCCCTCTCCCCCGCTTGGCAAGAGTCCGCCAACAAGCTCTCCCAGATGGTCATGCGGCGGAATAAGCAGCAACTCGTCAATTTTCGCAGATTTCTGGACCGCCAGATGCCTGAATGAGGAAGCCGGGTAAACGGCGATCCCAGCCTCTTCGGCCGCCTGCTTGAACGGCTGCGTTTCGAACAGACCGGTCACCAGGCGGTCAGAGTCCGCGCCCTCAATTGAGCCTGCAGAATGGGACACCAGCCTCTTCTCTTCAAATGGGCCGTCGCCGTCGAGCGTCACCATGTTGCATCTGTACACGGCGTCGCCGCTCTCGAGCGCAATGCCCGTGGCCGCCGCTTCAATGGGCGCGCGTCCTGTATAGCACACGCGGGGATCGCAGCCGAATATCGACAATATCGCGGTATCGCTCCCGGCAGGCATACCTTCAGGTATGGTCAAAACTTCGCCGACAGTCCCCGCCGAAGCGATAGCATCCATATTGGGCTTCTTCGCGAACTGCAGCGGAGTCCTGCCTCCGAGCTCCTGCACAGGGTTATCGGCCATGCCGTCGCCAATAATCAAAATGTACTTCATGAAATAGTTCCCCTAGGACGCTTGCTCGAACTGGCTGTTGTAAAGCGTCGCGTAGAATCCTCCGCGCTCGATCAGCTCGTCGTGGCTCCCGCTTTCGACTATATCGCCCTGATTCATGACGAGTATGAGGTCAGCGTTCCTGATCGTCGACAGGCGATGCGCGATGACAAACGAAGTCCTGCCTTCCGTCAGCTTGTCCATGGCCCCCTGCACAACAAGCTCCAGCCTGGTGTCGACGGAGCTTGTCGCCTCATCCAAAATCAGCAGCGGCGCGTTTTCGATCATAGCGCGCGCAATGGTCAATAGCTGCTTCTGCCCTGCAGACATGCTCACGCTGTCGCTGAGCACTGTATCATACCCTTGCGGCAGCGTCATAATGAAGTGATGGAGCCCGACAGCCCTGCATGCGCTGACAACGTCTTCATCCGTCGCGCCTTCCTTGCTGTAGATAACGTTTTCCTTGATTGTCCCCTCAAAAAGCCATGTGTCCTGCAGAACCATGCCGAACAACGAGTGGACATTCTCGCGGGTCAGATCCATCGTCGCCGTGCCGTCTATCCTTATCTCGCCTTTGTCCGCGTCATAGAACCTCATAAGCAGATTAACAAGAGTCGTCTTGCCGGCGCCTGTCGGGCCGACGATCGCAACTTTCTGCCCCGGCTTTATGATTGCCGAGAACCCGTGGATTATCGTCTTATCAGGATTATATCCGAAGACTACCTCATTAAATTCCACAGTCCCTTCTACCTTCTCCAGTTTTTGCGTTACCGCGCTTTCATCGGGCATCTCTTCTTCTTCGAGGAAGCCGAAGACGCGCTCCGCCGCCGCCGCTGCCGACTGAAGGTTGTTCATTGACTGGGCTATCTGCTGCAGGGGCTGCGTAAAGTTCCTGATATACATTAGAAACGCGATTATCGCGCCGAACGTGATCCTCTTCTCCAGAACGAAGACTCCTCCGACGACGCAGACGGCGACATATCCCACGTTCCCGATGAAGTGCATCAGCGGCATCATCAATCCGGATAAAAACTGCGATTTCCAGTTGCTCTCATGGAGGGCGTCATTGATCTTGTCGAAATCCTCTATCGCCTTGCGCTCGCCATTATATGCCCTGACGACGTTGTGACCGGCGTATATCTCCTCGATATGCCCGTTAAGCGCGCCCAGGTTGTTGGAGTTGCGCCTGAAGTATTTTTGCGACCGCGTCATGATCAGCCTCATGAAAACGAATCCTATGACCGTAGGGGCAGCGGCAGCGACAGCCATGATCGGATTCGTGTAGATCATCAATGCCAGCGACCCCAGAATGAGCGTGATCGACGAAACCAGCATCGCGACGCTCTGGTTAAGCGACATCGTAATCGTGTCGACGTCGTTCGTGACGCGGCTGAGGATGTTCCCGACCGTGGTGGTGTCGAAGTACCTTAGCGGCAGCTTGTTGATTTTCGTCGAAATATCCGTGCGCATTTCCCTGGCGAAGCGGTTCGTCACAGTCGCCATCGAAAAGCCCTGGACATACGAGGCAAGCGAACCGCTGACATAGAGGACTATGAGCAGGTAGCTGACCCGCTTGACAGCTATAAGATCTACGCTCGCTCCCGGGGCAAGGCCATCGCTGATTATATCCGTGACGTCGCTGAGCCTCCCGGGGCCTACCAGAGTCATCACCGCTCCGAACACCGCGCAGGCGAATGCTATGAGCAATACGGGCAGATACCTCTTCGAGCGTTTGACGAGCTTGATTATCGCTTTCTTGAAGTCCTTGGGCTTCTCGTGGATGCGCATGCGTCCCCCCGGGCCGCCGCCTCCGCCGCCGCCTCCGCCGCCGCCGGGCCCGAAGCCCCGCATCGGCTGCTGTTGCTGCTGCGCCTGGCCAACTTCATACCGATCTCTGTCACTCATGCGCCAAGTTCCTCCTTTGATAACTGCGAGTACGCAATCTCCCTGTAGACGTCGCAGGAGTCCATAAGCTCGTTATGAGTGCCCATGCCCACGACCTTCCCCTCATCTAGCACAATAATACGGTCAGCGTCCCTGATCGTGCCAATCCGCTGCGCTACGATAAGATTCGTCGCGGACGCGGTCTCCTGCTTCAGCGCAGTCCTTAGCTCCCTGTCGGTCTTATAGTCCAGCGCGGAAAATGTATCGTCGAAGATGTAGATTTCCGGCGCTCTCGCAACAGCGCGCGCGATTGCGAGCCTTTGCTTTTGCCCTCCCGAAACGTTAGTCCCGCCTTGGGCAATCCGGGCGCCGTACCCGCCTTCCATACCCTCGATGAAGTCTGCAGCTTGCGCGATGCCGGCTGCCCGCCTGACCGCATCCTCTCCCGGCGCAGGTTTGCCGTTTTCCCCGAAAGTTATGTTGGAATGAATCGTCCCCATAAAAAGCACCGCTCGCTGCGGCATATACCCCAGCTTGTTGCGCAGGGCTTCCTGCGTGTAGTCCCTCACGTCGACGCCGTCGATGAGCACCTTGCCTTCGGTCACGTCGTAGAAACGGGGCACAAGGTTTATCAAGGTCGACTTCCCGCTGCCCGTCGAGCCGATGAACGCGACCGTCTCGCCCCGGACCGCTTTGAAGCTTACATTTTGAAGCACGTACTCCTCCGCGTCCGGGTACTTGAAGCTGACATTGACGAACTCAACTTCGCCTGCAACGTCCGGCGGAGATTCAGTAACGGCGCCGTCGTGCAGTTTCGGCTCCGTGTCAAGGACCTCGTTAACGCGCCTGAGAGAAACGGCGACGCGCGGCACCATCATAAACACCATCGGCAGCATCATAAACGCCATAATGACCTGCATGGCATACTGCGAGAAAACCGTCATATCGCCGAAAAGCTCTATCCTCTGCGGCAGCCCTGTCGCAGCGTTGATGAGATATGCGCCGATCCAGAATATCCCGAGCGACATGCCGGACTGGACCAGGCGCATAACCGGGTGCATGAGCTGCATGGCGCGCTGCACTTTCAAGTTGTTGGCTGTGAAATCTTCGTTAGCCTTTTCAAATCTGCTCTCCTCGAAATTCTCCGCGTTGTATGCCCTGACGACGCGAATGCCGGTCAGGTTCTCGCGCGTGACCAGGTTGAGCGCGTCTATCAGCTCTTGCATTTTCCTGAACTTAGGCGTCGCGTAGGTCATAAGCGATACTATCATAATGAGCATTACGAGAACGAACCCGCCTGTCATCGCCATCCAGGACAGGTTGGCCGTCGACATCTTCGTAACTGCCCATATCGCGGTCAGCGGCGCCCTGATTATCACGTTCATGCCCATAACTATAATCATCGTTATCTGTTGAATATCGTTTGTCGTGCGAGTTATCAGGCTCGCTGTCGTGAACATGTTGAGTTCCTCCAGGGAGAAGCTCTCAACCCTGCGGAACACCTCGCTGCGGAGCGTGCGGGAGAATCCTGCGGCTATGCGCGATGCGAAAAACCCGATGATAACGGACGACGCTACGCCTCCCAATGTGCAAAGCAGCATCCAACCGCCTGTGATCCATATCCCTCTGACGGTATCCCCTGCCACCACATTAGTGACGCTTGTCGTGATTTCCCTCATGTATCCCGGCAGTTTCAAGTCCAGCCAGACTTGCACGACTATGAATACAAGACTGAGGCAAAGCATGATGACTTCCCGGGCTTCGAGCCTCTTGAATACTTTTATCAATTTGAATCCCCTTCCTCTATTGGGAGTTTGCTCTGTTGCTCTGATATTTCCACTATGCGCTTTGTAATCCTGATGTATTCGCGAGCGTCGTCCTCGCCGAGTACTTCAATGACGGCACTCATCCTGCTTTGCATCGCCTCGCGTTCTTCGCGAGTGAGTTTGCGCCCCTCCTCTGTGATCGAGACGATGATTTTGCGCCTGTCCGCCTTGTCGATGTCGCGCACTATCAGCCCTTTTTCCTCAAGATTTCTCAACGCTATCGCGGTTCGGGCCGTGCTTCTGCCCGTCATGCTGCTGATCTCACCCGGCATTGCGGTGTGGCATTTCCGGTCAAGATAGTCCAGAATGAACATCTCGCCGTGGATCATCGAGCGCATGGAGTTGTTGCCCGGTTTCATTCCGAAGAACAGCCTGCCGGTGCTTTTTATCATATCCAGTACAATAGCGGAATCGTCCACGTTCCTTCACCCCCCATTTAGCTAAAGCCTTTAGTACGTAAATGATGAAATATCTAAATTGTTTAGCATTATATTGCGCGCCAAAGCGCTTGTCAACAGTTTTTGCGAAATTGTTCTTGCGAAGTTGGTGTGCGAATGGCAAACGTAACTGTTGACAATCTGCGGCAAGCAGTATAAAATGCCGTAAGAAAAGTAATGCATACAAGGAATCCGCGTTTTGGAGGTGTTCTCTTTGGAAATGGCAAAAGTGACCAGCAAAGGCCAGATAACGATCCCTGTATCCATCAGGAAACGGCTCGGCATCAGGGAAGGCGACAAGGTCCTGTTCCTCGACACCGCAGAAGGCGTAGTCATGCTCAACCCCGATACGCTGAGCCCCGGGGCTGCTCCTGTCGAGCATGCCGCCGCTGCGCCGCCCGTTATTCCGGACGACGCGCCGCAAATAACGAAAATGACCGAAGACGACACGCAAGCGCGCGAGCCGGCGCCGCTCACGCAGCGTACAACGGTAGCGCAGCGTGCCACGGTAACGCAGCGCGGCACGGACGCGCAGCACGGCACGGACACAGCGGAAGAAAACCAACCGTATGACGTCAACAGGCTGCTTGACGAAATACGGCTGTTCAGGGAAAGGTATTGACCCGATATGAGTAATGACATTTTTGAACAAAGCTATACAGGCGCCGACGCGCTCAACGATGCGCTGCTGGCAGCAGGGGTGGACTGCGTTTTCCTCAACTCAGGCACCGACTACCCCCCAATAATCGAAAGCTGGGCCAAAGCGAAAGCGCAAGGCCGGGAGACTCCGCGTATAATCATCAGCCCGCACGAGACTGCGGCTCTGAGCGCTGCGCAAGGATATGCGCAGATCACCGGCAAAGCGCAGGCAGTCTTCGTCCATGTCGACGTAGGCACGCAAAACCTCGGCGGGACGGTTCACAACGCCTTTCGCTGCAGGACTCCCGTCTTCATCCTGGCAGGCCTGTCGCCTTCGACGATAGAAGGCGAGCTGCGCGGAGGGCGTAACGCGCACATACAGTTCCTCCAGAACGCCGCCGACCAGGCTGGCGTCGTTCGAGGCTACACAAAGCTGAACCATGAGTACAGAAGCGCTAAGAATATCCAACAGATGACATACCGCGCCCTGCAGATAGCTCAAAGCGAGCCGATGGGACCCGTCTATATGACAGCGACGAGGGAAGTCCTTGAAGACGAAGGCGTGGATACCAGCGACGACATCAAGCGCTGGGCTCCCATATCACCGTCAGCGCTGGACAGGGACTGCGTAAAGACCATAGTCAGGGCGCTGTCGAAAGCGAAAAAGCCGCTTATCATAACATCATACTCCGGCAGGAACAAGAAATGCCCCGCCGAGCTCGAAAGGCTGGCTCAAAGCCTGGCGATACCTGTAATTGAGGTCAGCCAGACCTGCATGAACTTTCCGGGCAACAGCCCTATGCACGCCGGTTTCAGCGCGCGCGGATTCATCGAGTTCGCCGACGTCGCGCTTGTGATAGACTGCGACGTCCCATGGATACCGGCTCATGTAAACCCGAAAAAGAGCTGCCGCATCTTCTATATCGACTCAGACCCGATTAAAGACGACATACCAACATGGTATGTGCGGGCCGAGCGTTTCATGCGCGCCGACTCATATACCTCCCTGCGGCAAATCAACGAAGAGATCGATCAGGACTTGGGAATATTCGACAAAGAGCTCATTGAGTCAAGGCGCCAGAAAGTCAAGGATATCCATAAGCGCATCCAGGACGAAAGCGTATACAAAGGCGGCAATGAAGACCGCATAACTCCGGCTTTCCTGACGTCGTGCATAAGGGAAGTAATCGACGACGATACAATAATTCTCAACGAAGCGATAACAAACTCAGACTACGTCGGCAGGATGCTCGCCCGCAGCAAGCCCGGAACGCTTTTTTCAAGCGGTGGCAGCTCGCTGGGCTGGCATGGCGGCGCCGCCCTCGGCATGAAGCTCGCCTGCCCTGATAAGGACATCGTAGCTCTGGCCGGCGACGGCTCATATATATTCTCCTGCCCGACCGCCGTATACTGGATGGCCGCTAAGTACAGTGCCCCGTTTATGACGGTAATATATAACAATCAGGCTTGGAACGCACCCAGGCAGATTACCGCCGGCGAACACCCCGAGGGATATGCCGTGAAGAGCGGCGAGTTTTGGGCAAGCCTCGAGCCCTCAGCGAGGCTCGATCTCGTTGCCCAGGCAGCGGGAGGCGCCTACGCCGCGCACGTCACCGCTCCGGGGAAACTGCGCGATGCTCTCGCGGAAGGCAGGGATGCCGTCATGAGTGGCAAGGCGGCGGTTATCAATGTGATGATCTAAAATGTAAACTTTTAGATACTAGACGCGCTGTGGGTTTCTGTGGTACAATGGCTGCGGCGACCATTGCGCGTGACATGCGCTATATATGCCGGTGTGATGGAATGGTAGACGTGTCGCACTCAAAATCCGGTGCGGCACTTAGAAGGGGTGATAATGGAAGCCATTGGTACCACTGGGTTCCGAGGGTTTTAAAATTTCGTTATTTTCTCAGTTCTCTAACGCAGTTCTCTAATTTTTCCGGAAGGACGATTCTTAGGTTAATAACAAGCCGGTGTGTTGGAATTTGGTAGACGAGGCGGACTCAAAATCCGTTGGGGTAGACTCCCGTGTGGGTTCGAGTCCCACCACCGGCACCACGAAACGCTTAGAGTTGCAAGACTTTGAGCGTTTTGCTCTGTCTAAGTAGTGATGCGCATTCCAGTCGATAGCATCGCGTCAGCCGACCTGAGTTTCGCCTTGGAATCAAGATGCCCATAGATGTTTGCTGTAGTTCCGAAATCGCTGTGACCGAGCCATTCCTGTATTTCCTTCATGCTAACTCCGTTAGCGAGAAGCAGACTCGCGCAGGTGTGGCGGAGGTCATGAAAACGAATTCTACGAAGCTTATTATTGTCCAGTGTGAGCCTGAAATTCTCTGTGATAAAGTTAGGCTTGAGCCGGTTCCCCATTTCATCCACACATATGTAGTCAAGATAGTCCTTATTGTAGGAACTCTTACAGAGCGCGCGGTTCTCTTTTTGCTGCGCTTTGAGGTTCATCAGCATATCGTAGAAATCGGTGACAAGCGGAAGAGACCGGTAACTTGATTTATTCTTAGTCCTGTCCTTCTCCACGGTTATGTATTTCCCGTCAATGTTGACAGTTGTTACCGTGTGCCGGATGGTTATCGTCCTATTCTTGAAGTCAATCGCGTCCCACTTCAATCCGACTACCTCGCTGCGCCTGAGTCCATAAAATGCAGCCATCTTAACGGGAAGTTCGATTCTCGCTCCCTTAACGATATCGAAAAGGGAATTAACCTCGTCAACATCGTAGAACTGCCCAACGAACTTCGGGACTTTTGGTCTTTGCACTTTATCAGCCGGGTTGGAAAGAAGAATTTCGGTGTCAACCGCATATTTCAGCGCTTTTCGGATAACTGCGTGATAATGGATCACGGTGTTCGCAGCAACGCCCCTGTCAGTCATACAGTGTGTATAGAAGTCTTGGATGTGCCTTGGTTGAATTTCGCGAAGCGACAGGTTCTTGACTTCGAAATACGGGCAGATGACAGCGTTCACGTTCATGCAATAGCTACTATACGTTGTTAGCTCAATGCTCGCCTTTACCATCTTTAGCCAGTCTTTCAGAAAACTCGTAAAGGTTTCTTCCTTCTCTGTTTTCTCCTGAACAATCTCGAAATTCTTGCGGGCGTCAAGAAGCAAATCTTCTGCCCTCTTCTTGTTGCCTTTGACCGGAAGCCCTGTGCTGATCCACTTGGTCTTATGTTTGCCTGTCTCGTCCTTGAAACTGAGGACAATGTAATAATAGTTTTTCTTTTCTTGCAGGCGTCCTGCTACCATGATGTTACCTCCTGAAGTGTAGCAGCAATATTCACCTACCATTGACATGAGTATTCTACTACAAAATGTTTTGATAGTCAATACTTTAAAGTGCTAAAGAGGCTTTAGTTTTCCTTTAATTTCAATGATTTGCTCCGTTCAGGTACTCAATGAGCTTGATTTTCGGTATGCGGTACGCACGACCAATTTTAAGGTGTGCAATTTGACCTGAACGCAGCATTGAGTAGCTGGTTTTCGTGCTGACGCCGAGGATTTGAGATACCTGATTTATGTCCATAACATCGGGGTAATCCCGGAGCATTGCTCTGTTCTGACCACCGTGAGAATCGTTGCGTCGCTCGGCTTGATCGGCAGTATTTGTTTCACACGAGTTCATCTTACTCTCCTTATTCTGTGCTAGACCACCAGCAGCTTTTCCCAACTTGGGAAAAGCTGCTGCATCAATGTATCTACATAAAGTATCCGGGCGCTTTCACAGCCCGGAAAAACTGCCAGACTCTCTTGATGGCGTTGGTCACATTACAATCCGGTAAAGCGGCAAGAATACGTTCCCGGTATGCTCCGGTACTGTTGGCGCGGCTGTCGAGGATCGCCACAACGCCGGTGTCGGTCAATGCGCGTATCAGACGACCGAAGCCCTGTTTCAGCTTTATGAGCATCTCAGGCACTATTACCCGGCTCTTATACTCGAACATACTGTTGTATAGCGTCTGCTCATACTCGCCGATCGGGTCAGGGACCTGGAATGGCAACTTGACAATTATCAGCATAGAAAGCGTGTCGCCGGGAATGTCGATGCCCTCCCACAGCGCGCCGGACGCGAATAATACGCCGTTTTTTGACTGCTTGAACTTCTCAATAGCAGCGGAACTGCCGCGTTCAAGTCGCATGAGCGGAAACGGCAGATTCCTCTTTGACAGGGCAGCATGGACGCGCCCCATTACGTTGTATGAAGTAAAAAGCACGGCTGTATGGCCGTGCGCCGCAAGTATCAGCCGCTCCACTTCATCTGTGACCGCATCAATATACGCCATATCCTTATTATCCGGGAATGGTATATTCTCGCTTATATAAAGAAGCGCGTTTTCGCGGTGATTGAACGGTGACGGCTTGCTCACCTCTGATATCCTATTGCCAAGCCGATCCAGACCGAGCGTCCTTTTGATGTGCGAGAAGTCGCCGCTTGCTGATAGAGTGCCGGACGTCAGTATCGTTGGGATACCTCTGCTCCAGAAATCGTTGAACAAGCGTTCGTCTATATCCTTTGGCACAGAATGGAGCGAGATATCTCCATCGGAAGGCTGCTCGATCCAGCATATCAGATCCTTGTGTAGAGAAAATGCAGCGGCTTGTTCGCGTATCCGGCTTATCTCCCAAAGCAGTTGCGATTTGCGATACTCATGATTCTGCATCACAGTTTCAGATGTAAGCTGTTCATATAGCCTGTCCGCGATGTCGCGTATATTCCGCAGGTGCCGCGTCGCGGATTTATCCAGTTCGGCGCAGAGCCGCTCCGCTTCATCCACGTTTTCTTCGGCGATGCTTTCTTCCAGATTGTCAAAAAAGCGTTCGTTCTCGCTAAGCAGCTTCTTTGATGTTTTCATAACGGAAACCGCAGAGGACTTCATGCAAAACTTGAGTGAGCTGAGATATCCAATCATTTTCGGTACGTCATCGCTCATAAACTCCGCACCATACATCGAACGCGCCGCAGATAGCAGCTTGTGCGCTTCGTCCACTATTATTGTTTGGTAATTCGGTATTAGCGGGAGCTTGCCGCTTGACCTGTGTATCGCGTCGGCTATGAGGTAATTATGGTTGACTACCTGAATGTCGATCTTCGGGTCTGATGATTTCTTTACGAAGTGTCGATACCGGCATGTATCGCGGTACGGACAGTGTTCACTACAGCGAGGCGGCACTTTAATTTGACGCTTGACGTGGGCGCTCAGTCCAGCCGTCTCGGAAAGGTCGATGGGTGCAGAAGGCTTGAACAGTTCTTCCAAAGCCTGCTTTGCGGCTTCATCGCTTTCATTTTCATACTGCGAAACCAAGTTGCGGTCACAGATATAATGATCGCGTCCTTTGCGGAGCGCGCATGTTAGCGAGGTTTTAATGACGCCGTGATCGAGCATTATCCGTGACAGTTCCGGGATGTAATCCGCTACTATCGCTTTTTGGAGCGCGATACTCGACGTCGCTATTACGATAGGCATGTTCGCCATATCAGGTACACTCATTTTAGGATAGAACGACCTGTTCCAGAAATCATTCAGCCTGCCTCGCTTTGCGAGAATAGCGGGTATCAGGTATGCGAGGGTCTTTCCTGTTCCGACCTCAGATTCGGCGAGGATGTTCTTACGGTCTTTGATCGTTTCAAAAATGCTTTCAGCGAGGCTGATTTGCTCCTTGCGGACAGCATAGCCGTATCGCGGAAGCATTTTCTTGAATATCGACTGTAGGATCTCCCTACCTTTATTATATGTAATGTTCGTGTTGAAA
>Ga0082212_10002792_pt1 | contig 25112 bp, 20 predicted proteins | sample TergutNt197P3_FD_71548 | JGI IMG/M metagenome (GOLD analysis project Ga0082212, IMG submission 71548) | Neocapritermes taracua P3 segment gut microbial communities from Petit-Saut dam, French Guiana - Nt197 P3 | ecosystem: Host-associated > Arthropoda: Insects > Digestive system > Gut ... | reverse complement strand
AGCCCATCAAAGAGCGCTTTAGGGGAGCCGATTTCAAGAAAGCTTTTAAGCATGTTCATATTCAGGCTCTTTCCAAAGCGCCTGGGGCGCAAAATGAGCTTTGATTCGCTCATATTGCCCAAAACCTCAGCTATGAACATCGATTTGTCAACAAAATAGCAGCCATTTATGACTGTTGGGAAGTCGTCAGTGCTAATCGGCAAATTCTTCTTCATGCAAACCTCCAAGATTAATATAGCAGAAGCAGCACTTTCATGCAAAAACGGATATGTTGAGAGCCGTGCTTCGTTATTTTAATGCGCTGCCAAGCCGCAAGCTATTAAGCAATGCAAAGTGCATATTTCAATAGGAGGCTAGCCGTGATGGATGGTTGGCAAGCAGCATAAAAATGACGATAATGGCCAAGCGCTGCGCTTGGTGCTGCTAAGCTATAGGCTTGTCGGCAGCTGCTTATAGCGCTAATAGAAATAAACAAGAAGGCGCATATCTTTTGCCCTGCCAGCCAATTTCCATTTAGAGCCTTCAAAACCTATTCTTGAATTATTTGGCATTCTTTGCTACACTATAATTGAATATTATTTGTAAAATTAGTTTTTGGGAGGGGTGAGGGCAATGGCCTAATTGCATCGGCTGCAAACGCGCTCTGATTAATCGCAATTGATACATTAGGAGGGTATTATGGAGGAAAAAAAAGCTCAGCAAATGACTAACCTTGCTACGTGGATGTTCTTTTTGAATTACTTCACACAATTCTTTGGCTCTGCTGTAGCAGGCAGCTTTATGAACCTTTTCATGACTAATTACATGCTGCTCACCCCAATGGTGGTTGCAGGTGTGCTGACAGTGGGAAGGGCAGTTGATACCGGCTTGTCCTTAATAGCCGGAAGCGTCGTACAAAAAATGAATTTCAAAACAGGGCCGTACCGTACATGGCTTTTAATTCATGCGCCGCTTTTGATAATCGGCAATTTCATGATGTTTTTGAACCCTGATCTTCCCGGAAACGGCAAGCTGTGGTTCTTTATTGCCGGCTACATTATAAGGACACTGCCAGTGAACTTTGTTTTTGCAGCGCAAAATACTCTGGTTACAGTCGTTGCCGGCGCTGACAGCAATAACAGAATAACGTTGAACGCGAGAAACTCTCAAGGCATGAATGCAGCAACAATAATCACCTCAGCGGTTACAATAACCTTTATTAACTACTTCAACTCAAGGTTTGCTGATGGCCGCGGGTATTTGATCGTAAGCATGATCTACCTGACGCTTCAATTTGTCGGACAGGTTGTCGTATACATCTACCTTGCGCCATACGACAAATATGACCCTGATCTCAAAAGAGTGCAGGGAAGCTCAAAGAACGTTGGAATGGGGCTTGTATATGCAGACACTTTCAAAAATCCTTACATATGGCTGCTGATATTTATTGCTCTATTCTTCAATTTGTCATACTTCACAATTGTGCCAAACGCTGTGTATGTTTTCACCTATGCCATGGGAAATATGAACTTAATGGCACTAAACAACACTATAACCAGCATCGTAGGCCTTGGCATCGCATTCATAGCGCCACCGATAGCCAAAAAGCTTGGCAAGAGGAATTCAGTGCTTATCGGAAACCTTTCAGGAGCGATATTCAACACCTGCCTTGCTCTTTTTGGCGGCACCAGGTTTCCGCTGTTTCTGGCAATCAGCATATGTATGAGGCTCTTTGCAGGGCCTGGCGGAGTTGTCGGCCTTAACCTGTGGATGGATGCAGCAGAGTACCAGATGTACAAGACCGGCAGGGACTCAAGGCCGTTCATACTATCGCTTAACTCTATCTGTATGAGGGTTGCGCAGCTCATAGCGTCATTCTCAACTGCATGGGTTCTCATTTTCTGCGAGTATGTTTCCTACGGCCCGGGCGATGTGCGCCTGAATCCGCAAAAGCTGGTTTGGGGCATTTATGGCATAGCAGCAGTTTGCAGCCTTTGCCAATTCATTGGCTATGTGCTGTTTCGGATTACAGACGAGCAGTCAGCAGAGTATGCTGAGCACAACCGCAAGATGCTTGCCGAGAGGGCTGCCGAGCAGGCTAAAGAAGGCGAGCCTGCATAGCATTTCGCTCTTGGGCAAAATTGCAGTGGCCATAACAAACGAAAGAAGGCATTCACCTGCTATGTATCAGATGAATGCCTTTTGCCATAATGGCATGTTCTGGATATTTATATGTTCACTACATTGATGCAAACTTTTTGCGGGAGTACTCGTACAGCTCCTCACTAAAAGCAGGGTTCATGCCAGCAGGGGAGAACCCAACTGTGCATGGCTTGCCGGCTACTGCAAACCTGTCAACGAAATCCCTTGCAGCTTGGCGGTAAACTTCCTCCGGTGCGCCTTCCGGCACTGGATCAGGGCTAACGCCGACAATAATCCTGTCGCCATATCTTTCCCAAAGATCTCTTGTATTGTTCATTGTCTGAGGCTGCCACTCTTCGAAACCGGCTTCTATGAATAGTTCGACTCTGTCTTCAACATGCCCGCATGAGTGCAGTGATGTATAGCGGCCTTTGCTGTGTATATGGTTGCAAATCTGCTTCATGAATGGCAGGAAGAGCTTTCTTGCGATTTCCTCTGAGAAGAAAGGCGCTTTCTGGCTGCCCCAGTCATCATGCACGTTGATGCCGTCAAGGCTTGGGAAATGCTCAACCATTTTGTCGATGACTCTGCATCCGAGGTCTGTCAATGCTTGGAACAGCTCCATAACAGCATCCTGCTGCTCTTCGTCTACAAGCGCTATGGCAGCATTTTCAAAGTCCATGAATGATATCAGGCGCTCAAACCAAAAGCCGTTTACGAGCGAAACTATCGGGGCAAACCTTGTGTCTATCTTTGTGTCTTCGGCAGCTTTTGCCCAATCCCATTCGTCAATGTTAGGGATTATAACCTTATCTTTCCATTCATTGGCATCTGTAAACAGGGGGTTGCCGCCGCGGGTGATCGAACCGCCTGAGGTAGCCTCAAATTCCCAGAAGCGCCCGAAGGCGTCGCTTATGTCCCTTCCTCTGCCAAGGTTGGTGTTGTAAAGATCAGGATGTACCATTGCTGTGTCGAATCCGCCCGGCAGCCAATAAGGCTTCTTGTCATAATACAGGGCGCGTGTATTTTCGCGAGGGTTAACAGGCGTGTTGTAGACTGGTATGCCAGGGCCGCCAAAGAAACCAGGCCTTTCGTCTACGACCCTTCGCTCATGCTTGGAATAAGGTATAGATCTTTGCATTTTCATTCCTCTTTCGTATAATTATTGATATGTTAATTGTATTAGCCAATAGGAAAAGAGCGCTAGGCGCATGCCGGATTGGCTCTTTGGGAAGGGCAACGCTATGCTTAGCCCATCGCTAATTATACTGGCTGTAACGATTCTAGCATATTTGAACCTCTTTCAACAATATCAAGTTTTCTGTGAGGCCCGTGTTTGGGAATTTCGTCTATATTTCATTGCAACTATAACAATATTGGCATGTTTGGCTATTTCTACAATATGTTCAGGCAGAAAGCCCCCTCTTTTGATTCCCGCCAAAGCGATCTTCAGAACAAAAAGCAGCAGCGAATATTAAAGAATGTTTCGTCTGTTTTTCCGCTATAGCATGAACAGTGCTTCAGCCATGCCGGCATTTATACATATGATGGAGTGGCCGAGCCTATTCGCCTTCCTCTTCTTAATCATCGTAGCCGTCTTCATCATCTTCATAATAGCCAAAATAGTCATCATCGTCATCATCATCCCCATATTGGCTTACTTCACCGACGCTTCTTAAAACAATTGGCATATCAGTTTGCTCTTCAGTGTAGCGAAGAACCTTTATTGTGAAACGCCATTCGTCTCCATAATCGAAAAGGTAAAGGAATTTGGCGCCTTTTTTCAAGCGGAACCTCGATAGCTTTGCTTCACTCGAATACCCGCGCGCCATGCTGAGATCGCATAAGCTGCATACATACTCCATGCTTGAATCCCATGCTCTGTTGTTCATGAAGAAAGAATGCAAATGGTCATTGTCAAATTGAAATGATTTCAGTATTGCTGTACTCAAATCTTCCAGCGTATTTTCAACGCCTAATTGTATATGCCGGTAATAACCTGTTCCCAGCGATACGCTGAGCACAATCGACTGGCTCATAGATTCCCTCCTGGCCTTTCTTAATATTTGCGTCCGGCTTATGCACGTTTGGCCGCTGCCGTACGCGGCAGCTGTTTAAGCGCTTTTGCCGCATTAAGCAGGCATTCTGCTTTTCCATTTGCCCACCGCTATGCCAAAACCCTCAAAGCGCGCCGGTAATGAGCGAGGGCGATGAATGCATCTAATATAGGGTTATCATAGCAAATGTCGGAAAACAAGGCAAAATGCAAATAAATAGTATTTCCCTGCATTCGCAGCAACTCCAAGCTAAAGCGAACACATGCTCCCAAACCCATAAATCTTATATAAGGTTGACATATATACTGCATAAATGTATATTGGCATTGACATGAAACGGCGGGATAGATTGCGGAATTAATCGATGCTTGCCGGTATAATTGCATAACGCAAATTTAAAGCTTTGAGCTATTTCAGCTTTGAAATGAAGCTGCAATGCCTAATGCCAAAGCAGCGCTGATATTTGCCCATTTATATGCGCCAAATATCCGTAAAGCCATATAGCCGCCATCAGCGCGAAAGCGCCGGCAGCTGTGCAGCCGGTTTTTGCATATAAGGCTGCAGCAGCGCCGGATTTATATAATATCGCGATCCGGCTCATCATAGGATAGGAAAAACAGGAGCAAACTTAAAGTGTATAATAATATTCTTGACACCATAGGAAATACCCCTATGGTAAAAATCAGCCGCCTTAATACGAACCCGAATGTAAACCTGCTGGCAAAGCTTGAAGGCTTTAACCCGACAGGGAGCATTAAAGACAGGATCGCTTTAAAAATGATAGAGCAAGCGGAAGCAGACGGCGTACTGACAAAAGACAGGACTATTATTGAAGCAACATCGGGCAATACCGGCATCGGCCTGGCAATGATTGGGCGGGTAAAGGGGTATAAGGTCCATATAGCCATGAGCGAAGCAGTATCCATAGAGCGGCAAAAAATGATCAAGGCTTTTGGGGCAGAGATTATTCTTACGGATCCGGACAAAGGCACTGACGGCGCGATACTTAAGACTAAAGAGCTGCTGGCAGAATATCCGGACATGTATTATAACCCCAACCAGTATTCAAACGAGACTAATAAGCTGACTCATTACTACATGACAGCTGAGGAGATATGGAACCAATCCGGAGGCGAGGTCACTCACTTCGTATCCGGCATAGGCACATCGGGAACTATAATGGGAGTTGGCATGGGGCTAAGGGAGAAAAACCCATCAATCAAAATAGTGGAGGCCCATCCGGTTGCAGGCCATTATATTCAAGGCTTAAAGAGCATGGAAGAAGCTATTGTGCCGGAAATATACGACCCGTCCAAAATCGACATCAGCTATAAAATAGAAACAGAAGCAGCTTTTGAAATGTCGCGCAGGATAGTTGATGAAGAGGCAATATTTGTCGGCATGAGCAGCGGGGCTGCCATGCTTGCCGCTCTTGAAGTGGCAAAAGAAATAGATTATGGAACAATTGTTGTAATTTTGCCAGACCGAGGGGAAAAATACTTGAGCACCGCACTGTTTAATGTATAAAAATATGATTTAAAACACAAAATGCCATGTTTTTCGTGGCATTTTGTGTTTTTTTGTGCAATAATTGGCACTCAATTATAATATTTGTGAACTGTAGCCAAAAGCTGCAAAAATATATCCAATAATATCATTTGACAGAATGCATTTTATCAATTATCATATTTTTAAGAATTTATTTTATATTCAGCTATCGGTTCTGTATTCCGATTTATACAAACTATGAATTTCTATTTTAAAGGAGGATGTTGAGAAAAAATGGCATTTAAATGGACAGGCTGGCTGTAGCGCAGCTTTGTACAGCCAAGCAAACAAGCAAGAGCCTGCTGATGTATTAATATCCTGTCCAATTAGAAGCGGCCCTACACAAAAGCTGCAGGAAATAAATATCTTAATTCGGACATTTGCAATTTATTAAGCCGAAATTTATTCAACGGAGGAAAACAATTTGTCTAATGCAACAGTACAGCAATCCGGCCTTGACAAGAAAGTTCCATGGCTATTATTCCTTGACAACTTTGCACAAGGGCTAGGCATTGCAGTTACACTTACCTTCATGAACATGTTCATGACAAACTTCCTGATGATGACGCCAATCGCTGTCGCCGGAATACTTACAGTCGGGCGCCTGGTCGACCTGTTTGTATCAATGATCTCAGGAAGCATCGTTCAGAAGGGCAACTTAAAAACCGGACCGCTAAGAACATATATACTTATCAATGGCCCGCTGCTCGCAGTAGGAAACTTCCTTATCTTCCTTAACCCTGATGTGAGCCCACAGATGAAAACTGTTCTGTTCCTGATTGGCTACTACTTCAGGAACCTGCCGCAAAGCTTCCTAATTACAGCTTCCAACGCGCTTGTTCCAAAAGTTGCCGGAGCCAACATGCAGGACAGAATGGCGCTGACAGCCAGAAAGATGCAGGGATCAAACTCATGCACAATATTTACATCATTTCTGACTGTTACACTAACAACATACTTCAACGAAAGATTAGGGCCCGGCAAAGGCTATCTCGTTACTTCGCTGCTATACTGCGCAGTGCACTCAATAATCGGCCTAATCGTTTATATCGGCCTGGCGCCATATGACAAATATGACCCGGACCTCAAAAAGGTTGAGGGAAGCTCAGCTAACGTTAAAGTTACGCATATGTATGCGGACACTTTGAAGAATCCACAAGTCTGGATACTTGCTTTAGCGGGTATTATTGCACAGATAGCAGGGTTTACAATGAGCCCGCTAATCGCGTACTACTACACATACGTGCTTGGCAACATGCAGTACATGACACTGAACAATACTACAGGCTCATTTGTAGGGTTGGCAGTTTCATTCCTTGCTCCGCCTATAGCAAGGAGGCTTGGCAAGAAGAATTCAATATTGGTGTCACAGCTCGGCACAATTATCGGCCAACTGGGCATCTTCCTCTTTACCAAAGGGAACTTCTGGGTATTCTTCGCATTCGGCATCTGGAACCGCATCATAATGGGGCCAGCCGGAAGCATCGGCATCAACCTTTGGGTAGACGCTGCAGAGTACCAGCTGTACAAGACCGGCAGAGACTCACGCCCATTCATAATGTCAATTAACTCGATATGCATGAAGATAGGCCAAATGATTTCTTCATACACATACGCATGGGTTCTCACTTACTGCAACTTCACCGCTCTTGGGGAAGGCAAAGTAGACCTGGATCCTGCAAAGCTCCACCAAGGCTTGTACGGATTCCTGTTGGCATGCTATGCCTGCACATTCCTGCTATACTTGTCATTCGGCATTAACGAAGCCAAGTCCAAGGAATATGCTGAAGCCAACAAGAAAATGCTTGAAGAAAGGGCAGCAGCCGGCGCAGCTAGCTAGGCAGCACTCTTCAAAAGATAGGATTTCTGAGCGGAATCAAATAAAATATGCTATAAAAACAAATAATGCCATTCGTGGCATTATTTGTTTGTGAATTATCAAGCAGTCTGATCAAAAAACCGTGCGTTAGTGCGTTGCAGCATTGAAAATCGTTCCCCGCAAGCGAATTTTAAGTGCTTAAAACGCCAGGGGTTATAAAAAGCGTTTTATGCGCTAACAAAGGCAAGTGCTTGAATGCCGAAGAGTGCATCGAGCATAATCACGAAGTTAAGGATGTTTATTACTGTAACAGAGGGCAGATTGCTAAAGCTCAACTCTGCAGCGCGCACCAGCATATTGCTGGGATAATGCCATGCTGCGGCGCAGCATGGCATTATCAGGATTTACCTGAAGCTCAATGTTAAATAAATAGCCGTCGCCGTCGGAGGCGGTAATGTCCAGCCTGGAACCGCGCTTGCCGAACTCCTGCGGGGTAAACACGTCCTGTTTGCGTATTTCGGTTATATTGCTGATCGGCGTTCGCCCACCAATAATCGATTAGCTCTCGTTGTCTACGCCTGGCGGTTTATTATCAGGGTAGCTCTCCGCTATCTTCTTCCATTCATCTGGCGACAAGCCCATGCTTATAGCGTATGCCTTTAGTTGCGCCTTATTTAAACCTGACTTGTATAAGACATCAATCGAGTTCAAAAGGGTTACTCGGCTGCCTTCAGCGATGCCTTCCGCCTTGCCTTCAGACCTGCCTTCAGCCTTGCTTTCCTCGCGTGCCTGATCAAGCTGAGTTTCGGCAACCATCCTATTGTAGAGGTAGTCCTGATACTGCACTAAGAGATCAGGATCGCTGATGCGCCTGCGGTATTCTTCTTCATATCTTCTTATTCCTGTATCCATTGAGATCACCTCCCGCACAATTTTATCGTCAGGATAAAGATATCCGTTATCGAGATAGTAAAGCCATCTATGCAGTGGATTGCTAATGTCAAGTTTCACTGTTGCCCTGAATTTTGGCAGCTCTATGTTGTAGATTGTCAGCAAATCGTCCGCAATCTCACGCGCCCCGTTCTTATATGCCAAGACTATCGGCTGGTAGAAGCCAGGGTCATTTTCCCTTATCACGAAGTTAAGGATGTTTATTACTGTAACAGAGGGCAGATTGCCAAAGCTAAACTTCTTGCCGCCCGCTGCAGCGCGCACCAGCATATTGCTGGAATAAAACATGCTGCGGCGCAGCATGGCCTTATCAGGGTTTACCTGAACCTCTATGTTAAATAAATTGCCGCCGCCGTCGGAGGCGGTAACGTCCAGCCTGGAACCGCGCCCGCCGTACTCCTGCGGGGTAAACACGTCCTGTTTGCGTATTTCGGTTATATTGCTGATCGGCGTTCGCCCATCGTTTCCGAAAGTAGCGTTTATGATACTTTTCGCGCTTTCTTCTTGGAAGCAGATGGAAAATATGAGGTCGTGGGTGTAGGGCAGCCGTGGCAATTTCGTTGCTTCATCCATTTCGTTCTCCTTGTAGCTATTATATCAGATTTTCCAATTGGCAATAACACAGTTTCATCTGCAATCCGGCTCTATACCCTCTCTTCCATTTGTATTTCCGCCGTTATCCGACTCACCCCTCCAGCCGGGCGGCTTTTGCCTCGTATTCATCCTCCTTTTCAAAGGGCAGGGCCGCCTGCCCTTTCAACGTCTGGAATTGCTTTTTCATGTTATCTAATGATATCCCGGCACTTTCAGCATGTACCCTTTTGACGCTACGTGGGAAGCGGCTATGGGGTATACAGATATAAATAAAATGCGAAGAAGCAAAAAAATCGCCAGAATGAATGGCTAGGCAGTTTTATTTTGCATCTGTAGATGCAAACTGAATTTCATATCGACGCTAAGTACAAACAGATAGCAGCTCCGCATTAGCGAAACAAGATGAAAATATCTACAGGATGCCACAGCGTGTGCGCGCTAAAGGCAAATAGAATTGTCTACCCCCAAGGAGAAAAGCATTAAGGAGTTCAGCCAGCACAAGAGTGCAGCATCATTACAGCAAACTCAAAGAGCTACTATGCATACAGGATTGCAACAGCCCTTAACACTGTAGAAAATGCGGCAGCTCTGCTCACATGGCCGATATGAAGCTTTGAGGATGCAAAACAGCTGAGGGCATTTACCAGCAAACCGGCACCATGGCCTAAGCACAGACATTGGGCTTGTTGACCAAAGAATAATCGGCATTTATATCGAACGCTGGCTGATTGAATCTTTCTACGTATATATTTAGGAGAAAGATCTGCATCTACAGTAGCATTGTATTTCAGCCGAAAATGAGCTTGGAGCATCTGAAAAGATGCTTTATTCGCCAAGAGCAACAAGCAATATTTTATATGGAAGCTGCTTGGGTTTGAGACCCGGTTGGGCCGGCAAAGCAGGCATATGTAGTAGCATTCATAGCAACTGCCTTGCCGAAACTAAAGGAGGATAAGAAAATGCCAGAGGCTAAAAACGTCTCTGTTTTAGTAGCCATAAGCTTGCCAAAGCATCAGCCGCCAAAGTTTGATAAGTTGGCATGCTATTCTCGTTTTTTTAGCACAAACAAAGAAACCTGCGATTTTTCTGCAGGCTTATGTGGTTAATAGACTCGCAAACGCTGCAAAGACAGCGCTAACGAAAATTATCCAATGCCCTGGAGCCCGCAGAGCATAAGGCTGTAAAGCAATCGGCAAGTATCCCGGCTTATTGCATCGCTTTGCGCTAGCTACAGGCGCCTTCCCAAGGATTTAACCCCTCAGTGGCAGATTGCTTGCAGCTATATGCAATTCACGGTAACGGCCTTGCGCAGGAATCGCACCTGTCTTCCATAACCGAATGCCATTATTCAAATGTTTGTTGCCAAATTTCGTTGGCCGTTTTTAGTTTAACCGCCTATTTTAGTAATGTCAAGGATTTATTAGTACCAAATGGTACATTTATTGATAATTTTCATCGGAAGCTGCACGAAACAGCAGAAGGCAACCGGTTGGCATTTTAGCAGCAGCATTAACTGGCTGGCACACCATGTATTTGCAAAATGCGCATGCTCTAAAGCTCTTATCAGGCTTTGCTGCATCTGAAACAGGCACAGCAAAGCCAGCATGCCAGGCAAAAGATGATCGCAAAATAACTAGCCCAAATAGATCATTCGATTGGGCCTGCGCTATACGCTGTAAAACAGATCGCCATATGTTGGCATTGGCCAGTAACTTCTCGGAATGAGCAGCTCAAGGCTGTCTGCAAACTGCCTTGCCTCTTCCATCTTGAAAAAGGCTTTGTCTCGGGTAAAGCCTGCCTTTTCTTCAATGCTCTCAAGGCTGTTTATTTCTTCAAGGAGTTTTTTCAGCTCAGATGAAGCATTGTAAAGCTTGGATGAGAGTTCCGATATTTCGCTCAAAACACTTGCTTCATATTCGATAGAGCCTTTTAGCTCGTTTTCCTGCATGTTATTGATTGTATATGCAAGGTCGCCTTTGTAGCGGGATACAGCCGGCAGAATATCTTTGTTGATCATCTCAGCCATAGTTGCGGCTTCTATTTCAAGCGTCTGGACATACTCCTGCATTTTTATGTCATATCGGGCGCGCTGTTCAGTCTCGCTGAGCACTTTATGCTTTGTGAAAAGATGGCTTGTCTTCTCAGAAAGGTACTCAGGCAGTGCTTCCGGCGTTGATCTCATGTTTTTCAGGCCACGCCTTGCTGCTTCTGCTTTCCATTCATCAGAGTAGTTGTCGCCGTTGAATATGATTCTTTTATGCTCACGTATTTCTTTTGAGATTATATGGATAAGATCCCTGTTGAAATCTTCCGAGGCTTCAAGGATGTCTGCAAATTGGCAGAACGACTCTGCCAAAGCAGTGTTTAAGGCTATGTTTGGCCCTGAAATCGACATGCTTGAGCCGACCATACGGAACTCAAACTTATTTCCTGTGAATGCGAAAGGGGAAGTCCTGTTTCTGTCTGTCGTCTCTTTTGGCAGATTGGGAAGTATTTTGGCGCCAAGCTCCATTATGCGCTCGTAAGAGTCAACATACTCTTCCCCTGCTTCTATGGCAAATAGTATTTTCGTTATTTCATCGCCTAAAAATATCGAAATTATTGCCGGAGGGGCTTCATGGGCGCCCAGCCTATGGTCATTGCCGGCATTTGAGACAGTCATTCTGAGCAAACCCTGATAATCGTCAACTGCTTTGATTATTGCTACAAGGCATAGCAAGAACATAACATTCTCGGATGGAGTTGCGCCCGGATCAAGCAAGTTGGTGCCTGAATCTGTTTCAAGCGAAAAGTTATTGTGCTTGCCTGAGCCGTTTATGCCGCGAAATGGCTTTTCATGAAGCAAGCATGCCATGCCATGCTTTGCAGCGATTTTTTTCATGAACTCCATAATAAGCTGGTTATGGTCGGTTGCAACATTCGCTTCCCTGTATATCGGGGCAAGCTCATGCTGGGCCGGGGCTGTTTCATTGTGCTCTGTTTTTGCCGGTATGCCTATTTCCCACAGCGCCTCGTCAAGATCCCTCATAAAAGCTGTTACCCTGGATTTCAGGGCACCATAGTAATGCGCCTCCATTTCCTGCCCTTTTGGGGGCTTGGCGCCAAAGAGGGTCCTTCCACAGTAGAGCAAGTCTTTTCTCTTCTCATACAGCTCCTTGTCTACCAGAAAGTACTCTTGCTCAGCGCCTACAGATGGCGTGACCCTTTTCGTCTGGGTATCGCCAAAAAGCCTGAGTATCCTTCTGGCCTGCAGGTCCAGAGCTTGCATTGAGCGAAGCAGTGGAGTCTTTTTGTCCAGCGCCTCGCCTGTGTATGATGCAAATGCAGTTGGAATGCATAAAGTCCCTTCCTTTATGAAGGCATAGGAGCTTGGATCCCATGCTGTATAGCCTCTTGCTTCAAAAGTGGCCCTTATGCCCCCTGACGGAAAGCTCGAAGCATCTGTATCGCCTTTGATTAATTCTTTTCCTGAAAACTCTGTTATGACTGTGCCATCGCCTATAACTGAGATGAAGCTTTCATGCTTCTCCGCCGTAATGCCGGTCATTGGCTGGAACCAGTGCGTAAAATGGGTAGCGCCATGGTCAATAGCCCAGCCTTTCATAGCATTGGCTACGACGTTTGCTACATCAAGATCAAGTGTTTTCCCTTCAAGAATAGCCTCTCGCAGCCGAATATAAGTCGGGCTCGGAAGCATCTTTTTCATAATAGCTTCGCTAAATACCTTACTGCCATATAATGCTGGGAAATCTTTCATAACGCTTCCTCCATTATTAATAATTGTGTAAGCCGGTTACTAAAAAAGGCGCTAAATATTATTTGGCACCTTTGCGATACTCAAGCATAAAATGGCTGCTTGATTTTGTCAAGCAAAAGAAGCGATATTGGCATTTGGGTTGCTGCTTTTTTTATTAAATATTTCTAAGCCTTTGCTTGTTTATCGAGTGCTATTGCATTTTTCTCAATTTGAACATATATTTGCCGGCAAAAATTATGCGCTATAATGCCATTTTTAATCGAAAAAAACATTAATATCCACTTATTTAAATAAAATGAGAAAATATTGACATATTTTTAATAGAATGCTAACATATATACATTCCAAATGAGGTAGCAATATGCCAGATCAGATATCTATGCTAGTTCAACTATACATGAATTTCGACGAGCCAAAACGCATTGGATTGATAAATACAGCTAGCCAGTTGACGATGAGTCCGGATTGCCAGGATCTTCAAGCTGTTCTGCGTATTTATAAATCGTGTCTAGAGCGTCTGGCGTCATTTGACTCAGGTAGCCTATCAGAAGGCTAAGCCCCTCTATTTCATCGCTTTCACATACGATTTTTGGAACATAGTACGATCTTTCCCATTCCTTGGCAATAGCAAATTCAATAAGGCTGTAACCAGCCTCATCAAGCTGCCTAAGCTTAGCAAGAAGCAGCGCTTCTTTTTTTAGCCTGTTTTTTGCTTCATTGCCTGATTCAAAGTATGATGCATTTTCAATGCCGTACAGGCCGCACACTTTTATAAAGTCCCTTATGCTTGGCTCGCTTTCGTTTTTTTCCCACGAATCAAGCACTCTTGGGCTAGTTAGCCCTAGCTCTTTTGCTGCCTCGGCCTGCGTCAAGTTCATATCAACCCTTAGCTTCAGGAGAGTGCTCCCCATCTCATACCCACACATCCCGTTCTCCTAGCTTTCATATTCCTAGAGTTCCAATATTTCAGCGATTATCCTGTTTACCAAAGCAGGGTTCGCTGCCCCTTTTGATATTTTCATTGCCTGGCCGACGATAAAGCCTATTGCCTTTGATTTTCCTGACTTGATATCGGCGACGCTTTTAGGGTTTGCCTCAAGCACTTCAGAGACAATCTGGCGTATGGCGCTCTCATCTGATATTTGGCTTAAGCCTAGCCTTTTTACAATCTCATCAGGGCTGCCGCCATATTCGATCATTTCAGCTATTGTTTTCCTTGCAGCGCTTAGGCTTATTTCGCCCTTTTCAGACATTTTGACTACACGCCCGAGATCGCTTGGGGTGAATTTTATGCCCTCAAGGCTGTCCAGCCTCACTTTTGCAGCAATATCGCCGGTTATCAGGCTTGCAGTTAGCTTTGCATTGCCGGACTCAGCATAAGCCCCCTCAAAGAGCTCAGATGCTTCTAAGGCTTCCGATAGCATTTCAGCATCTTTTTCGCTGGCGCCCAAGCCAATATACCTTTGCATTTTGGCTTCCGGCAGCTCCGGCATCGAAAGCTTGATATTTTCAATATAAGCATCATCAAGCTCTATTGGCGTAAGGTCCGGATCCGGAAAATATCTGTAGTCCTGGGCGTTTTCTTTTGAACGCATGCCGAATGACATGCCTTTTTCGTCATCCCAGCGCCTTGTTTCCTGAAACAGCGATCCTCCGCCCTCCAGCACGCTTTGGTGCCTGGCGCTCTCATTCTCTGCTGCTCGTGCAAGTGATCGAAATGAATTCAGGTTTTTCATTTCTGTGCGCGTTCCGAGTACCGTGCTTCCTTGTGGCATTATCGACAGGTTTACATCAAAGCGCAGGGATCCCTCCTGCATTCTGCAGTCTGAAACGCCTGCAGCTTTTAGAATTGCCCTGGCTTTGCGGGCAAACCTCTCGGCTTCAGCAGGGCTCCTCATATCAGGCATTGTCACGATTTCAATAAGCGGCAGGCTGCTCCTGTTGTCATCCAGATAGCTCATGCCATTCTTATGGACGATCTTGCCGGCATCTTCCTCTATATGGATTCTTGCGATCCTTACCCGCTTTTGCTCGCCGCTGTCAGAGGGTATATCAAGCCAGCCATCAGTGCAAATGGGATGGAAATATTGGCTTATCTGGTAGCCTTTTGAGAGATCAGCGTAAAAGTAGTTCTTTCTGTCAAACTGCGAGGCCCGCTGTATTGTGCAGTTAAGCGCAATGCCTGCCCTTACTGCAAGCTCAACAGCTTTCTCGTTTAGAACAGGCAGAATTCCCGGCATGCCTAAGCAGCCAGGGCATGTGTGCTCATTCTCTTCTCCGCCAAACTCGTTTTTGCATGAACAGAATATTTTCGATGACGTTTTGAGCTCGCAATGGATTTCAAGCCCAATAACTGTTTCATATTTCATATTTAAACCTGCCTAGGTATTGCCGGCTTATTTTTGTGGTAGCCGGTGCTCTCTTGAAAAGCGCTTACAGCGGTAAAAAGCTCCCTTTCCCCAAGGCTTTTCGCTGACAAGTGCATGCCAATTGGCATGCCGTCACTGTCAATGCCTGCCGGAAAAGAGACAGCGGGCGCGCCCGCAAGGCTCGCCATTGCCGTGTTTATGTTAAGGCTAAATGGCTCAATAGCTTCATGCCTGCCTAAAGGCGCAAAAGGCGCAGTTGGAGCCAGGAAGGCGTCACACTGCTGCATAAGGCTTTCATAGCTTGATTTTGCCAATTGGCGCGCTTTTAAAGCTTTTTCGTAATACTTGCCATAATTGTCTTCAGTTTGTGCGAAAGTTCCGAAAAGCAGCCTGTTTTTTGCTTCTTCCCCAAAGCCATGCGTTCTGGAGGCGATAACTGTGCCGTCCGCGCTGTCAGCAGCCACGCGCACGCCAAAGCGCACACCGTCAAAGCGGGCAAGATTTGATGAAGCTTCAGCGCAAGATATAATCTGGCTGGCAGCCAAGGCGTATATATTCCCTTCAAGGCGCAGCTCTATTATTTCGGCGCCAAGATGCCTGAAAGCCTGAATTGCGCTTTCGTAAGCGCGGCGAGACTCCTCGCCTGCGCTGTGCGCTGCACTCGCATCAAAGCCAATTCTCATGCCTTGGATGCTTCCCGAAGAAAATTGCAGCCAATCCATAGGATCAATTCTCAGCGATGTGCTGTCACGGCTGTCGCAGCCTGATATCGCCTGCATAACTAAAGCGCAGTCTGCGATTCCCTCCCCTATTACGCCCACTTGATCTATTGACGATGAATGGGCAATTATTCCATAGCGGGAAAGCAGGCCATATGTCGGCTTAAATGCTGTAACCCCGCAAAATGATGCAGGGATCCTTACTGAGCCGGCTGTATCAACGCCCAGTGAAAACGATGCTTCTGAAGATGCGACAGCAGCAGCTGCCCCGCTTGCTGATCCTCCGGGGATTTTCGAGCTATCATATGGGTTGTTTACAGAGCCAAGGGCTGAATAGCAGCCGCTCTCGCCCATACCAAATTCATCCAGGCCTGTTTTGCCAAGCAGAATTGCGCCTGATTCAGCCAGCTTTTCATAAGCGTCTGCCGAGTACACAGGAACGAAATTTTCAAGGAATTTTGATGATGCTGTTGTCAGTATATCTTTGGTGCATATATTGTCGCTAAGCGCATAAGGAAGGCCCCATACGCTGCTGTTTGGATTGTTTTCGTCTGTTAGAGATTTTGCTTTTTTAAGCGCCTCATCAAGCGTTTGGGCCAAGTAGGCGCCTATAAAGCGCTCAACAGACTCAATGCGGCGAATATAGCTTTCAATTGCCTCAAGAGGGCTTGCTTCACCTTTGTCGAGCAGCTCTCTGAGCTCTTTAGCTGATAATTGGGCTAATTCCATTTTGATACCTTGCCATAGAAATGTATTGGTTAGCGCTATTATCATACCACATGATTTTGTATGATAACTATCATTTTGCCACTTTTTGATGTTTTGGGGCAAAAGGGCATCGCTTTTGCGGTATAATCAGATGATATTAAGAAAGGCGTGATAGTGGTGATTACAAAAACTGAGCTAAGAAAAGAACTTCTTGAAAAACGAGCGCTTTTAACAAAAAATGAAATTGATACAATGAGTGCCGAGATATTTGCCAAAGCAGAATTGCTTCAGTGCTACAAGAGCGCTAAAACGATAATGCTCTACATAACATTCGGCAATGAGATTAATACAATACCATTCCTCGCAAAGGCAATCGGCGATAACAAAACAGTTGTTACGCCCATTTGCGAAAAGAACCGCTCGATGAAGCTTGCCGTGACTGCTGGCATTGAAGGCATGGCTAAGAATAAAATGGGGATCTTGGAAATGCCATTGGAAGGAACAGAGTTTATCGAGCCGGAGGCCTTGGATTTGATCATAGTGCCGGGCCTTGCTTTTACTCCGGGAGGAGACAGGATAGGCTATGGCGGCGGTTATTACGATACACTGTTCAGCAAAGCTGAGCACGCAGTCAGGCTGTGCCCGTCATTTGACAGCTTCATTGTTGACAGCCTGCCAACTGAAAGCCATGACTATAAAGTCGATATCATTATTACTGAACTGCGAAGCTTCTTTTGCTTTGGCGAGGACAGGGCAATAGAGCTTTAGTATAAGCATACGGCCAAGCCAGCAGCAATAAAGCTTAGCAGCTCTATATTGGCCGCTTCTAGCCCTGCATCATAATGGATGCATTTAAAAAGCAGCATTTGGCTTAGCCCAGCTGCTGTTTTTTTACTGGGAGACGTTTTCCTGGCCCCGCGTTTCAAGCTTTTTCAAAGATAGAAGGGATATTCTTATATAGGTATGGGCGCCCTCATTATATTTTTCCAGGGTGCCAACTGCCTCAACCCAATCGCCTGCCTCAGGGTATTCTTTGTCCCATTTGACCTCAAAGCCCGGATTCATGTCAGTGCCGCAGCAGCCTGGGCCATACCGGATTACTGAGTAGTAGGTGTTGCCATTGCTTTCGTCTTGATACTCGGCAAAAATGCCTTCATATTGTATTGTTTTGCCCAAGTAGTCGCTTGTGTTTGTGTAGATGTCGTTTATTTGGGTTACAAATAGCCGCTCGCTTATTTCTACTACCCCGCCTTCGTCCTTATCGCTGCCTTTGCAGCCAGTTATAAGCAAAAGCACAGCTGCAGCGGCTATAAGTATTTTCTTCATTTTACCAGCTCCTTTAGTTCTGCTGCTCAGCGGCCTTTCGGCCAGGCAGTGCCTGAATAGCCGAGAATGCCAGGAAAGCAGCAATATTAACTAACACAACGCTTGCCCCTGAAGGCATCGCATATACAAAAGAGATTACTACCCCAATAAAGTAGCAGCACACCGAGAGCAATGCAGAGCATATTGTAACGCTTGAAAACTTTTTGCACAGCCGCATTGAGGTCAGCGGCGGAAATATTATCAGGCTTGTTATCAAAAGAGAGCCCATCATTCTCATGCCCAGGGCTATTGTTATGGCTGTCAAAAATGCAAGCAGCATGTTGTAAAGCCACACCTGTACGCCTGTTGCTTTGGCAAAAGCCTCATCAAAAGTGACTGCAAATATTTTGTTGTAGAAAAGGCCATATAAAGTGAGAACAATTATGGCCAAAACTATCGATAGCTTAACATCATCTTTGCTTAAGCCCAATATAGTGCCAAATAGGAAATTGCATACATCCGTGTTCATTCCAGTTGTCAGTGAGATAACAGCAACCCCAATAGCAAGAGAGCTTGTTGAGACCAGGGCAATTGAAGCATCACCCATGATCTTTCGGCTCTCGCTTACGCGCAATAGCAGAAACGCTGCAAGCACAACAACAGGGACTGAAACTGCAAGCGGGGCAATGTTCAATGCTGAGGCAACAGCCAAAGACCCAAACCCTACATGCGAAAGGCCGTCACCAATCATTGAGTATCTTTTCAGCACAAGGCTCACACCCAATAAAGATGAGCAAAGCGACACCAGCAGCCCAACCACCATTGCCCTAACCAGAAAGCTGTATGCGAACATTTCTTTCAATACACTTATCAATGATGCCTCCTTTAAAGCGCCTCTTTTAGGCCCATAAACGCTTTGCCTATGTCTGAATTTATATATCCCTCAGCATCTCCATAATAAAGCTGTTCGTTATTCATATGAAGTATATGGCTCGAATACTTGATTGCAGCATGAATGTCATGGCTAACCATGACAATCGCTATTCCGCGCTCTTTATTAAGAGATTCTATAATGCTGTAGAGCTCTTTGGTTACGCTTGGATCAAGGCCTGCTACCGGCTCATCAAGCAAAAGCAGCTTTGTTGAAGAGCAAAGGGCTCTTGCCAGCAGCACCCTTTGCTGCTGGCCTCCTGAGAGCTCTCGATAGCATCTATTTCGAATTGGGCCTATGCCAAGAGAAGCAATATTTTCCTCGACTATAGCCTTGTCTGCCTTGGAGTAAAATGGGGATAGCCCGCGTGAGCTTAGCCGCCCTGACAAAACTACCTCGTATGCGCTTGCAGGGAAGTCCTTTTGGGCCGCCGACTGCTGTGGCAGGTAGCCTATCTGGTTTTGCTTTAGCCCATCGCCTGTTGAAACTGTGCCTTTGTACGGGCTTTTAAGCTTAAGCAGCCCTTTTGCCAAAGTGCTTTTTCCTGAGCCGTTTTCTCCGACTATTGATAAATAGTCGCCCTCGCTAACTGCAAAGTTTAGGTTAGATGCCGCAATCTTGCCATCGTAGGCAAAGGCGGCATCTTCACATTTTATTAAAGGCATGCTACTCTAGCGCCTCCCTTAGCGCAGCGGCATTGGCCTGCATAAGTTCAAGGTACGTCGTGCCTTCCTGCAAATCATTTTTTGTGATATTGTGGCATGAATGCAGCAGCATTACCTTCGCGCCCGTCGCTTCGCTGATTGTATTAGCCATTTTCATGTTTGAGAGCTCTATGTGGAATACTACAGGTATGCTCTCTTCATTTATCTTGTCTATTAGGAACTTTATTGTTTGTGCGCTTGGCTCAGTTTCTGTTGAGCATCCGGGAAACGCAGCATAATAGGACAAACCGTACGCATGCGCCAGGTACCGGAATGGAAAGCGATCGCCAAACACTATGCAGCTGCGCTTCGCAGCGCTTATCACAGCTTGAAAATCTGCGTCAAGCTCTATGAGCTTGCTGATATATTCTTGGGCATTTGCCCTATAGGCATCCGTATTGGCACTGTCAGCCGCGCATAGGGCATCTGTTATCTTTTCAGTGATGAGAATTGCATTTTTAGGCGATGTCCAGACATGCTCGTCGTATTCTACAGCATCCTCGCCACTTTCATCATCTTCTTCTTCGGGCTGCATGCCTTCTACAACTTCTTCTTCAACTGCTTCAACGCAATCCATAAGCGTGATAATCGAAATTTTGGATTTGTCTACGCTGGCAAGTATTTTTTCGATCCATTTGTCTGATTCGCCGCCTACATAAATAAATACATCGCAGTTTTGAATCTTTATTATGTCTTGTGGAGAAGGCTCATATGAATGGCTCTCTGATCCCGGAGGCAACAGCATTGAAACGTCAGCTAAGCCGCCAGCTATTTCCCGGGAAAAATCATATGGAGCAAATATTGTTGTAATGACTGTTGTCTTGGTATCAGCAGTGCTATTTTCTACTCGGCTTGTGCAGCCAAAAATTGAGCTTATGGCTGTTAAAGCCAAAAGCGTTAATATCGCTAGTCTCTTCATTTCGTCCTCCTATTTGTCATGTGAAGCCATCGGCGCTAAGAGTGATGCAATGAAGATCAATTGTTTTGGCGCACTTTGAGAGCTACTAGGAGCTTAGGAAATAAGTAGTTGGCCTTTATGTCAGAAGAAGGCATAGAACCATAATTGGGCAAGGTTAAAAAGCATATAGCCAAAAAGCATATGATATGTTTTGCAAGCTTTTCGCCATATCTATGAAGGCAGCACAGCTTGCAGCTAAGCGCATGGCTAATGCTCTCATGGCTATGCACAGAATGGCAGATCCCGCATTCGTTTAGTGCAAAAGCAAGCGCACATAGCACAGCGCATATTGCTAAAGCTATGTTAGTATAACGCCTCGTCATGCCGCGTTCGGTTCTGAGAATCATAAAAGCATTTCCTCTATTTATCAAGAAAAGATTTAACTTTTTACATTCTATCAAAATTGTGCATGTTTCGATAATATGAAGTAGCCTTTTTAACAAATATCAGCGCAAAATCTTGGATATTTCCATGATGTGCTAATACTGTATAATGAACTTTGCATTTTAGCTATGCATAATTATCGTGCAATCATCTATTGCATTCCAAGCTATGCAGCCAAAAAAGCCGTTATGTGATTTTGTTGCTCGTCATGCAGCAAGGCACGCAAGGTGCCATCTTTGCAGAGTATAATATGCCCATACGCTACAAACGATTTATTTGCTTCTCGAAGTGAACTGGAATGCTATATGCCTGTGCATACGTCCCAGGAAATAAGATTTATTGGCATTATGATTGCACCGCCAGATAATCTTACAGATTTGTTTATAGCATTGCTTGAGCCTTTCTGCTAGAATAAATTAGCTTGTTTGCTCTGGAGAGGCATCAAGCTGGCATAACGGGGCTGACAAGAAAATGTTGGCTGAGAAACCTTGCAGAAGCGAAAAGCCTTGATTTTACAGGGGTTTTGCGATATTTTATTTTGTAGGTTTTGGTCTGCACTGCCATATATTGTTGCCCAATTTCCAAGGAATTTGCAGCTAAGGCTAATAAGAGGAAAGTTAATTCGGAGGGGTATCGAAGTGGTCATAACGGGGCTGACTCGAAATCAGTTTGGGAGCAATCCCACGCGGGTTCGAATCCCGCCCCCTCCGCCAGCCATCAATGCCAGTAACGGGTTTGCTGGCTTTTTTTATCCTCTAGCCATCGTCAGTATTGGAAACTATAACGAACAGGGCGTTTTTCGCCTTGCCAGTCTTTGAGCCTGTCTTTTTGAACCTGCCGAGTGTGCCAAGTTCTATTTCATCCTCGCTCATTAATTCCCGTATTTCCTTAATATCGAAGGGTGAGATCCTTGCGCTGCATTGGCAAGGATACTTTTGGCGTTCTTGCTCGCCGCCATTTTTGTCAAGGATTTTTTTATATTCGATGATAGACAGGTTCGCGCTCGTCTGGATTATCGCCTGTTCAACCCAAAAATCCGAAAGGCTCAATTTCTTTTCGCTCTCATCTGTGGCGATAACACACCCACAGTCTGCGCCGGATCGTAAAGATGGGGCTTCGCCGTGTCGCTCAAGCCGTCCTCGGTGGCTTGAAATATTCTTGCTATCGGGCAGGGACAAGCCCATCGTAACGGCGGCTGCGATAGCCTTAACTAACGTTGTCTTTCCGTCTCTGGGATCTCTCTGAACGACTGTAATCTTTCCGTATGGATATTAGGAAACCACAGCCAGTTTATCGCTGTGGCTTCGACCTCGTTCACACGGATTAGCTTCAATTCTTCTTTTTGATATGCCATGTTAAATCCTTTAACACCTTTCCGCTTCGCTTCGGGGCTATTGTTTTCTCTCGGTTTGCTTCGGGCCAACTTGGCCTTGCTAGGACGAAATTTAATGGCTGTGGAAATATTCACATGTCTGAGCTATACTATTTTTGGAACAATGCGAACCTACAAAGTGAGGACGGCAGAAAAATGAGCAAGTTGAGTTTTGCAGTCATTGAGAATCATGTGGAAATATCTGTCTTTGGGTTACTCCAGAAGTCAAATGACCGGACACAAGCAAAGGATATTCCGGCTATTTCAAAGAAATATTATGAAACTGTAGGCAAGGAAAGCGGCGAGGTAATTCCGTTTATTGTCATATCAAAAGACTACAATGCGAGCACAAAGGATTTTCAGCTTTTTATCGGCGGCGTGATTGAAAAAGACAATCTTGAAACATTTGTCATCCCAAAAGGTATTTATGGAAAGGTCACAGTTAAGCCAAAGATGGGCTTTCTATGGGGGTTGTCCATTGGTGAAGCTAAAAGGGCTTTCTATACGGAGTGGCTTCCAAAGTCGGATTACACTGCTCTAAACATGGAGTACGAATATCATACTGAAATCAGCACAGGCAGAAACCCGCAAATTGATATTCTTTTTTACATTGAAAAACGAAATGGAGTTGTCAATAGTGGTTATCATTCCAAACGCATAAAATTGTGGTAAACGATATCTGGAAAAGCCGCCGCATGACCGCACCGCCTTTCCATCCGTCCGCTCGTACTTCATGTGAGCCGCCCCGTCCATGTCAGCACGCCTTCACCCGATGGGGAACGTGCAGGAGCATGGCGATACCAAAACACTGAAATTATCTATATTTTGAATAGAAAGGAATGACCAGCAATGGATAAGGCTGAAATTATACGTTTCGGAGGCCATGACTGGCGTGTTCTCGATGTTCAGAACGGCAGGGCTTTATTGCTGAGCGATAAAATAATCGAAAAGAAACCGTATCACAATGAATACGAATATATCACATGGGAGACGTGCGAGCTGCGTAAATACCTGAACGGCGAGTTTTATGACAAGTTCAGCGAAGCGGAAAAGAGCATGATCACCCAAACAACCGTGGCGAACGATGATAATTTGTGGTTCGGCATAAGCGGCGGCAACGCGACGGACGATAAAATATTCCTGTTAAGCCTTGAAGAAGCTGATACATACTTTGGCGACAGCGGAGATTATCAAAATATGAAACGGGTGAATTGGGACTCCGTTGACAAAAAATTTGTTGCGCATGATTACGGCTATTATTTATCAAACGATTATGACAAAGACAGAGTGGCGGAGTTTGAAAATAATAAAGATAAATGGAATTGGTGGTGGCTGCGTTCTCTCGGCCGAGACTATGATTTTGCCGCTTATGTACACGAAAGAGGTTGTGTATATGTCGTTGGCGAACTAATATGCGGCGACTGGGATGGTTTTGAAGGTGGCGGTGTTCGCCCGGCTATGTGGGTGAATATATGGTAGCCATTTGCAGACGGCTCAACAGCTAATACAATTGGCAGGGAGAAATGCACAACTTTTAAAACGAAGAATCCGTTTCAGGTGTGTGAATCACGCTAGAAAAGGCGGCATACCACGCCGTATTCCATATCATGCGGGATTTACGGGCTAATGTGCCATACCGCAGTTTGGGAACGTGGAAGAAGCCGATAAAAATTATTAGGCAACGAAAAATGGCATACAAAGATTTATAGACAGCGATATTGGCGACGAAGCGTTAGGAGAATGGTGTGATTGGTTCAAATATTTTGGCAATCCTGACTCAGACTAATAAACTAAGCTTAGTAATCTAAGGAGTATTCTATCAATGAAGGAAATCAATATTCATGCGGCTAAAACCCATCTCTCAGCCCTCGTAGAGAAAGCTGCAGCGGGTGAGCCATTTGTCATTGCGAAAGCAGGCCGCCCACTTGTCGCAGTCATACCATATACGGCTGATGTGCAGAGTCCTCGTGTTGGGTTCCTCAAAGGAAATATTTCTATTCCAGCCGACTTTGATCACATGGGCAACGAAGAAATCTCTGGCATGTTCGAGGGTGAACGATGAGAATGCTTCTTGATACAAAAAAGATATTGCTTTGGGCGGCAGCGGACGAATTTACGCCCAATGCTGTACGCGTAGATTCTATAATTGGCCTTGCTTCGCTGTACAGCGGACTTCTCAGCGCTGGGTATCAGGAACTGTTCATAACAGTACGGCATACCCTGTTGGTTTCATCTTTGCCGCCAATACACAAGGGCCCATTTGACCGGATTTTACTCGCTCAAGCCTCCTCCGAAGGCCTCCCATTTTTGACATCCAACAATTTGCTGATGCAGTATCCCGGCTCTGTGATTCATGTCGGTACATAATCAACATGCAAAATACTCAAAATAGGAGAGGACTGGCTTATAGCCACTGTATCAATAGCGTATTTTCGTATTATAACAGTGTTTATACAGAATAACTGACTTCATCAGATTTTATGTTCTGGTAGTATTGTTTTAGCGAGTAAAGCTTTTATTCAGAGATGTTTAATTAATTGATAAATGCAATCAGAATGGAAAACCTCCGCATTGAAACCGAACGCTTAATAATAACAGAATTTAATGAAAGTATGATTCAGTGTGTACATTTAAATTCATTGGATGAGGACAATCGGCGATTTGTTCCAGATGAAGTTTTTGAAACGGTGGAAAACGCGCGAAAAATTGTTTTAGAGCGTTCACAATATTTCACACGAGTAGCCACAATTCAAAAACCAGCCCTGAATATCTGAAAGCGTGATTTGATCAAGCGCTTCGCCAATTGCATCAATAA
>Ga0082212_10002791_pt1 | contig 25114 bp, 20 predicted proteins | sample TergutNt197P3_FD_71548 | JGI IMG/M metagenome (GOLD analysis project Ga0082212, IMG submission 71548) | Neocapritermes taracua P3 segment gut microbial communities from Petit-Saut dam, French Guiana - Nt197 P3 | ecosystem: Host-associated > Arthropoda: Insects > Digestive system > Gut ... | reverse complement strand
CACACGTATAGTCGGCGGTCACACGTATAGTCGGCGATTTCACGGAAAAAGCGGTTACCCAGGCAACCGGAGTAGTCACAGAAATAACAAAACATGAAAATAGGAGGTACATGAGTTGTCCAGGAGCATTGAAGAATTAACTGACAGGATAATAGAAACCGATTTCCTCGTCGTTGGCGGGGGAATAGTAGGGAGTACGGCCGCTATTCGGGCAAGGAAGAACAACAAAGACCTTGATATCACCGTTATTGATAAGGCAAAGTTGGAGTGGAGCGGTGACGGCGTTGGTCTGGACAACTTCAACCAAGTGCCTTTGCACAAAGAAGACGTCAACAGGGAAGTCACCGAGGAAGACGCAAAGAAGGCTATATTTGGCGCGAAGAGGCTTCAGGGGCTGCAGAATGTAAAGCTCGACGCCATTCAGATGAAGAACGCTTTCATTTCGCAGGCCCTTTTGGAGGAAGTCGGCGTCAGGATCCGTGAAGACGACGGCACGCTCATGGTGCTGCAGGCATACCGGACCGGTGTGAACTGGGGCAGGGTCGAGTATGACGAGGACGGGAAGCCCTTCGAGCCCCTGTTCGGCTCGTTCTCGAGGGCGTCGGACCTCAAGCAGAAACTAGGCGCGGCAGTACGCAAGACCGGCACCAGGGTACTGGACCGGACTATGCTGACAAGCATTGTTACCAGCGACGGGGTTGCGGTTGGTGTGACAGCGATTAACACAAGGACGAACGAGTTTCTGTTCATCAAAGCAAAAGCTATACTATTATCGACCGGATTCGCATCCAGGGTGTACCCGTATAAATGGTCGCCATATCCGAACAACATCTTCTATTCACTGACCTCACCGGTCAACCACGGGGGCGGCCAGATCTGCGCTTTCCACGCCGGGGCAAAACTCTACAGCATGGAGATGGGGAACTACTACAACGTTTCCAAGGGGATAAACCACAGCAGCGGCGGCGGCGGGTGCAACTGGTACTTCAGGATGTATAATTCGAAAGGCGAGTGCCTTGAAGACTCATTCCCGGACCGGATGGTTACGAAAGCAGGCGGCAGGACCCCCGGTATCAACTACCTCTTTACGCCTGACGTGGCGAATGCACAGGTCATGAACGACGTAATACTGTCATATAAGGACAAGGCGGACAGCGACACGTCGTGCGCCGTATATTTCACTGCGGCGACCGAACCGACTAAAGCCCTGAAATTCCACAAACTAGCCGGTGGGCTGACCAGCGAGCCCCCGGTAGAATGCGCCTACATCCATAGCGGGATAGGGCAGGCCGGCGGCGGTGTTTTCCGCGAGACAGTAAACTCCGAGACGGGGATCAATAATCTCTTTGCGGCAGGAGGGGTAACGGGCGTCAGCGGCTCCGCCGGGTTCACTTGGGCCTGCCTGGTCGCCGACTATGTGACGGAACTTGTCAAGGGCAGGGAGCACGCGAAGATTGATAACGAATCGATATGCCAAATCGACGAAACCAGAAGCTGGGTGTTCGCCCCGATGGGGAGAAAGGCTGAGTTCACAGTCAATCCCCTGGAGTTGGAGCACTATGTAAAGCATATAATAAACGACTATGTCGGGGTGTTCAAATACACGTCCAAGCTCGAGCGCGCGCTGGAGTTGCTTGGGCGCGCAAAAGACGGCGCTGTCCCGCTGCTGAAAGCTGACAGCCCCCATGAGTTGATGAGGACCATCGAAATCCAGCAGATCCTCGAGATATGCCAGATGCACGTGCAGTCGTCGTTAATGAGGGACGAAAGCCGCATTGTACCCGTCCACTACCGCATCGAGTACCCGGATCTGAATCCAAAATGGGATAACATGATTGTAACGGTGAAGAAGGTTGGCGGAGAGGCAAAGTACGAGATTGAGAAACTGAACAAAGACATGTAAAGCAAAGCGATGGACCGGGGATGTTGGAGCATGCCGCTCTGAAGTCCCCGGTTTTCTCATGTGGTTAAGTGGGATGTCTATCTTGACACATAGATAAAAGCTATACCCATATATGTACTATCTATTTGACAGTTTCAGGCTTAATAATATATCCTGACTTGTGGTGTCAACTTATGGATTAAGGGGTGAATAGGGATAATGATCGTGAACAAGAGACTGGATGACGACGTATTCTTTAAACAGAGGGAAGAAGTCCTTTCTATGTGGCATACGGGGAAGGAAATAGACCTTGATGAAGCGATTGCATACAATAAAAGCTTGCCCAATGAAAAAAACATTGTCCGTAAATTAAGACGCGCAAGGGAGACGGGCGAGATTTTTGCCGTGACAGGGATGGGGAAGTCGACCGTCGAAGAGCATATTGAACTGCTCCAGTATGTGGAGGAAGAAGGGGACGCGGAGTTATTGGCCATGTCCCCGGACAGCTTTACCAGGTATAACAGATTCGACGAAGTCCAGAAACATATGGAAGAGAGCGGGCGGACCGGGAAGTCAAAACTGAACGGGGTCCCCATAGTCAATATCGGGGTATCAGGCTTAAGGAGGATTGTCGGGTCGGTAAACTCCCCGATCTCCCTTCGCGGCGGGATGCCTGACGGGAGGTTGCTTGCCGAAGTCTTGTGCGCCGGCGGCTGCTGCTACAACGCCCCGGACCTGCTGATGGACTTCTGGCAGCATTCGGCAAAAATACTTTACGACTATGTAGCTGGGACCCATCAGTATATTGGCAGGTTGATGGGTTACTACGAGGAACGGGGAGTCCCTATGCTGGCGAGCGTCCAGGGGTTCTACGGGGCAGGGATACCACCGTCGCTGCAGTCCGCCTCAATAGTTGTTACCTCAGCGCTGCTTGCAGGGCAGGGCGTAAGAAACTTCAACGTCAAGTGCGTCGGACATGGCAATCTTGTTCAGGACGTCGCTTCGAACAGGGCCCGTGAGAACGTCCTTCGCTATTACCTTGACAAACTCGGGTATGGCGATTCCGATATATCAAAGAACCTGTCTTTGAGCCTGATGCAATACCCTGCGGATCTTGCCTCGAGTCTTGCGGTAACTTTCATGAATACGCTTATGGCGAGGTTGACGGGCGCTACTATCAGCGACGTCAGGACTATGGCCGAAGCCAAAGCGATACCAACCAAGGAAAACATTGCAGATACGTACAAAATCGCGAAAATGATGCAGAATTTCTTGCAGTACCAGAACATTGAAGTCGATGAGAAGGAAGCGGCGCTGCAAACGCAGATGGAAGAGAAGGAAATCAAGGCAATAGTGGACAAAGTATTGGAGTTCGGCGACGGCGACATATTGGTCGGCGCCCCGAAAGCGATAGAGGCGGGGGTCCTTGACAACCCATTCGCCGCAAACCGGGCCGCCGCCGGTAAAGTATTGGGGATAAAAGACAGCGAGGGCGCCATCCGGTACTTCGAGACAGGCAACCTGCCTTTCTCGAAGGAGATCTTGGACTATCATAAAGAGAAAATTGCCGAGAGGGAAAAGAAACAGGGCATTAAGGCCGGTTACGATACACTTGTAGAAGACCTGTATTCAATCAGCAAAGGCTATCTGGTTTAAGCGACTGGCACGGGCACGCCACGCAGCCTGCGGGTCAACGCGCCTGCGGGTGAAGAGAAGTGAAAGGAATGGCCGGAATAATGAAAAAAGAACGCGAAGAGATTATGGCGGAAGCGCCCCCCGGTATGGAAGACGACGATGTACTGCTGGACATCAAGGACCTGGTGGTGCATTACGTACTGGAAGAAGAGACGGTGGAGGCGGTAAACGGGATAACGCTGAGCCTGAAGAAGGGGCAGACATTGGGGCTCGTAGGTGAGACAGGGGCCGGGAAGACGTCGACGGCGCTGTCGGTGCTTAACCTGGTACAGACACCGCCCGGTGTGATAAAGGAAGGGACGATCAAGGTCTGCGGCAAAGAGGTCCTGAAGATGACGCCGAAGCAGCTTGAGAAGGTGCGTGGCAAGGACGTGTCGATGATATTCCAGGACCCGATGACGGCGCTGAACCCAGTAATGACGGTAGGTGAGCAGATAGCGGAGAGCATACGGTACCACGAGGGGCTGTCGAAGCGTGAGGCGCTGCTGAAGGCTATGGACATGCTGGAGCTTGTGGGGATTCCCGGGGCGCGCGCGGTGGAGTACCCGCACCAGTTCTCTGGGGGGATGAAGCAGCGCGTGGTGATAGCGATAGCGCTGGCGTGCAACCCGAAGGTGCTGCTTGCGGACGAGCCGACGTCGGCGCTTGACGTGACGATACAGGCGCAGGTGTTGGACATGATGGTGGAGTTGAAGAACAAGCTGGGTACGGCGCTGGTGATGATAACGCACGACCTTGGCGTGGTGGCGAAGATATGCGACGTGGTGGCGGTAATGTACGCGGGGAAGATAGTGGAGTACGGTACACTGGAGGACGTGTTCAACACGCCGCTGCACCCGTACACGGAGGGGCTGTTCAACTCGCTGCCGTACATAAGCAGCAGGAAGACGGAGCTGAAGCCGATACCGGGACTAATGCCGGACCCGACGAAGCTGCCCGAGGGGTGCGCGTTCGAGCCGAGGTGCAGGTACGCGGTGGAGGGGTGCAAGGAGCCGTGCGGGACGCGTGCAGTGAGCGGGACGCACTCGCTGCGGTGCACGCGGTATGACGAGCCCGGGTTCCATATAGAATTGAGGCGAGGTGGGCGAAAGAATGGCTGAGGCATTGCTAGAGGTCAAGAACCTGAAGAAGTACTTCAGGAACCCCGGCGGGACGGTGTTTGCGGTCGACGACGTGACGTTCACGATAGACCAGGGCGAGACGCTGGGCATAGTGGGCGAGTCCGGGTGCGGTAAGACGACGACGGGGCGGGTAGTGATACGGCTGGTGGAGCCGACGGCGGGCGAGGTGCTGTTCGAGGGGCGGAACATATTCAAGGCGAACCGACGCGAGCTGCTGAGGGCGCGGAAGGACATGCAGATAATATTCCAGGACCCGTTCTCGTCGCTGAACCCGAGGCGCACGGTGTACGAGACGATAGCGGAGCCGCTGAAGTACCACAAGATAATCCCCGGGGCGCGGAAGCGAGACATAGAGCGGCGGGTCCTGGAGCTTATGGAGACGGTGGGGCTTGCGGAGCGGCTGATAAACACGTACCCGCACGAGCTGGACGGTGGGCGCCGGCAGAGGATAGGGATAGCGAGGGCGCTGGCAGTGGAGCCGAAGTTCATAGTGTGCGATGAGCCGGTGTCGGCGCTGGACGTGTCGATACAGGCGCAGATACTGAACCTGCTGAAGGAGCTGCAGCGAGCGAAGGGGCTTACGTTCATATTCATAACGCACGACCTGGCGGTGGTGAACCACTTCTCGGACAGCATCATAGTGATGTACCTGGGCAAGGAGGTTGAGAAGGCGCCATCTGACGAGCTGTTCGCGAACCCGATGCACCCGTACACGAAAGCGCTGCTGTCAGCGATACTGATCCCCGAGGCCGGGGCGAACAAGGACCGGGTCGCGCTGCGCGGGGAGCTGTCGATGCCGATAGAGCCGCCCGACGAGTGCCGGTTCGCGAAGCGCTGCAACTACTACTGCGCCGAATGCGACAAGGGCACGCCCCCGCTCGTGGAGGTGTCGCCCAACCACTGGGTCGCCTGCCACTGCATCGGCCCCGATAAAAATACGCTAAGGAAGCAGGGCTAGAATTACCGATTCATAAGCAGCCGGATAAAAACCCGGCTGCTTATCTGTGCGCCCGGCACGGGCGCCATCCATAAGTTGCATATTGCCTAATACCACAACTGGAATGTGGCAGTTTTGTATGATGTCCCATACCAAACTGAAAAATGCTATTGTAAAATATCCGATGAGGGAATACAACCTTGAGTTCTCCTTGGAGAGTATCAGAGAAAGGTGATTTTTTTATGTATGGTTACAATGGTAAGGTGCTAATAGCAGATTTGGCAAAAAAGTCCTTTAGCGTACAGGACCTTGACCCCGAATGGGCGCATCTCTATATCGGGGGCGCGCCTTTAGGCGCCAGGTACCTTATGGAATTGATGCCCGCAAAGACCCCCGTATTCGCGCCTGAGAGCGTAATAGGTTTCGTAAGCGCCCCGCTCAACGCCACGAAAGCCCTGCTGGGCGCGCGTTGGACGGTAGTCAGCAAATCGCCCGTGAATGACAGGTGGAACGACGCAAACTGCGGTGGCACATTCGGGCCGGCCCTTCGCAAGACAGGGTTTGATGCGATTTTCGTGAAAGGCATATCGGATAAGCCGGTTTACTTGCTTATTGACGACGGCAAGCCTGAACTGCGCGATGCTTCCGGGATTTGGGGCAAAACCACATCAGACGCCGAAGAGGCTATCAGGGCGGAACACGGGAACAATCTCAGCATCGCCCAGATTGGCCCTGCAGGCGAGAATCTTTCATATATGGCCGCGGTAATCAACGACGCGCACCGCGCAGCGGGCCGGGGCGGTTCCGGCGCCGTCATGGGTTCAAAAAAGCTCAAGGCTGTCGTCTGCAAGGGCGGGAGTGCAGAGATTCAGGTCAAGGATGACGCCACTCTGGTCGCGCTGAACAAGGAGTGCGTCGAGGCCGGCAAGCCCGGTGGCGCTTGTGAGATGTCCCAGATCGGTTTTAAAGACAGCGGCACGTCGCGGCATTACGACTCCAGCGTCATGGGCGGCGCGGCGCCGTGCAAGAACTGGCAGGGCGTACCGGAAATCGATTACTCGGAAGAAATGGCAAAGAAACTCATCGGCCCTGTGCTGAATGCCAAATACAGGGAGAAAAGCGAAGGTTGTGCAAACTGCTTTATCAAGTGCACTGCCTACTATAAACTTGATAACGGGAAGTATAAGACCGACCATGCGACGCGTCCGGAGTTCGAGTCCCTTGCTGCGTTTGGAAGCGCGTTATTATTAGCCGATCAGGATACCGCGGTCACACTCAACTGGTTGTGCAACCAGTACGGGTACGACACAATATCTTTCGGGTCGACGATTGCATGGGCGATGGAATGCTATGAAAAAGGTATCATCTCGAAAGATGAGATGGACGGGATAGAGTTGAACTTTGGCGACAAAGACGCCACCATGGCAATTGCGGAACGTATATTCGCCAATGAAGGAATCGGGGCGGTGTTGAACCTGGCGTCACAAGGCGCGGCGGATAAGCTGGGAAAAGGCTTCGAGTGCCTGGTAGTTGCCAGCGGTATCGAACTTCCGTACCAGCATGCGGCAAACAACCCCGCGCTCGCGCGTACTTTCCAGTTTGACGCGACGCCGGGACGGCATGTCAAGGGGGGGCGCGGCGTGCCGTTCGGCAACAAACCACCCGAGATAAAGTACAACTTCGAAGGTACAGGGAAAGACGACGCCGAGGGCCTTCAGGAATGGGAAGTGACCAACGCGTGCGGGATATGCGGGTTCGCCCATTTCAACCTCCCGTTTCAGGTCTATATCAAGATGCTCAACGCCATCACGGGCTTCGATTATACCCCGGAGCAGTTGTTGCAGTTCGCCTACCGCGCGTACACCCTACGTTTTGCGTTCAACTTGCGCGAGGGTTATCGCCGCAAGGATTACACGTTATCTGAAAGGGCGGTGGGTAATCCCCCGCCGCAGGCAGGGCCGCTCAAGGGCAGGACCACTGATAAAGAAAAACTCGCTGACAACTTCTTCGGTTATCTGGGCTGGGATCTCGAAACAGCGGTCCCCCCGCTCAGTTTCCTAAAGGAGGTCGGAGGGCTGGAGTGCGTGATAGATTTCCTATACCCGAATTGACCGTACCCGTTTGACCAGGAGATCTCAATCAACCAATCGGTAATGATGCAAAAGATGCAGCCAAATGATGCAAAAGATGCAGCCAGGTGGAAACCAGGCTGCATCTTCACTTAACATTGTTTTGCCTATTTGAGCTCGTCCAGGAATTTGCTTTCTTTCTTCAGCGAAGTCGGCAAAATGCCGAAGTCAAGCATCTGATGCAACGGGATATGGACGTCTATCGCCACCTCGGGGCATGTCGTTTCGCAGAAACAGCATATCGAGCACTCTCCCGGGTATGCGACTGTGGGCATGTTCTTCTCTTCATCCCACCCGAATATATCCATCGGGCACATATCATAGCATTCCCCGCATCCTGTGCATAGCCTTGCGTCTATCCTGGGGCCGTAGTTGATTTTACAGTCGTAACTCATCTATGTCTCACTCCTTACAAGTCTTTATTTAGTATCTCGACCGCGAACTTATTCTCGCCGGCTTCATGCGCGACTGTGACTACCTTGTTATACCACCTGTCGTCATCCTTTTCGGGGTACTCAACGCGATAGTGGACCGGGACCAGACGGCTCTCATCCCTTATCAAAGACGACTGGATATGCATCTCTGATATCTCTATGATTTGCTGAACCTCTATTGCGCGCATGAGCTCGTGCGGGTTGTCGGCGGTCAACAGAGGTACTGAACCATCCTTTGCGCGTTTGACCAGTTCCAGGCCGCGCTGCATCTTTGAGGTATATTTCTGCAGACCGACATAGTTATGGTTCACGCCCTTGACATAAGACTCCAGCTCCATTGGATTGACGGCGAATTCCGCTTTCCTGCCAAGTGGGGCAAATACCCACTGCTTTGTATCTTCAACTTGCTTCAGTTGATCGCCGTCAAACTTTGCGTGATCCTTACCTTTTATTTCTTCTGTCACATAATCCGCAATCAGACAACTCCATGTGAAGCCGGTACCACCGCCAACGGAGCCTCCGGCGGCGAACAGGTTTTTAACCCCTGTCTCTGAATGGATGTTAACGCGTTTGATGCCGTTAATACCTGCCATGCCCACCCCTGTAGAGATATAGGTGCACTCGACCGGCAGCTCATTGGTCAACCCGCCGGCGAGCTTGTGGAACTTAAGGGCTTTCATCGGCTCGGTTGCCGCAGTGAAATACACGGCTGCAATCAAGTCGCTATCGGCTTTATCTTTATATGACAGTATGACGTCGTTCAGGACCTCCGCGTTCTGCATGTCCGGCGCAAAGAGGTAGCCAAGCCCGGGGATCATCCCCCCTATCTTGGTGACCATCCTGTCGGCGTACTTGTCCTCCAGCGCTTCTCCTTTGGAGTTGTACATCCTGTAATACCAGTTGCACCCGCCACCGCCGCTGCTGTGGTTGATCCCTTTGGAAACATTGTAGAAGTTGCCCATCTCCATGCTGAGGAGCTTCGCTCCTGCGTGCAGTGCCGCGATGTGCCCTCCGCCGTGGTTGACAGGGGAGGTAATAGTATAAAACAGGTTGTTTGGATATGGGGAATTCGTGTAGGGGTATAGCCTCGACGCCATACCGGTCGACATAAGAATGGCCTTGGCCTTAATGAGTATGAACTCGTTGTTCCTGACGTTAATTGCGGTTGCCCCGATGGCAACGCCGTCGCGGGTGATGACGCTTGTTACCATAGTTCTGTCAAACACCCTGCATCCGTATTTATTCCGGACTGCGGCGCCCAGCCTTGCTTTTAGGTCAGTCCCCCTGGAGAATGATCCGAACAAAGGCTCGCAAGGTTTCCCGTCTTCCTCATACTCGATCCTGCCCCAGTTCACCCCTGTACGATAGGCTTGAAGCACATAGAGGGTACCGTCGTCTTCCTTTACCCTGACGCCAACCTCTTCCAGGATCGGAAGGGCGATGTATGGGTACTTACCTTGCTCAGCGCCAAGCGTGACGTCAGATAGCCCTTGCAACCTCTTTGCCCCAAAGACGGCCTTAGCGGCGTCGGCAGTGGTATAATCCCTTGTTAAGTCTTCCTTGCGCAGTGGAATCCCATTAAAGTTGTCCAGCCCTACGCCATCACCGCCCCACTCGATTTTGGCCTTATCGATAATTGTAACGTCCATTTTGGGGTTGTTCTGCTTAGCGCGGATGGCCGACATGCTTCCGACAAGGCCGCCTCCGATAATCAGATAATCAGTTTCGATGATTCTATCAGCTAAGTCTTCAAAAATTTTCGCCAATTTTCATTACACCTCTCTCTCTATCATTTAGTCAAACTTAACGGGCACACAACGAAGTCTGTACATATCCTGCAAGACTTCATAGGTTATACCCGGTGCGTCGTAGAAATCCAGCTTGTAGCAAAAATCGGAACAATAAACCCTCTCTTTGCCCCTTCTGACAACTATCTCCGGCTCACCTGTGATTGGTCGTCCGCAATAGATACACTTGTCGGCCATTTAGCACACCTCATCTTTCCATAATTTTAATAAGTTGATAATTTAAATATATCGGCTTATTTTAAGCATGTCAACCATTTTCGTAAAAAAGCTACTCTACATACAGTAAAAAACCATGGGAAGGGGAGCCCGAAGCGGGCACTTTAGCCTCCGCTAATAACAGGCATTATTAAAACATCGTCGCCACTTTCAAGCAAAGCCGTGACGCCACCGATGACGGCTGCATTTACGCCATTAATCTGGACGGATACCTTACTGTCGGAGTAACCATCTTCGTTACATACAGAGTTATGGAACTCCTGCCCATATAAGTTGGTTAGTTCGCAGAGCAAATCATAAAGAGTTGATTGCTCTGGCATATCGACCAGTATGTTCCTGCCAGATAGAGTTTTGGCAATGTTCAGAACAGAACGTACTTGGATTTTTATCACTTTGAAACCTCTCTACACATTTACCATTCAGCCCACACAATGAGGGCGACATGTCAAGTGTCAATATACTTGGTGAGTTCAGCCAACTCCTGTTCCATACCAAGTGAAATCAGCTTATCTTCAGTTGGAACACCATCCATTGTCCAACCCCTATCCTCATAATACTCATCAAGCATGAAGTCAAGTTCATTTTGAGGGATGTATGAACCTTTCGATCCACCACTTTTTATTGGCTCAGTCATAAGACGTTCCGGGAGGGTATCATCAGCGCGGGTAAAGCCTTCGCGGATATTGAGTATTCGCGCTGCGTTGTTGAGGCGTTCACCGCAACAGGTCACTTCGTTTGCTGAGTAGTTCAACCCTGTGAGGGCGTTGACCAAGTCGGCTGTATTTTGCTGGCTCACTTCGGCGACAGCCATGTCCATTATGAAACCGCACATTGGAGCGCAATCGCATGAAGCTGCGCGCGTATCCTGGTTCCATCTCGTCAGTTTCCCTTTTCCTTCATATGCAAGGCGGTTCACCGCGTAAGGTACCGGTATTGAGAAGATTTCTTGAAAAGCATAACCAAGGCAATGATCGGCGCCTGTGTAGCCGGTTGCAAAACCTAAACCGTGCGCTTTCGCGCCTCGAACGTCATAACCGGGTAACTCAAGCCCCTTAACGTGCATTGCGTACCTCCCGGCGACACCACCGATTTTCCCCGCTGCTTTTTTGACGCCATCAGCAAGAGTATCCCCAAAACCTTGCCTGTGTGCGATCCTATGTATCATTGTAATCATTGCCTCAGCATTGCCCCACTTCAAATCGACGCCATCAAGGTCGTCTATTGAAATAACACCCCTTTCATATAGCTCCATGGCAAATGATATCGCTAAACCGCAGGACACAGTATCCATTCCATAATCGTCACAGAGTCTATCAGCCGCAATAACTTCATCGAAGCTTGTCATCAGAGGAGCGCCACCAAAGGAAAATATGGTTTCAAAATCAGGTATAGATGCAATGCCTTTATATGGACCTTTTCTTGCGAGCTTGACCTGTGAGCAACCAACGGGACATTTATAACAGAACTCCCTTGTAATATTATAGTATTCCTTTCCGATTTCATTACCAAAAATGTCGGTCGGATCCCATTCGCCCGTACTCGCGAAGTTCTTCAACGGGAAAATTCCAAGCGCTATTGCTACGTCTGCTGTCATAGGAGTTCCGCTTTTTGAGAATGCAGGGTATAGCACATGACTTTCTTTCATAACTTTCAGCATAGATTTCAGAGCTTCTTTGAATGCTTCCGGGTCTGCTATAGAAACCTCATTATGTCCGCGGATGGCGATTGCTTTAAGGTTTTTTGAACCCATGACAGCTCCAACGCCTTTACGCCCTGATGCGTGGCGTTCATTGATTATGGATGCAATAGCGTTAAGGTTTTCACCTGCCGGTCCAATACACGCAACCCGTACGTTTTGGTCGCCTATGGCGTCCTTAATGAACTGTTGCGTGTCATTTGTGCTAAGGCCCCATAAGTGCCCGGCGCTTCTGAAGGCGACCTTGCCGTCCCTAATAGTTATGTACATTGGCTTTTCAGCTTTACCTTCAATGATAATCATATCATAACCCGAGAATTTTATTTCAGCAGGGAAGTATCCACCGCTGCTGGATTTGGCGACTGCCCCTGTCAGTGGTGATTTTGTTACGACCATAACCCGGCTGGCGCCAGGGGCATCCGTGCCGCAGAGAGGGCCGAGTGAAAAGTACAGGTTGTTCTCAGGGCCGAGCGCGTCGCATTTTGCCGGAACTTCGTCAAGCATATACTTGATACCGACTCCTGCGCCGCCTAAATACTTTATGGCTACATCCTCCCTGAGCGGCTCTTCGATATACTTCTTCTCCGCCAGATTGACTCGAAGGACTTTTCCGGTGAAACCACCTTTAATCATTTGAAACACCTCTCACGAGTCCTAATATAATGCAAACAAGGATGATTGTAAACACATGGAACAAGATATGACATAGACTTCTCCAGACATGGGCAACTTTGAATTGACATGCGGGCAACTTTATTTTGACAAGTATGCAACTTTGTATTGACAAACAAACCGTGAACAGATAGTATTAGCCCCGCAGGCTGATTTCTTTGGCGTCAACTGCAAATAAACAAAAACGACAATTGGAGAGTTTGTGCAATCAAGGCACAGCAAAGAAAATGTTTGGGTTACATAAAGTCCTGGAGAAAAGGGCGCTTGACAATACCCCTATCAGTGTTTCCTTAGTTGGCGTCGGTACAATGGGTACTGTTTTTGCGCAATCACTTTCGATGACGACAGGCATCGACTTATGTATCATATGCGATTTGAGGACAGAAGAGGCTATTAAGGTCTTTGAATCAACCGGGGCGCCATCAAGTAAAATCGAAGTATGCAAGTCGGTTGATGAAGCAAATGCAGCAATAAAGTGCGGTAAGAAAGTTGTGACATCAGATATAAGCGTCGCAACTTCTGCCGAACAAGTTGAGGCTGTTTGCGAATCAACCGGGGTGCCTGCGGTCTACGCGCAAACGGGTATCTCTGCAATTCAAAACAGGAAGCACTTCATCACCATGAACGTTGAAGGTGATGTGTGTGTGGGACACCTGATGAATAATTGGGCAAAACAGGCAGGCGTCGTATACAGTGGTATTTACGGAGACGAACCGGGTAGCGCAATGCTTCAGCATGACGAGGCGAAACTGATTGGGCTTGATGTAATCGCTGTTGGGCGTACCGATATGGGCGGTAGTAACCTGTGTTGGAATAAAGAAAGCATAAAGCCTGAGATGGAGCGTTTAGGTATTTGCTATAACAACACAGCGATTTTTGCATCATTCTGCGATGGATCCAAGACTAACGAGGAGTGTTGCGCCATCGCTAACGCGACAGGTCTCCCACCTGATATCCGGGGGATGCATGGTCCGAAATTCAATGACTGGAATGAGATTGCAACCCGTTCGCCCGGTGTGTTTCGAACAAAAGAAGAAGGCGGAATTCTTGGGATGCGTGGCGTCACGGATTATATTGCAAACGATATAATCAAGGCTGAGCCATGGCATCCGTTTTTTATCTGGACATTTGCGGTTGTCAAAGCGAGGACACAAGGTCAAACAGAGTGGATAGTGCGCGAAGGCGGGATAGTAGAAGGCGAGTATGGTCTGCTATACGGCCCATATCACAGAGGCTCTGCTCAAGCGCCGGTCACCGTTGCGGTTGCTGTAGTTGATAAACGGCCGGTAATTGCGCCTCTTGAGGGCTCAAAGAGAACTGCAGATTGCATCACACTTGCAAAAAAAGACTTATCCGCAGGCGAAGTGATAGACGAAATCGGTGGCTTCTGTACGGTTGGACGTATTGAGAAGGCTAGTATTACTAGAGCCGGGCGGCTCCTGCCGTTCGCACTCGCGAAAGGAACGGTGGTTAAGAGAGACATACCGATGGGGACATGGCTAACATATGATGACGTCGAGTTTGCCGGAGAACCGTCGCTACTATTGAATTTGCGTAGGGTTCAAGATGCAATGTTTGGTGATTTATGGTAATCGATAGAAATGTATAGGTCGCAATCCTCACGGATTGTGTCATATAATTTATCTATAGAAAGTACGGAGGGGTCAGTAATGAAAAAAGCGTTAACCATCCTGCTTGCTTTCGCGATGGTATTCGCGTTGGCGGCCTGCAACGGAAACGACAACAATGACAGCAACGACAACAGCACTACGGGAACATCAACACCACCAGTTAACACCGGAGATGGAGGAGCGTCGAGAAATGTAGCTGATTACTGGTCTCCTGCAGACGGGCCTCCGACAACTTATGATATAAACCATGAGGTTTATACCATGTCAAACAGACTGCCCTGGACGGGGATCTTTGCCCCTCAGGAGGCTTCACGCGCTTCAATTGACAAAGCGATTGCAAATCTCATGACCAAAGATGGTAGCAACCTAACCATTGGCTATGCCACAATGACTGTCGGTACGCCTTATTTCGCGTACTTGATGACGACGGTGAGGGACTCGGCCGAGGCCCTTGGTTGGACAGTTAACGTACAAGTGTCCGACTTTGACATTGTTACGCATATAGCCAATATCGAAAACTTCATCACCATGGGAGTCGACGTTATAATCAATCAGTCCCTGCTCCCGGAGGCGGAACTGGTAGCCGTGGAGCAAGCGGTTGCTGCGGGGATTCCTGTTTTCGGGGTTGGAATGACTTGGCCGGTAGGCGCTCCAATTATCACTAATGCCGCCGCATTGTTCTATGAGATGGGGTTCGAGCTTGGTATTTATGTGGCTGAACACTTCAGGGATCAATACGTAAAACTCGCGCTTAACCCGGGTCAACCCAGCCAGGCGATTTCTGATGGCAAGACTAATGGTTTCATCGGTGGATTCGTATATGCCAGGGCCATCCATAATGGCCAACCATTATCCCGTGAGGAAGCGATGCTCTATGGCTATAATCTTCATCAGGAGACAATAAGGTCCGCAAGGTTTAGTGACCCGACATACAATTGGGATTGCGTCGCATCGATTGACGGTGGCTGGAGCAAAGAAGGCGGTCAAAGCGCAACAGAGGACATCATTACCGCGAATCCTGACATCAACCTCTTGTTTGCAGGCAACGACGAACAAGCTATGGGGGCTGCCCTCGCTATACAACAAGCGGGCTTGACGCCAGGTGAGGACGTTATCATCGTAGCCGTTGGCGACTGTTCAAAAGTAGCGCTGGAACACATACTGGATGGTCGCATATTTGCGGTTATGCTGTTTAGTCCAATAACCAGCGCAAAAGCTACAGTGGACATACTTGACATGATGTTTAATAAAGGCTTTGACGCAAATAACCTCCCAAGCGATCTCTTTCTCGAGATTGATATAGCGCACCGGGGAAATGCCTCGCAATGGATGCAAACAGGCGATGATAACTACCCAATACAAGCGGATACTATAATCGAACCACTTGGCTAGGGAACCTGCGCTATGCGCTAGATAGTACTTAATACTACAGAGGAAGAAACGTTTAGGCTCTGGATTAAATCGATGCTACTCTGCACTCCTCAGGCTTTATCCCGAGGAGCGCAGGGTAGTGTTTAGTGGTTAATTAAGTGTGGGGGGTGAAATCGTTATTATGCAGGAAGCTCCTGAGGCCGCAGGTAAAGACTGCAAGGTTGAGATGCGGAATATATATAAAACTTTCGGCGGTGTGAAAGCGCTGCAGGATGTTTCTTTTCAAGTGATGCCGGGGGAGATTCACGCCCTGGTTGGAGAAAACGGCGCCGGGAAGTCGACGTTGATGAAAGTGCTTTCCGGGGCGACGTCCATGGATACCGGGGAAATCTTCATCAGCGGTGAGAAAGCGAATATCCACAGCCCAAAAGATGGGATAAACAAAGGCATTTCGGTGATTTATCAGGAGTTCGCACTCTTTAGCAGTCTTACAGTGGCTGAAAACATTTTCATTGATAGGCTCTCAAACCGCGGGAAATTCATCAACTGGAAAAAGCTGAGGCAACACGCAAGGGATGTTCTGGAAAGCCTCGGGTTTGGCAGTATTCCGGTAGGTAAAGCAGTTTCACAGCTCAGCGTTGCACACCAGCAGGTTGTAGAGATTTGCAAAGCGCTGGCACGCGAGTCGTCTATACTTATTCTTGATGAACCGACAGCAGTATTGGCAGCGAGTGAAGCAGAACACCTTTTTAAACTTCTTGAAGCCCTTCGCGATAAAGGTGTATCAATAGTATATATATCGCACAGGCTTGATGAGGTATTCAGGTTGTCCGACAGAATCACAGTTTTAAAGGACGGTCAGTATGTGTGTACCTGCGATGCTTCTGAAATCGATAAAGACCAGCTTGTAAGTCTTATGATTGGCAGAACGCTGGAGAGTTACTTTCCGCATAGAGAGTCAAAAATCGGACAGACCGTTTTTAAGGTGGAAAACGTCAACCGCGGAACGGTTGTAAAAGATGTTTCATTCGAGGTTCACGAAGGCGAAATTTTAGGGATTTCAGGACTAGTTGGTTCGGGTCGCACGGAAACTGTACGCGCGATTTTCGGGGCGGATCATCGTGACAGTGGCAAAGTGTTCCTCAGTGGAAACCAAATTAAGATAAAGAGTCCTCAAAACGCCGTGAGGCACGGGATAGGACTGCTGCCTGAGGACCGGAAGTCGCATGGTATACTACTGAATCTGCCTATAAGGCATAATATTACGCTAACTCGTTTAAAATCATTTACCGGTTTCTTTAAAACTATAGCTAAAAAGAAAGAGACAATGTATATTAACGAGATGGTGGATAAACTCACGATAAAGGTTGGGTCTATAGAACATGACGTGAGCAGCTTGTCAGGTGGGAACCAGCAGAAAGTCGCCATTGCAAAGCTTTTGGCATCAGACTGTAAAATCGTGATTTTTGATGAGCCAACGCGAGGGGTCGATGTCGGTGCGAAAATCGAGATATACAAGATAATGAACACACTTGTGGCGCAAGATTACGCAGTAGTCATGATTTCCTCAGAAATGATGGAGATAATTGGTATGTGCGACCGGGTTATTGTAATGCGTGAAGGCGCTATTGCGGGAGAGCTTGGAAAAGACGAAATAAATGAGCAGAACCTGATAAACTATTCTATGGGAGTTGGTGTGTGATGGAATTATCTGAGAAAAAGAATAAAGACGCCGTAAAACCAGCGCAAGTGGTGAAGACGTTCATCGTAAAGTACAACTCGCCGCTTATTTTCGTCATTCTAATAATCGTGTCTGCGATTATGTCAGAACACTTCCTGACTGTGCGGAATATTTTCAACATCTTACTCCAGCAAACGCATTATTTGCTGCTCTCCTTAGGAGTTATGCTAACGATAATGACAGCAGGCATAGATTTATCAGTTGGAGCGACTGCAGGGGCGTCAAGCGTGCTAACCGCACTAATAATAACATCCTATGGGAAAGACAATGAACTGTGGTTGATAGTCGCTATAGGATGCACTTTGGTTTTTGGCTGCGCGATTGGCTTTATCAATGGGATTCTAGTTGGTAAAATGAGGATGGCGCCGTTCATTGTTACGCTTGCGATGATGTCAATTGCCCAGGGTATCGCATTTATGCTGACAAACGGTGCGCAAGTACAGCTTACCAGCGCGTATGCAGCGGCCAAGCCCCTCACATGGTTTGCTATTACGAGGGTCGGTTTCGGTATACCAATTACAGTGATTTTTGTTGCGGTTGTTGTGATTATTTTCTGGTTTATAATGCGCTATACCCCGTTTGGGCGCTATGTCCTGGCAGTTGGCAGCAATGAATCGGCGACGCATCTTGCGGGTATTAACGTAGTTAGGAGTAAGACATTAGTCTATACGATTTCCGGTGGTCTTGCTTCACTTGGAGGAGTGTTTATAGCCGGTCGTACCGCGCTGGGCGCCCCGGCGATAGCGCGTGACAATGACTATGCGCTCACTGCGGTTGCAGCTTGCGTTATCGGCGGGGTAGCATTGGAAGGTGGTAAAGGGACTGTCGGTTTTACCATAATCGGGGTACTAATACTAGCAACCATTACAAATATAATGAATCTTCTTGGCGTGGCGGCGTATCCTCAACTGGTTGCAAAAGGGATAATAATTATTATTGCGATAGCCCTTAGTAAACTAGGCCAAAGCAAGAATTAACGAAAGTGACATAGTAATAAAGCACAAAGAAGCATGGCGAAGGGAATGGATAAATTGTGGACGGTTTTATAGGTAAGCTCTTGTTCGTTGACTTAACCGATTGCAGCAGCGAGATTCGGGATTTGGATGATAAGATGGCACGGGACTTCTTAGGAGGGCCATCACTGGGGGCAAGAATACTTTACGATGAAATGCCGGCCCACACGGATGTTTTTGCCCCGGAGAGCGTCCTTGGCTTTGTCAGTGGCGCGCTGAATGGAACGGGCGCGCTGCTGGCAGGACGGTATACCGTTGTCAGTAAATCACCCGTAACGAATGGCTGGAACGATGCAAACTCAGGTGGAACATTCGGGATGAAGATGAAGAAAGCGGGTTTCGACGCAATATTCATTAAAGGAATTGCGTCTGAACCTGTATATTTACTAGTTGATAATAATGAGGTATCGTTTCGGGGGGCAAAGCATTTATGGGGAAAAAGGATTGAGGAAGCGGAGAGAGTAATAAAAGAGGATTTGGATGATTCCAGCGTCGGAATTGCAATGATAGGCCCGGCAGGGGAGAGAAAATCCCGTATGGCTGCAATAGTAAATGACACCCACCGTGTTGCGGCGCGTGGCGGTACAGGCGCCGTTATGGGTTCAAAAAATCTCAAGGCCCTCGTAGTACGGGGAAAAACCTCCATATCTATTGCAAACAAAGAGGAACTGAAAAAACTCAATCAGGAAATTCTTGAGTTCCAAAAAACAGGACCTTTCAATGAACTACTGGAGAGTAGTTTCACAAAACATGGAACCAGCGGTTTCTATGAGATGCAGATTCTGGCCGGTGACTGTGCGGTGAAGAACTGGACAGCTTCATGGATTGACGAGTATAAAGAGGATAAGTACAAACCGCTCACCGGTCAAGAGATGGATAAACGGTTTTACCTGAAGCGATACGGGTGTTCGGCATGCCACCTTGCTTGCGGCGCCACTTATCGAATAGAGGAAGGTAACTGTGTCATTAAGAAGACCGGCAGGCCGGAATACGAGACCCAAGCTATGCTTGGGGCTCTGATACTAAATGGAAACCCGGTAACCTTAAACTATGTCAATTACCTTTGCAACGATTACGGAATGGACACCCTTACAATGGCCGGAACTATTGCATGGGTAATGGAGTGCTACGAGAATGGGATTCTGAGCCTGGCCGAGTTAGATGAAATCAAAATGAAGTGGGGGGACGCAGACGCGATTTCCGCTATGGCTGAAAAAATAGCAAAAGGGGAAGGTGTTGGGCGAATCCTCCAGGAGGGGTCGCGTTATGCTGCGGACCACTTTGGTAAAGGGCACGAAGCATTGGTTGAAGCCAGCGGGATTGAGATACCTCAACATGATCCGAGATTTGCCCCGGGAATGGGGCGGACATACCAATATGACCCAACTCCCGGGCGGCATGTCAAGGGGGGGATGGGTTTTGCGGACCCGCCGGAAGTTCGCTACTGCTACGATGATACAGGTGAACGCGATACGGCAGGCGTCATTTATAAGGAGTCTACCAACTCATGCGGAATATGTGAGTTCAATAACTTTGGCCAGCCCGACAAAATGTACATAAAGCTGCTTAGTGCGGTTGCCGGGTTTGAGTATACGGAAGAGGAGCGCCAGAAGCTAGGCAAGAGACTGTACATTATGCGCCTGGCATTCAACCTCAGGGAAGGATTTCGTAGAAAGGACTATACCATATCCGGCCGGGCCATTGGCAAACCCCCGCTGAAAATTGGCCCAACTGCAGGTATTGAAGTGGAAAATGAGAAACTAGCTGATAACTTCTTTGCCGAAATGGGGTTTGATATGGACATGGTTCCAAAGAAAGAAGCGCTTGAAGACATCGGCGGGTTGGACTTCGTAATTAATGATTTATATCCCGGGTAGGCTATAGCTGTGGTGCGGATCGGACATTCAATTAGGTGGCGCATGCTTGGCTCGGGGATAAACTGCTGCTGGAGGAACTATATGCGCGTAAATATGCGCTTCGTTTGCCCCGGGCTTTTTGATGGAGTACCAAATGGTGTTTACGAGGTACAAGAGGGCTGCTCAATTTTTGAATGTGTTGAATACTGCGCGCAAAAGCATGGATTGACCCTTAGCGAGGACTGGCAAAGCAAGGTTCTTTTTTTCAGAGATAACAGACCTGTGCAAAAAGATGAAAGCATAACGGAGGGATCCGATATTATAATTGTACACAGAATAATGGGCGGATGACGGTTTAGGCGGCCTGCAGGCCGGGGCGTATATGCAATGAAGATAAGTTGCGATAGTGTGTCAGTAAACGGTATTGAATGGATTTGTCGCATTGTTGGAGTAATATGCGAATGATTGGAAAAGGAGTGCAAAAGTGGAGCATAATATCCGAATAAGAAACAAACGCCTTACGGATGAGGAATTTTTCCGCATTAGAAAAGAGGAGGTTCTGCCGCAATGGGAGACAAGCCGCGACATAGAGAACCTGGATGAGAGTATTGCCGCTGCATATGATTACTCAGTGGCTATTGACCGGAATTACGCAATAAAGCTGAGAGAGGCGTATGAGAGCGGAACACATCTGTTCCAACCGCAGTTCGGGCAGGCACTCACAGAGTATATGCTTGAAGGACTAGGATATGTGGAAGAGAACTCCCCCCTTGTCCCAAACGGTTTGTGGAATATCTTTTCCGACTCATATACGCGGAAAAACAACTATAAAATGGCAGCCGAGGGAATGGAGCGCAGTCGAAAAGAAGGCGCCACAATGCTCAATGGCTGGCCTATTGTGAACGCCGGCGTTGGGGATGCACGGAAAATAAAGAAAGCAATTAAGTCGCCAATGTCGCTCAACTCCACTGACGAAGACGGGCGTCTGGCTTCAGAAATTGCTCTTGCGGCAGGTTGGAATGCGTGTAACTGCCGCTCAATAACCGAGGTCATGTCGCATTGCAAAGATATCACGTTGGAAGAAGAAATACGTATTAACCAATATGAGACAAGGTTGGCAGCGATTTATCACGAGCGCGGGGTCCCGCAAAGCCCGCACATAGCGTGCAATCTAACAGGTTATGATAGCTGTGGATTCAAGTCGTTCGTTATGGTCGCTCAATCTCTATTAGGCGCAGAACAAGGGCTTAAGCAGGTATATCTAGAGTTTGGGATCAACATGAACCTGGTGCAAGACGCCGCTATGATGCGCGTGACAAAGAGGCTTTGCGAGGAGTATTGCACCCGTTTCGGTTACACAGATATTAAGTTTATCCAGAATAATAATATGTTCCAGGGGGCATTTCCCCCGCGCCTTGAGGAGTGTAGCGCTATGCTGAGCCTTGCAGTTTTGATTGGAATAATGGGCGGTTCGACCGCACTTGTTTTAAAATGCCAGGACGAAGCTTTTGCCACACCAACAAAAGAAGGGATGTGCGCTACCGTACGTATAGCCCGACAGATGGAAAGGCTACTTGGCGACTTGCGGCTCCCATATAGCGCTGAAGTGGAAGAAGAGGAAAAAATCCTTGAAATGGAAGTCCGGGCTATGATGGAAAAATGCCTTGAAGCGGGTGATGGCGATATCGCCCTTGGAATATGTCTTGGCGCCGACGCCGGTTGGGTCTCCACAATGATATCCCCTTGGAAATACAACAAAGGTAATGTTCTTCTGATGCGTGATTCATCAATGGCGATGCGTTACTTTAACATTGGTGATATGCCGCTTCCAAAGGAAGTCGAGGAGTACCATCTGGAGAAGCTCAAGACTCGCGCAGAGAAAGAGGGCAGGCCTCTTGACTTTGATATGGTCGTTGATGATTTGCAATATGCCTCGCGCTTGCCTGTAGTTCAGAAATAGGAGGGTCGTGACATGGGAAAACGTAAGGTAAACAAGAGTGTTGTGATTGGGACCATAGGAGCAGACGCACACATCATCGGCGGATGGGTACTCAAGCACATTTTTATGCAAGCAGGTTTCAAGGTTACTTTTCTTGGCTCCATGGTGCCAAAGGAGGATTTCATTAACGCTGCTGTTGAGGCAGATGCAGATGCGATCCTCGTCTCATCATCATATGGGATGGGGCCGATAGATTGCGAAGGAATGCGTGATATGTGCACAGAAGCCGGACTGGACGACATAATACTATACGCAGGCGGTACTGTTGTCGCACCGAAAAAAATGGAGGAAAACTGGGGTGAGGTCGAAAAACACTTCCAAGATCATCTAGGTTTCAATCGTGTGTTCAAGAATACAGTTGATGCAAAACAAGCTCTTGCTATACTTAAGGAGGATTTGGGAATCGAGGACTGACAGTAATGAAAGCTCCGCGGGGGTTCCCGGGTGCAGCTCCGCCAACTAATTGAAAAGCATAAAAAATAAGTCCCTTTAGGGAATGATAAAAAAGGAGTGTAGAAATGGAGATTAGTTTTTATTGCCCCAGTAAAATAGACTTTGGCGTAGGTGTGCTAAAAAAGCTGCCTGAGGTGGTCGGGCTTTACGGTGGGAAGAAAGTCCTCTTTGTTACCGATCCCGGTATAGTTAAGGTTGGTCTGGCAGAGCGGGCGCTCAAGTTACTCGACGATGCAAGTATACCTTACTTACTTGCAGATAATATCGAATCAGATCCGTCCGATGAACTATGCGAAGGCATTTATAAGCGCGTGAAAGATTCAGGCTGTAATGTTATGGTCGCATTAGGCGGCGGCTCTACTCTTGATGCGGCTAAAGCAATAAACATTCTCTACGCAAACCCTGCACCCATAAGTCTTTATGAGGGGACAAACAAGGTCGCGCGCCACGGCATTCCTTTAATTGCTATACCCACAACTGCAGGTACAGGGAGTGAGGTGGACAGCAACGCCGTTATTTCAAACGTGAAAGCAAAACGCAAAATGGTAATAGTCGGAATCAATAATGGTCCTGACTATTCCCTCTGCGATCCGGAGCTAACCTTAACGCTTCCTCCGCGTATCACTGCAGGGCCCGGCATGGACGCCTTAACACACGCGATGGAGGCATACCTGTCAAAGTTGGCAACTCCGCTATCGGACTCTTTTGCCCTGAAAGGAATGGCACTCATATACAATGCCCTGCCTGAGTGTGTGAGTAATGGTTCAAATATTAAGGCACGCTCTGACCAACTGCTTGGCGCGGCTTATGCGGGAATCGCAATGAGCAATGCGCTTCAAGGCGTATGCCACGCCACAACTGCCCCACTCGGTGCATATTTCCACATACCACACGGTGACGCAAACGCAATGTGCTTACCCGAAGCAATGAAGTTCAACTCGGTTGCGGTACCTGAAAAGATGGTTGAAATGGGCGTTGCAATGGGTATGGGGACCCCTGCTGATTTAACGGCAGAAGAGGTTGTGGATAACATCTTTAAGCTCTCAAAAGCATGTAATATACCCGGGCTTTCGAGCTATGGCGTGAGCATTGACAAGATAGATGAACAGTTCATTACGGAAGTGGTAACAGAGTACACAGCCGCTTTCAACCCTCGGGAAATCCGAAGGGAGGACGTCATCCCATTTATCAAGGCCTGCTTGTAATAACCAGATTCTGAATCCATATCCATATGACAAGTTTAAGCGCTTCAACTCAATAGACTATAGGTTTGTATCCTGTAACTCTATCATGTTGCCGTCAGGATCCTTAAGAAACACCCAGTAGGCGCCGGGTACTTCCTCAATAGGTCTGGGTTCAAAATAGAACTCTACCCTGGCTGCAGTCATTCGCTTGTATGTTTCACGCACATTATCGACTTTTAGGCATATATGATGATAACCAGGTTTGTTCCAAACAGGATTATCACAAGGTAGCGTCGAGCTGAACTGGAAAAGCTCCAGTACAACACCATTAGGGCTTGCCAGAAAAGCAAAATCAGAATATACGCCCTCTTGTTGCTTGTAAAGCTGAGGCACAGCCGCAATAAAACTTTCCGGGAACACCCCTCGCCTAACAAGTTTGAAACCAAAGTGCTTCTGATAGAAATCGATATACTCGTCTATGCTGGTGACCGTTATTCCGACATGTGTGATTGCGGCTGCATCATTCATCATTACTACATCCTTTATAATAATAGTCCGGACCGGAGGTCAAGGCGTTTGCCTTGATCTTCGTCATTCATCGGGATCGTTACCGTGTATCAGTCTTTTCCCCATTCTCTACCTGACAGTGCAGAACCGGTCGGGTCCACTATAGTCGATCCTGAGTCGACAGGAAGAACAGTTCCGGTTATAATTTCAGAATCATCGCCCGCAAAGAATACAACCGCGCCTGCGATTTGCTCCGGAGTCGCAGGGCGGGGTATCGGATTGAAGCGGGTTATGTAATCAAGCGCACCGCCCGCATCCGTGCCAAGCGAGTTTGCCAAGCCTTTCATTGAGTTCTCAAGCATTACTGTTCGGGTCGCGCCGGGTGCAACCACATTGCACCGTATGCCATACTTGCCATAATCCAGAGCAACGGCTTGAGACAAACCAATCAAACCGGATTTCGATGCGCAATATGCAGGCATGGCAGGGATACGCATCAGGCCTGCTAAAGAAGCGATGTTAACTATTGAGCCGCCCGCCTCCATCATATGCGGGATCGCGTATTTCATCGTATAAAACGGACCGTAGAGGTTTGTCTCCACGACAGCCTTCCACTGTTCAATTGGAATCTCCACCACGGTTCCTGATGGGTCGATACCGGCGTTGTTCACTAACACGTCTATTTTACCGCCGAAACCAATTGTCGCTTCTACCATAGCACGTGCATCATCCGGGTTCTTTACATCACCTCTGAAGGGGAGCGCACTGT
>Ga0082212_10002790_pt1 | contig 25118 bp, 19 predicted proteins | sample TergutNt197P3_FD_71548 | JGI IMG/M metagenome (GOLD analysis project Ga0082212, IMG submission 71548) | Neocapritermes taracua P3 segment gut microbial communities from Petit-Saut dam, French Guiana - Nt197 P3 | ecosystem: Host-associated > Arthropoda: Insects > Digestive system > Gut ... | reverse complement strand
CAAGCACAACCTGCAGGAATTTATTCGAAAGTTTCGTATTCACTTTTACTATCTCGACCCGAATTCCCGTCAGCACCAGTTTTATTGTCTCAAAACCCGCAACATACATTTGCACGAGCAAATATATTAGATATAAACCAAACCTGAAATAGTTGATTCGCGCGTTTGCGAGTTTTGGCAGGAAACGGCGGCAAATAACAACGCAGCAGGCGCTTATCAGCAGACCGGTTAAAATCGTCGCAAGGGAAAAGCTTTCGCATAGGACTATCCATACGGCGGTCAGCAGTATTGTGGCGTAAATCGAGTTTTTATTGATCCAGCGTTTCATGCTCACGTGCCTCCGGGAATCTTAATTCGGTTCAGGGGGTATCCGAAAAAATGCTTATCCGGATGCGAATTCTTTTTCAACCCGCGCGATCGGGCTTCTGAATAATATCAGCGTCAATATGCTGATAATATATGGGATCGCTATGATGCGCCACATCGTCAAATAGTTTGACATGTGGACGATTTGGCCCGCTACTAGCGGGCCTAGCATGCCTCCCACATCCTGGGCTATGAAGTGTGTGCTGCTCGCTACGCCGCGCCGCTCGCTGGGGACAGATTTCATCGTTAAGGCTTGGATGGCAGGGCCTAGCGCTCCTTGTCCAAGACCTGAAACAAACGCCGCTATAAGCAGGCCGGTGAGTCTCGCCGACCAGCTTATGATCAGTACGGCTAGAATATTGCAACATATTGCCGGTATAGATATTCTGACAAACCCGAGTTTGTCCGTCAGTCTGCCTGTAACCGGTCTTGTAACAAGCATAGTCGCAGCTTGAACCGCAAAGTACAATCCGACATTCCCCGTAATGCCCCGCCCTCTGGCGTAGAGGTACAGAAATGCCACAATGCCGGCCGTGACAAAAAGTGAGAATAGTTGGATTACCGACGGCAGCAGGGCTTCTTTAGCTATTATCCCGTTAATGGACAGCTTTAGTTTTCTTGTTCGTTTAAAATTTATTTTAATGAAACAGTACAGAATAGCCGCGAGAAGTATTGAGCACGCTGCTATAGTATAGGTTACGCGAAAACCGGTTCTGTCGGCAAGTTCTAGCCCAACGGAAGGCGCAATTGCCATGCATACGACCTGTGCTATGGAATAGTACCCCATCCCGCTGTTGTACTTTTCTCTGGGAAGCATATCGGCGACCATCGCCATAGAGCATGCGTTCCCGAAAACCATCGAACACCCTTGGAGCAACCTGAAAAAAACCAGCATCGGTATGCTTGTGGATATACTGAATCCCCAAAATACCACAGACATTACCAATGCCGACATGATAACCAGATTTTTCCGGTTATATGTATCCATTACCGGGGCCGCTATGAATCTGAACAGTATTGCCGATATTCCAAATGAGCTTGTGACAAACCCTATTGTTGCCTCTGTCGCGCCGAGATTGTCGGCTAACAGCGACAGGAGCGAGTTGTTCATGTTCATTCCCATATTGAACGCCATATTGGCGAAAAATATCAATATAAAAGATCGGCTCCAAAGTGAAGTCGGCTCCTGGGAGTTCCCGGCAGCTTCCGGCGATTCGTTACTCATTTTTTACTCCATTACTTTGTTGGTAATGATTAATTATAGCTGTAATATCAATGTGTTGTCAATGCCGGCGTGTTTTGGTATAGTAGTGACTAGAGGAGGGTGTTGTGTTATGGAAAACAATTTTACCGATGTTATGCTGATAAGGGATTTGATCGAGAGGTGGGCGGTTTACCGGGATTCCTTGCTCTGGGATAAATTCCGTACTGTTTGGCACGCCGACGGTATTATGGCGGCTACCTGGACGATTGGGCCCTTTGAGGATTTTATCAAAATCACAGAAGAAGGGGTCAAGCACGGTCTGCATATACTTCATATTCTTGGTGGGAGCGCAATTGAAGTTAATGGGACGCGAGCGGTTGCAATGACTAAATTCATCATTTTGCAGCGGGCTGTGGTGGAGGGTGTGCTTTGCGACGTCAACTGCTACGCCCGGCATTATGACCTTTGGGATAAGAGGGACGATAGGTGGGGGCTTGTTTTTCGCGAGACTATTGCGGATAAAGACCGCATTGACCCTGTGAACAACACAGAGACGGTCGTCCTGGATCAGTCGCTGCTGGAGCAGTTCCCCATCGAATACAGGCATCTGGCTTATCTTCAGACGAAGGCCGGATATTCTGTCAATAAGGACTGCCCTAGGATGAGCGGCGGTAAAACGCTGGACGCGCTATACAAAAAAGGCACCGATTGGCTCAGCGGGGGCTGATGCAAAACTTGATACCGGGACGCCCGGGTGTGCGTCCCCTACTGCGGTATGTGTAATTTGCATACCATAATATGTAGGGGTCGCACACCGGGCGACCCGGGTTTTGCGACGGTCCCCTCTCTGCTTGTTGTCGTGTTGGTTTAGTGCTTCCAGGATTCTAGCGAATTGGGCGCGAACAATTCTTCCGGTTTGAGCAGGCGTTTCGATAGGCTCTGCTCGAATGAGTATCGCAGGAATGTTTCGAGGACATGTCTGTTGGGTTCGAGGCCGTACGCCCAGTAGTCCTCGCCCATCAGTTCGCGTGTTTTTTCTATGTGGTCGACAAGCCACGGCAGTGTGTATTTCAAGCCGCCTGAGTCGTACATCTGTTCCATAGCCTTTTTTTTGGACTCGTTAAGCGCTTTCATCATTGTTTGCGCGATCCATGGATGTTTTTCGTATATGTCTCTCCTGATCACAAACGTATGCATGATGTGGAAGATGCGCGTCCTTTTGTAATAATCCATCTCTACTTCCGCGTAGTTTTCAAACAGGCGCCTGACATTTTTGCCGGTGTGGTAAACGGGTGGTATGCCGGCGTGGTACAGCGCGTCGATTTCTCCGTTTTCGAGCATATCCTGCAGAGTTTTGTCTGTCGGGATTGGCGTCAGGTTGATGTTCGGCGGTAAGTCTATAGCTATTTTTTCCACTCTGCCCGGGTCGATCAACCCGCCGGTGAAGTATTTAACGCTGTCAATCGGTACTCCGTAATCGTCCTGCATGAATCCCCTTTGCCATACGGTGGCGGTCATCTGCCATTCCGGGTTCCCGACGCGTTTTCCTATGAAGTCTTTGGGTTCCTTAATGCCGCTGTTTTTGTTGATCCATATGCATGAGTGTCGCATCACCCTGGAGGGGAACGCCGGGATTGCGATAAAGGCGGGGTCTTCGCTGAACAGCGTGGCCGCATATGAGGATAGCGACATTTCGCACATGTCAAACTCTTTGTGGCGCAGCATTCTGAAAAAGGTTTCGGCGCCGGTGTTTGATATGCAGATCAGGTCGATGCCTTCGGGTTGAACCGTCCCGTCAAAGAGCGCTTGTACGCGGTCGTACTGATGGCAGGCCATTGTGAGCAGAAGTTTTTTTGACATGATTAGGACCATTCCTTTCTCAATACGTTGGTGGCATTCTACCACAGTTCCGCTTGCGTTTCAATTCACACCCAATAGTAACAATTCACACCCAATAGTAACAGTTTGTTGACTGGAATTGTGCTGTCTGTTATTCTGGTTGTGGGTTTACATTCTGATGTACGTTGAGTCAAAATACAATGTGTATAGAAATGAGGTGGTTCCATGTTACCAAAGTTAGTTGGGGGCGTTTACAGTTCTACAAGCGAGAAGGAGTTGGAGCGCCGCAAGCTGGCGGTTCAGGAGGTTATGGCGAAGAAGGGCGCGGACTGCGTAATTCTTGCCGCTCATAATGCGGACGTCGGTGGCGCTATAAAGTATTTTACTGATATTCATGTTTCGCCGTATGGCGCGTATGTCCTTATGCCGCGGGATGGGGATTTGACCTATTATGGCCACGGGGCCGAGGGGACTAAGGCGTCCAATTCGCCGTACAGCAAAAATTTTGAGGGGAACATTGCGTTTCCTTATATGGTGGCGTTCTCGTTTACCGACAGTTATATTCCAACGGAGATCGTGAAATGGATTAATAGCAGGGGGTACAAAAGAATCGGCTTGTACCGCAAACAGCATATTTCAATGCTGATTGGGGACGCGATAAGGGAAGGCGTCCCCGGTTTTGAGTTTGTCAGCATGGACGATGAGATCGATCTTATCCAGGCTGTAAAATCCGAGGAGGAAATCGGATATCTTGAGCATGTAGTCAAGCTGCATGACGATTTGATTGTTGCCTGCAATGCGTTTATCCGGCCGGGGCGGTTCGAGCGCGAGGTCGCAAATGACGTTATGAAGCTTTCGCTTGATAATAACTGCGAGTTGTTGAATATTATGGTCGGGTCCGGCAGGCCGATTGGCAGGTACAAAACTGTGCATGCGGCAAATAAGCGTATTGAGGCGGGCGATATTGTGGATATCCTCGTTGAGGTTTCGGGTCCCGGGGGTTATTGGGGCGAGGTGTCGCGCATGTGGTGCTTGGGCGAGCCTCCGCCCGGGTTGATGGGGGCTTTTGCGGATTGTCTTGAGATTCAGGAGCGTATCGCTTCCCTCGCAAGGCCCGGCGCGAGGGCTTGCGATCTGATGACGGAGTTGCACAGTTTTCAGGTGGCTCATGGTTATGATAAGGAGCTCCGTTTGTTTGCGCATGGTCAGGGTTATGATGTTGTGTCCCGCCCGTGTTTTATGCCGGGGGATACTATGGAGATTCAGGAGAATATGTTCTTCGCGATTCACCCCATTTTGATAAACGCTAATGTTTGCGCTCATATTACAGATAATTTTCTAATAACAAAAGATGGCGGAAAGCTTTTAAGCAAAACGCCGCGTCAGGTTTTTCTTATTGACTGTTGATCATTAATATCTGGTGCTTATTCAGGGGGTATCCCCTGAATAGATAAGACTTTAGCTTGTGAAAGGAACCATTCAGATGGAAAACTCCACCTTTCGTATCGACGTACACCACCATTTTATGCCTGATGTTTTTTATGACGCCCAGGAGGAAACTGCGGCGTTGTCAGCGGGAGGCGTACCCACCGCGGCGAGATGGTCGCCGGAGCAAAGCCTTGGTAAGATGGACGAGTTTGGTATTAGGGCTGCGATACTTTCGTGTCCTTCACTGAATGATATTCACAGGAAGTTTCCTCATAGGACTGCGGGGCTGGCGCGTTCCATTAACGAGTACGCGGCGGAGTTGCATGAAAGGTTTCCTTCGCGCTTTGGCAGTTTCGCGGTCCTTCCGTTGCCTCTTATTGATGAGTCGATCACGGAGTTGGAGTATGCTCTTGATGTGCTGAAACTCGACGGGGTCGGTTTGGCGTCCAATTATGACTCTTTGTTCCTTGGCAACCCGGAATTGGAGACGGTTTTTCAGGAGTTGAATAAGCGAAAGGCTGTTCTGTTCGTCCATCCTTCTGTACCGGATTCTTCCTTTGTGCGTCCAAAGTTCATACATATAGATTCTATTTTGGAGTTCCCCACAAACACTGCGCGCGCGGCTTTGAATCTTGTTTACGGCGGTGCTATGGAGAGGTTTCCGGATTTGGAGATAATTTTGGCTCATGCTGGGGGTACGTTGCCGTATCTGAAGTTCAGGATTTTTGAGTTCCAGAGGAAGTATACTCATTTGGATGAGTTGTTTAGGGAGGAGTGTGTCAGTGTTGCCTGGAAGTCTTTAAAGAAATCCACAACTGATTATTTGGCGCAGTTTTGGTATGATAATTGCACTTCCACGGATCCTGTTGTGTTTGAGGCGATAAAGAATATTACTGGCGATTATAGGTTTGTTTTTGGTACTGATATTATGTTTGCCGCTGATTTTATTCGTGAGGATATGATCAATATTATCGATAATTACGGTTTTACAGAGGAAGAAAAAAACAATATGAATTATGGTTTTGCGGCTCGTCTGTTTCCACGTTTCAGTTAGTTAGAAAAAGGAGTCACTATGGATATTAAAAAAGAGATTTCGGAGAAAGAAAATGTATTGTTGACCATGGCGGGTAAAAGGCCCGCCTGGGTGCCTTCTTTTCACGATGCTTTTGCTTCGTTCATGAGTGGGTATTTAAGCGGGGTTATGGATGAGGGAACAAAGATTTCGACAGACCTTTGGGGGGTAAATCGAATTACCACGGCGGACGGCCCTATTCCGATGAATACCAAAACGCGCAATTTTGACTTGCCGGATATAACAAAGTGGCGGGATTTTATGCCGACTTTCGATATAGATTCTCTTGATTGGGAGAAGGATTCCGAGGCGTTCAGGTCCAGACCGGAGAATGAGGGTAGGATGGTGGAGGTTTCCATTACGGGTTCGTGGGAGTGGGCGCATACTTGCATGGGTTTTGAGAATGCCCTTGAGTGGTTGTTGACTGAGCCGGAAGCGATGTTTGACGCTTTTAATGCGGCTGCGGATGTTCATATTAAGGTTTTAAAGAATATTTGCAGGTTTGTTAAGCCTGATTTCGTCCAGATTTGCGACCATATGTCCACAAGGAGGGGTTTGCTGATGTCGCCTGCCAGTTATCGTGAGATCATTAAGCCGATTGAAAAGCGTATGGTTCAAGCGGTAAATGATTTGGGGGCGATTCCGTTGTTGCATGTGGATGGTTTGTTTGAGGATATTATCCCTGATGTTGCTGAGATCGGTTTCAGGGCTTCAAGGCCGTTCCAGGCTTTCAATGATATCAACAGTTTCAAGGATAAGTTTGATTTGCTTTGCGTTGGCGGGTGGAATGCGCATGGCAGGGGGAATCAGTCGGATTCAACACAGGAGGAATGCAGGGAGTCGGTGCGGCTTGCTATGGACACTTACGCGCCGACTTACAGGTATGTGTTTTTCCCGGGCGGGGTTTCGCCTGTGTTTGCGAAGAATGCAGCGTGGATAGCCGATGAGGCGCGGAAGTATGGCTTGGGCTTCTACAACTGATAGGATTATTGCGGCTCGTGTCCTCCGGGCAAGGGGAGTCCGGGTAGCGGTTTCCCTGTTTCCTTGTCGCTTACCCGCTCCTACTGCTTCGGAAATCCACGACTTCAGCAAATAATCCGTCGCTGCGCCCACTACGGAACCATGAAAACCGCTACCCGGACTCCCCTTGCCCCTGCTGCCGTCTAACTGTGAATTTTAACCATTTTTAACATTCGAGTGTTGCTTTTTTCTTTTCAATCTGGCATACTGTATCTAATTAGCGCTTGGTACACAGGAAGTTTTTAAAAGAAGACATAGGTTACTAATGGATAAGGAGAATGTACTGAAATGAAAAAAACGATAGCTATTGTCCTTTGTCTGGCTGTATGCCTGACACTATTGGCGTCCTGCGGCGCGAAAGATGACGACAATGCCGCCGCTCCCGGCGCTGATAGCAACGCCGCCGCTCCGAACAACAGTTCCGGCGCGCCAGCCTCAAGCAGCCCCAACCCGGCGCCGGCGTCACCCAGCGGTATTACCGTTGAAGCCGAACCGCCGCCGGAAACCGCTAATCTGGCAGACCATATTAACTTTGTAGGCAGAGAGTCAGCTTTGAATGTGCTTAACCCGACTTTAGCGGGTTCCACCAGTGAAGCTGCTTGGTTAATGCGCATGACCAACGATATGCTGATAGATATCTGGGGCCCCAACGATTACAGGCCCAGTCTGGCGACCAGTTGGAAGACGGAAGACTATAAGCATATTTTGGTTACTTTACGCGATGACGCCTATTTCCACAACGGGGATCATTTCACCGCAGAGGATGTGAAATTTACTGTCGAGGTCGCGTGGGAACATCCCGGCGGCACCTCATATACCATTTTCCGCACGGTCGAGGCGGTAAATATCATTGACCCGTACACTGTCGAGATAGTTTTTGTCGAGCCTGACGTCAATTATCAATACCAGTTGTCGCACTGGTCGGCAGGAATGCTGAACAAGAACGAGTATGAAAAAAGGCCGGACGACCCGCTGTGGGCTTCTATCGGGACTGGGCCGTTCAAGCTCGTTGATTTTTCACCTGCTAACTTTGCGACAGTTGAGCGTAATGACGATTATTGGGGCGAACCGGCTCCGACGCGCAGCTTCACCGTTTGGACGATCCCGGAGATGGCTACCCGCAATATAATGCTGCAAACCGGGGAAATCCAGGTTTGCTTCGTGCTGGCAACCGATGATTTGGACGCTATGCTCACAAACCCCGACTTCTCTATTATTGAGGATCCCGTGCATTACCCGTTGATGCTCGCATTCAATAACCAGGGTAATGCGCTCATGATGGATATGAACTTCAGATTGGCTGTTGCCCACGCGCTCAATCTGGAAGATATCGCCGTCGTCTCTAACGGTAACTGGGCGCGCGCCTGGCCGAACGGGAGTTTGTGGGGTCAGCGTACGCCGTGGTTCAAAGATGACCTCCCGCGCAGAGAGTATAATCCTGATCTTGCGAAGGAATATCTGGCGCAATCCGTGTACAATGGCGAGACTGTCGAACTTGTCTCTGTACCCGACTTTAGGGGCAGGGCTGCGGAGATGATCCAGGCGCAGCTTGGGCAGATCGGTATCGATATCGACCTCATAATAACGGATACGGCGAGTTATTCAGAGGCTTTCGCGTATAATCCCGAATCCACGACCCAGCAGTTGTCTGTGTTTAACATTGGTTTCGGGCCTACCGTTTTGGGGTCAATACGCACCCTTCTAGCGCCGGGCGTCGTTACAAACAGGTTCAACATGAACAGCGAACTTATTAACGAATGTGAAGTCAGGTTGGCGGCGGGCGTCACTCTTGACGAGGAAAAAGAGATCGCTTACGCGATTCAGGATTATCTTTGGGAGACGATAGCCGCGATACCTGTTTGCAACACCGTACTGGGTATAACGACTGTCCCGGGCATCGGCGGCATGAACCTTTGGGGAGACCCATGGAGTTTCGATATCAGAGGTATTTACTGGGATCTGAACCAGACGCCCGAGCACCTTAAGCCGTAATCTGGGAGGGAAAGCCTTGAGTCGCTATATTTTTAGAAGGCTTCTGCTGCTTATCCCGGTTATTATTCTTGTGTCGTTCATAGTGTTCGCTCTGATGGACCTTGCCCCTGGCGACAGGATGTCGCAATGGGACTTGGGCAATATGACACAAGAAGAAGTGGCCGCGGTGAGGGCGCAGCTTGGCCTAGACGACCCGATGCTGATCAGATATGGGAGATACATGTTCCGCCTGGTCCAAGGTGATTTGGGCACTGCTGACCTTACCGGGTTTTCTGTTTGGGAATCCTTTATGGCAAGGCTGCCCAATACGCTGGTTCTTGCTGCGGCTGCCATTATTATTGGCGTGTCTATATCAATTCCGCTGGGGATTTACGCTGCAAGGCGCTCAGGTAGCGTTGTGGACAATATTACCACGGCGTTTACTATGCTGGGGATGTCGATGCCCGGTTTTTGGCTGGGCATTTTGATGATGCTAATTTTTGCGTACAAACTCAACTGGCTGCCCGCCGGGGGGTTCAACCAGGGGATACGAAGCGTGATATTGCCCGGCATATGCGCCGCTATGACGCTTTTGGCACAGAATACCAGGCAGACGCGTTCCAGTATGCTCGAGGTTCTGAAAGCCGATTATCTGCGTACAGCGCGGGCAAAAGGCGTGCCGGATAAAGTCGTTATCAGAAAGCATGCCTTGGGTAACGCGTTGATCCCAATCGTAACGACAATAGGAATGAGTTTAGCCCACGCGATTTCGGGTACGGCGGTGATCGAAACGGTTTTTGCGTGGCCGGGCATTGGGCGGCTTCTCGTCGAGGCCGTCGCAGCGCGGGATGTGACGTCCATCACCGGGCTCACGATTTTAACGGCGGTCATGTATGTTTTCATACTCCTGTTTGTCGATCTTGCTTATGCCTTTTTGGATCCGAGGATAAGGGCGCAGTACACAAATGTTAAAAAGAAAAAGAAGTCGTCCGATGGTCTGCTTTCTCCCGCATCACCGGATACGGACGCAGGCGGCGACGAAGACGGGGTCGCCGCAACACAGCCGGAACGAAGCGTTCTTGTAAATGAGACTACGTCCCGGATGGCGCACGATTTTTCAGAAGTAGTGGCGAAATTCGGCGCCGGTCAAGAGCAGGATGAGGTTCCTGACGAGGCGCCGCGTGTTTCTTTTGCAACAAGGACGGACTTTGAATCCTCACAGGGGGAAATAGCCGAAGTCGAAGCGGACAGCGAAGTTCCGGTTGTTACAAAACACAGAAAACGCAGCCGGGGGAACGAAGTCGCCCGCCACTTGCTGCGAAATCCCGGCGCGATAGCCGGTCTTGTCATTATTTTCCTGATGTTGGTGTGCTTTGTAGTCTCGTTGTGCATGTCTTTTGAATCAATCAGCAACCCAAATGTTCAGCACAGGCTCTCTCCGCCTACTTTTGAGTTCCTCTTTGGAACTGATAATATGGGGCGCAACTTGTTCTTGCGTGTGATTTATGCCGCCAGATTCTCTTTGCCTATAGGCGTGGGCGCAACGGCATTTTCAGCTGTAGTCGGCGTCCTGCTGGGGTCATTCGCGGCATACAGGGAGGGGTCCATTGGCGAGGAGATAATAATGAGGTTTTCCGACATTATTGCCTCCGTGCCCGGGATGCTTTTGGGTATGGTAATTATAACGGTTCTGGGGCGGTCCCTGCCAAATCTGATTATCGCGATCAGCATTCTGGCTTTGCCTGTGTTTATCAGGATTTCAAGGGCGTCGGTTCTGTCAATTAAGGGCAACGAGTTTGTGGAAGCGGCTAGAGCTATCGGGTTGCCCGAAGCCCGGATATTGTATAATCAGGTGCTGCCTAACGGGCTGGCTCCCATCATTATTATTTTCACTGCAAGTTTGGGTACGTCGATCCTCGTTTCGGCGGGTCTGTCTTTCCTGGGGTTTGGCATTCCGGTGCCAAATCCTGAGTGGGGTTCGCTGGTTTCGGCGGGCAGGGACGCCGTCCGCACCGCGCCGTGGCTTACAACTTTCCCGGGGCTGTTCATAATGATTACGGTCATGGGTTTCAACATGCTGGGCGACGGTCTGCGCGATGCTTTTGACCCGAAACTCAAGAGGTAGTTATTTATTCAGGGGGTATCCGAAAAAATGATTTTATGAAGCTATAAAAGCCTCTAGTGGGTCCTATTTGCAGTGGCTGCCGCCTCCTGCGTCTAAGATCCGCTTCAAAAAATCATTTTTTCGGATACCCCCCGAATAGTTTAAAAAGCACTTGATTTATCAGTCCTCCATGCCTATCCATTTTGAGCTTTCATCATATAGGCGCTGGATTGTTTCCGGTTTGTCGGGGCCTGCCCAGCTATCTGCATTTTCCAAGCCTTTGCCGAAAACGTCTACCCCGTTTGCAAGGCGATAACACTGATACCAGTTGTTTGGGCGGAACTCTTGCAGCTTTTCCCGGGGAATGGACCACTTGCTGTCGCAGAATACGGGCGCAATGTGGTCTTTTTCATATATGCCCTCAAAGTAGACGATCCCCCATTTGCCGCTGCGTTTTTCTACCCGGTAATGCAAGCGGGACCAGACTTGGAGGTCCAGCAGTTCGTTGTCTAACGTGAAGCGGTAGTCTAAAGCGCAAATACATTCCGCTATGGCTCTGTCCCCTTTAAGAAAAATGATTATGTTGAATATTCTATGTGCGGACGGCGCTTTGTCAGGCCTGCCTGATTTCTCCAGAAACTCTGCGATTGGGCCTTTAAACCATGTGGCAAAGACTGTGCCGTCGTCGTGCCAGCATGTGGCTTCTTTCTCGAAATGGCCGTAGTCGCGGCAATAGCGGTCGGTTTCGATTAGCTCGCGGATTCTCATTTTCGCCATCATTTCCTCATCGCTAAGGTTGCCCATTGGTAGTTCCCAAAACATTTTCATAGCAAACTGTTTCCTCCAGGAGCGTGGCTCCTACGCAAGTATTTTTTTCATTGCGTCGAGCAGCCTGTCGACGCTTTCAGGTTTGGCATTATATCCCATAAGCCCGATACGCACTATTTTTCCCGCAAGCTCGCCAAGCCCTGAGCTTATCTCGATTCTGTGTTCGCTCAGGAGCCGCGAACGCAGGTTTGCCTCGTCCACTCCATCGGGTACGCGCACTGCGTTTAGCATCGGGAGGCGGTAGTTTTCATCCACCAGCATGCTCCAGCCCATGTTTCCCAGTCCATCAACAAGCATTTTATGCGCTTGTTGGTGGCGCGCGAACACTTTTTCGAGCCCTTCTTCAATAATATTGAAAACAGCCTGGTATATCGCGTACATCATGTTTATCGGCGGCGTATGGTGGTATACGCGGGTGTTTCCTTCCCAGTATTGCGTGAGAAGCGTCATGTCAAGGTACCAGTTGGGTACTTTCGATTTGCGGTTTTTTATCGTTTCTACTGCGCGATTCGAAAAAGTGATTGGCGAGGCGCCCGGGGGGCAGGATATGCATTTTTGTGAGCCGGCGTAACATATGTCTATGCCCCATGCGTCAACTTCAATTGGTATGCCTCCAATGGCTGTGACTGTATCTACTAAATACAGTGTTTCAGAGTCTTTCAGCAGTTCTCCTATTTCCTTAACGGGGTTTCTGACGCCGGTGGATGTTTCGGCGTATACCACTGCAACTATTTTGTACTTATCCTTTTTTAGTTGCCCAGAAACTGCTTCGACGTCTACCGGTTTGCCCCACTCGAATGCCAGCTCGGTGACTTGTGCGCCAAGTCGCCCTGCTACATCCGCCATACGTTTGCCAAATGTGCCGTTTTGTAGCACGAGTACTTTGTCGTCTTTTTCAACTATATTGACAAAGGCTGCTTCCATTCCAAGGGAACCGGTTCCTGACAGTGGTACTGTCAGTTCATTTTTAGTTCCAAACAGTGTCCTCAGATTCGCTTTTAGCTCGTCCATTATCTTAATGAAATATGGATCCATATGGCCTAGCGTATTTTTAGACAATGCATGATATGTCGATGGCGCAACGCTGCTTGGGCCGGCGCCGAGGAGCAGAATGCTTTGTATATTGTCTAGGTAATTGTTCATTGTTTTCCCTTTCTTTCAGTGTGAGTTTCTTTAGGTAGTGCGGTGCAACTATCGGGGGTACTCCCAGTCCTGTCATTCTGCGTGTCAGTCGCAGAATCCATTTGCAGTGTAATTGCAATTTGCCATAAATTTGATTACGGTGTGCCTTGGATTCTGCAACTTCGTGCAGAATGACGGGGATACCCCCGATAGTTACTATATGCGCTTATATGCCCAAATCACAGAGATCGGGGAAGGCTTCTTTCAGCTTTACTACCCTGTAATTCCACGCTCTTTCGACGCTTATAGCACCCAACCCCACTGCGGCGGCGTTTTTTGCCTCATCGGCTCCCAAGGGTCTTGGGGCTGCGCCGATAGCGAGGACTTTCCATAGTATATCCGCCCCTTCCATCAGCGCGATTGACGACAGTACCATTTGCTGGGTGTAGTCCCCTGTTACAACCATGCCGTGGCTACGGATAAGCGCCGCGCGTTTTTGCCCAAGAGTCTTTGCAAGGCTTTCCCCTGCTGACGCCGTTGATATGTGCAGCCCGGATTCGGGGTCCCATTGGGTCAGCATCGGCACCCCTTCATGGAATATTGCGCAGCCCGGTGTGACAGCCTGAAAGGGGATATCGCCGCATACAAATGGAAAGAGCGTCGCCGGGTGTGCGTGGCAAACCGCGTTCACGTCCGGGCGGCGTCTCATTATGCTTGCGTGAATGATTCGTTCGCCATATGCCCTGCGGGTCGATTTGGTCAAAACGGTTCCGTCAAGATCGCATTCAAGAATATCGTCAATTGTGACGAATTCCGGCGATGTGGCCCACGATATAAAAAATGTTTCCGGGTTTTCGGGATTCCTTACGCTTACATGGCCAAAGGCGTCAAGCACCTTTTCAAGCGCCAGTATCCTATTTGCGGCGACGCATAGCTTTTTTGCTTCGTCTGCGGTTTTTATCGTGCCGTCAAATACATCCGCATCCATCATATTTGCCGTTGAAAACACCTCCCCTGAATAGATACGAACCATTATATACATCCCCATTCAATATGGCAATATGGTAGACATTATTTGACGGACAGTATATTATAGGGGTAATCAGTTAAATCAGGAGGTTATTTTATGGCAAGACCGAAATTTAGCACGGATGAATTCAAGCCGACAGGAAAAATGTACCCGGGCGTGAAACTCAGAATAGGAAACAACAACGAAATTCCTTCAACCCCCGTTCTCAACAAACCGATTGGTTCTTACGATAATTTCAAACTGATATTTGAGGGTAAAAAGCCGTATTGGATTCCTGTGGTTGGTTCGCCCGGGACGTCAGACACCACTATGTTCCGCCCGCGCATTAACCCTGATAATGTCGCAAACCACCAGCTTTTTGACGGGGGGCCAAGGTTTCCATATGAGGATTACCCCGACGTCATACACAGCGACTGGTTCGACTTAAAATGGCAGTGGGTCGATTCGATCGGGGGCGCAACCGTTTACCCCGGCAACCCAAAAGTTCCTGATATGACAAATTGGGAGGAATATACCTCCATTCCCGACCTTGACAAGATGGATTGGGAGACTTGCGCCAAGCAAAATGTTGATTATCTGGCAACCGACAGGATGAATCAATTGGGGATCCAGTGTGGGTTGTGGGAGCGGCTGATGGCGCTTATGGACGTTGTTGAGGCTTGCATTGCGCTGGTCGATGAGGACCAGAAAGATGGCGTCCATAGATTCTTTGATAAATACGCAGATTTTCTTATTGGCTACATTGGCCGCATGAAGGATGTTTGCGATATAAACAGCGTGATGCTGCATGAGGACTGGGCTCATCAAATGGGGCCGTTCATTTCCCCGGATACAGCGCGCGAAATGCTGCTTCCTTATTTGCAAAGGATCGTCGATTACGTACACAGCCGCGGGATGTTGTTCGAGATCCATTGTTGCGGTGACTGCAAGATGCTGGTGCCTTTGTTTATTGAGTCCGGCGCCGATATGTGGAACGGGCAGCCAAACCTCAACGACATGGGCGGGTACGCAAAGCAGTATAAGGATAGCAATTTTGTTTTTGGCGTTATGGCGCCTGATATCGTCCCTGAGGTGAGCTACGAGGATATGCGAAAAGCGGCGCGAGAGTGGGTGGATGAGTACAAGGATTACAAGGTCGCCGTGTCTTTCATGCGGCCCCTGGGCGAGCCTGTCCTACAGTTTCACCCGAAGCTGCGCGAGGCTCTTTATGAATACAGCCGGATAGCATATCAAGACGAGGACTAGGGGCGTGGGTTATTTTGTCCGTTGACTACAAAAAAATTGAATTTGCGCTGCATGAATCGCTGGTGCAGATCGACAATGCATACAGGCTTTTAGGTTATGACGCCAGCCAGATGGACAAGATACAGGAATGCATGGACCTTGTGAAAACAAAACGCTATTCTATAGCGGTCATGGGCGAATTTAAGCGCGGTAAGAGTTCGCTCATAAACGCGCTTTTGGGCTCAAAGATTCTTCCCGCAGACGCGACGCCCACAACGGCGACTATTAACAGGATCACGTTCGCCACTACCCCGAAAGCAGTTGTTACGTATAAAGACGGCGCGGAGGAGGAAATCGGTATAGACGATTTGAGCGGGTATGTCACAAAACTGACGCCCGACGGGGAACACCGCGCTATGAAAATTAAAGAGGCGACTATTTATTTTCCGACGCAAATCTGTCAGAACTATGTCGATATCATCGACACGCCGGGGCTCAACGATGAAGAACGAATGACGAAGATCACTATTGACATGCTGGAAAACGTGGACGCCGTCATTGTTCCGATCCATGCGCGCGCGCCTTTCAGCGCGACAGAAAAGGGTTTTGTGTGCCAGATGCTGGAGAGCGACGGCATACATGATATCGTTTTTGTCATAACCTTTATGGATCAGTTGGACGAAGACGACTATGAGTATGATTCTTTTATTGATTATGTCAGGACGCGTATTCAAAACGAGGTTTTCGAGGAACTCGAAAGGCGCTGCGCGGAGGAGCATGTTTTAGGCCGGGCTCATACTATTCTGGATGATTTGAACCTTTTTGCGGTTTCATCGACGCTGGCGCTCAAGTCCTTTATAACAAACAGCCGCGCGGACTTGAAAAAGAGCGGTTTTGACGAGTTCAGCGCAAGTCTTTTGCATATCGTCACCGCAAAGCAAATTGAAAACGCTGTGCAAAAAAGCGTGGAACAGATTCATTTTATGATATCGGGAATGGCGGAGCAAAACAAAGAAAGGGTAGAGCGCCTGAATTCCGAAATCACGAAAGCTGAGGATTCATGCAAAATCGTTTCGGATTACGGCGGTAAAGCCAAAAAGCTGCTCAACGAGTTGTTCGCGGCCTCATATGACGGAATCGAAGATTGCATCGTTAGTTTAAATGCGTTTAAGAATTCTGCTGTTTCCCTTTTTGTCAAAAGCCTGTCGGGGATAAAGGTCAACTCGCATGACGTTATTAAAGAGGTTTTGACCGGGGCGGTCCTATCCTGTGAGGCCGCGATTACAAACGATGGCATGGTTCCGGTGGCGCAGAAGGTTCTTCAGCAACTGGATTTAGGTTCTATTGAGGAGTACAGGCGGTCAGAACTGCTACCGGCCTTGTCCGTATTCAATATTACGCAAGACGAAGACGTCGCGGCGGCCATGCGCGGTTCTGCGGAAAAAAGCCTTAGTGAGCTGGCTTTCACATGGACATATCCCGCAATTGCAGACGTTACGGATCTTTCAAACTATAACGTTATCGAAACCGTGATAGACGCAGTTGACCGCTCGGTGAGCGATTGCGTGAGCAGGTTTAGCGCCGCCGTTACGGATATTCGAAAAAACTGGTTTTTGCAGGCGGATGAGGACGCTAAGAGACTTACAACCCTTGTCAACGGGGTTTACCGTGAAAAAATCGAATCCCTCGATCGCGAATTAAAGGCGCAGCTTCATAATTACAGTGTTATTGAAGCTGATTCACAGGTTATTGTAGACCGTTGCGACCAACTGAGAACCGAGGTTTTAAGTAGCCGTTGATTACATAAGAGGCTCAGTTCAAACTCGATCCGATTCAAAGGAGTTAACTATATGGATTTTTGCATCAAATGCGGACACCAGCTTAATGGGGAAACAGGCTTTTGCGGGAAATGCGGCGCCGCCATTGTGCAGGAAGCGTCGGCTAAGGTCTGCCCAAGCTGCCACAGCGAGATTGGGGCGGAGCTCGTATTCTGCGATAAATGCGGTGCAAAGTATGTGCCGCCCGAGCCGCAGCAGTATTATCAGGCCCCGCAGTCTCAGCCGCAGTCTCCGTTTCAGCCGCAACCGCAGCAATACTATCAAGCCCAGCAGTCACAGCCACAGCAGTACTATCAGACCCCGCAGTCTCCGCAACAGCCGCAGCAGTACTATCAGGCCCCGAAGTCTCCGCCTCAGCAACAGCAGCAGTACTATCAGGCGCCTCCTTACACGGGGTCGGAGACCTCGTCCCAGTTTAAGAATATACTGGAAAACCCGAATATGATGATAGGCATTTCTGCGGCCATTGGCATTATCGGTTTGATTATTGCCGCATTTACATATACCTTTGGCCTTGGTGAAATAATGGTGTTTGGGTCTTTTGGTGTGGCGGCCTTATCGAAAAAACCCGCCGGTTTTATTGCCCCCGTCGTCTGTCTCATAATTTTGGCTATTATATGGTTTGGCTTCTAAATAGACGCTGATTAACAACAAAAACAAAGGAGACGCATTATGTTATGTCAAAAATGCGGTGCGCAAAATGACGGCGAGTCGGTATTTTGCGGGAAATGCGGACTCCCGCTTTCGGAGCCTGCACCGCCGTCGCCGCGAGTATGCGACGCATGCGGCAGTACGATTGCGGAAGGGATGATTTTTTGCGGAAAATGCGGCGCAAAAGCGGGTGAAGCGCCCGCCCCCCAGCAGGAGGTGTGCAGCAGATGCGGAAGTCTTATTGAAGACGGGCTGCTTTTCTGTTCCAAATGCGGGACGAAAGTCGGGATGGGGGCGGCGCCCGCCGCTTCGGAGCCGCCGCAGCCACAAAGTCCGGCAGAGCCACCGCAACAGCAAAGCCCGGCAGCACCGCCGCAACAGCAAAGCCCGCCGCCGCGGCAACAGTATAGTTCAGCTTCGCCTCCGCAGCATAGCACTGCCCAACCACAGGGTTCCGGCGCCTATAACCTGACTGTTACAAGGGAGTCGCAGGCTACGGCCCTGCTTGGCGCCGGCAATATCATTATCAACGGGGTCGATTACGGCAGTCTCATGGGCGGGACGTCAAAAGTGATAAACCTGAATTCACCTGACGCGGTAATAGAGATCAGGTCTATGGCCGTGAGATCCGCCCGGGCCAGGCTGCGCTTGGGCAATGACGCTCATGTCGGTTTTAAGTTCACCGGTATGGGTTTGTTCATGAAAATCGTTTTCACCAACATCACAGGAGCTGAGATACTCGAAAATCTATCATAGAGTGGCGGCGTCCAGGCGTAATACCAAAAAAAAAGGAGAGATGAGAATGTCGGAAAAGACAGAGTTCAGCGGGTTTGCCTCATATAAGCAACTGGTCATTGAACTGACCAATAACCTGAAACAGCTCCAGGCAATCAGCGAAAAAATGAAGCTTGACGGGAATGTTCAGTCCATAGAAGACGCGCTGAAACGCCTTATGGAAGATACGTTCAGCGTGGCTGTTATCGGCGAGTTCAAGCGCGGGAAAAGTACGCTTATAAACGCGCTTATGGGCAAGGACGTACTGCCCATGGATGTTTTGCCGACCACCGCGACGCTTAATAAGATAACATACGGGCTTACCCCTTTCGTGACGATCGAATATAAGGACGGACACGTTGAGGAAGTCGATATTGACAAGCTCAATGACTATGTCACAAAGCTGACCAAAGAGAGCGAGGAGAAAGCGAAAACTGTCAAAGAAGCGATTGTGCATTACCCGGTGAGCTATTGCAAAAACGGCGTCACTATCGTCGATACGCCGGGGTTAAACGACGACGCGGCTATGACCGACGTCACAATGGAGGTTTTGCCGCAGATCGACGCGGCGCTTATGGTGGTAATGGCGCAATCCCCGTTTTCCGAGTCGGAGCGGAGTTTTCTTGAAAGCAAGGTCATAACAAGCGACTTGGGGCGGGTGCTTTTTGTAGTCACTGGCATAGACCTTCTCGACGAGGAGGACGTAGACAGGGTGCTTGAGAATATCACCAACCGCATTCAGGAACACATCATGAAAAAGGCCGAAACAACTTACGGCAAGGATTCCAAGGAATTTGAAACGTATACACGGAAAATCGGCAAGGTGCGCGTTTACGGGTTGTCGGCGAAAAAAGCGCTCAGGGCAAAACTGAGGGGCGACGATACCATGCTGGCGCAAAGCTGTTTCCCTGATTTTGAATCCGCGCTGGAACAGTTTTTGACGGAGGACAGGGGCGCCGTGATGCTCAACGTGCCGGTCAGCAGGGTCAAAACGGCTTCATTTGAGATCGCCAAAGCGGTCCAGTTGCGCGAAAATGCCCTTGCGATGAAAAATGAGGAGTTTGAGGCAAGCTATATAGCCGCTATGAACGAGATAGAGGACATCCGCGCCGAGCGGCAGGAGGAATTTCAGCGTATCCATGTAAACTCTCAGACCACGTTTGAGGAACTGCAACCTGATATCAATTGTTTCTGGGATAATTTGAAAGCCGCTGCATACCAGGCTGTCGATGATTTCCCGCTCGAGGACGGGGATTTGAGTCAGGAGAACCAGGCGGATACGCAGGAAAGGATATCAAATGTTGTCAGTAACGCTGTTACAAGAACCGCGCAGAATGAATCGGAACGCATTCAGGAGCGTATCAATCAGGCTCTGGGCAAAGAGGCTGATCGGATTTCCGGTTTTGAGCGAAATTTCAGCCTTGCTACCGAACGGATACAGACTATGTTCGTAAGCGAGTCTGCGGATGCTTCTGACTCGGGCGTTCACGGCGCTGCCAGCACAGCGCTCAACTACATCGGGTTCGGCGGTCTCGGGAGCGCGTATGCAGGGTATAAACAGGCCGGCTGGAAAGGCGCTTTGCTTGGCGGCGGCGCCGGCGTGGCGGGGACATTCCTTGGCGGAGTTGGGGCGAGCCTGCTTATCGGTATGCTTGGGCTTCCCCTTACCTGGCCTGTTTTGATTGTCGGAGGAGTTGTCGCGTCTATGGTTGGTGTTTTCGCGGGCAAAAAAGCGGTTTCGGCTTTCTTTCCCGGAAAGGCGCAGACGGGCGTGGCAGGCGGGACCGGCGTAGAAAGAGTCAAAGAGTCCGTTAAGAGTTCCGTTGAAAGCGAACTTGAGAAAATGAGGGGGCAGGATGACTACGGCGAGAGGGTTCGCGCCCAAATCGAAGAAGCTTTTGAAGGTCTGAAAGAAAGAATCAAAACGGAGACCGACCGCATAATGGAAGACACGCAAAACCAACTGACCCAGCTCAAAATCGAAAAAGCCACCGACGTCATGTCTGGGGACAAGGAAAAGGAAGAAATGGCGGAAATGCTGAAAAAAATCGACGCTATTTGCGCCCACGCGGACGGAATCGAGAAACAGCTTACCGCAATAATGTCGAGAGGGGTGTGATTATGATGACTGAGAATCCTACTAGAGAGATAGACGTCAGCTTTTCTTCGTACCTGAATAAAAGAAAAGCCCTGACCGAGTCCCATATGCAGGGTGGCATACCCGATTATGCTTATGGCGCCGATTATACGATGAGGCAGAAGATACGCGCTATGCCGGGCGTATTCGCATTTTTCAAAGCCTTAACAAGCCAGGTTGTGCCGAGGGAAAAGCAGGAAATTAATCTTAAAGGCCTAAAAGTCGGTCCCTCGCAGTTTTCGGACGTTTACGAGCAGACTGTGGATTGCGCGCGTATTTTAGGCATCGGCATACCTACGGTTTTCGTTATTAACGATGCTTCTGTGAACGCTTTCGCGATGGCGACTGAAGACGACGCTCCTCTTATCGTCATTCATTCAGGGTTACTCGAAAGGTATAAGCCGGGGGAGCTGAAGTACGTCATCGGCCACGAGTGCGGGCACATACATAACAATCACTCGATTTATAACTATGCCGCAAGGGTCATTATTGACTCGATGCAAATTGCTATCCCCGGCATCGCTCAAATCGTCGCCCTTTTGTCCGCTCCGATCCAGCTTGCGCTGCAGGCTTGGAGCAGGGCGGGCGAAGTGACCAGCGACCGTGCGGGGATCATATGTTGCGACGATCCCCAAGACGCGCTTATGGGGAGCGCAAAGTTCTTGTACGGCGGCGCTTTTAACAGGGACGACGTCAATATCGATGCGATACTTAAACAGTACGACGCTTTGAGCTCGACCCCTGTGCGTATGCTCGAACTGATGAACACTCACCCTGTGCCTGTGAGGCGCATCTTTGCGATGAAGGCGTTTATGGACAGCGAGGTACTGTATACGTGGCGACCCGAATGGAAACAGCCGGGTAAACAGACGATCAGCAAACAGGAACTAGACGCAAGGTGCGCGAAGTTTGTCGGCGTCGTCAAAAGCGAGAAAAGGAGCTGAGGTTTGATGGACGGTATTGAAATGAACGACAGGATAACGCTGGACTATGATAGTGTTAGCGCCGATATTGAAGGCATTTTGGGCGATATTCAGTCTTTGCGCAACGAAAGGACATTTTCTCAGGCTCTCGGCGCCGACGCGGCGAAAAAACTCAGGGATCACGAGAGTTCCATAAAAAAACGCCTCAACGATAAGTTCAGCCTAGTGGTGGTCGGAGACTTCAAGAGGGGCAAATCCTCACTGATTAACGCGATTTTGGGAGAGGAGCTTCTTCCCGCAGCAGTCACGCCGGAAACCGTCACCATCAACAGGCTTTCGTATTCCGAAACTCCTAAGGCGGAGGCCATTCTGCAAAACGGGAAACGGGCGGCGTTGGATCACACGGAGCTCAAGCGTGATATCCTCGAACGGCTGCTGCCAAACCTGCCCGCTCCTATAGACTACATTGACGTCAGGGCAAATAATGAGATGCTTAAGGAAATATCTGTAGTTGACACGCCTGGAGTCGGGGACCTGATGAATGAGTTCGACGAAAAGGTCGCCGATTATATGGCAAACGCCGATGCGCTGGTTTATGTTGTTTCGGCGAGGGCTCCTTTCTCAGTGTCTGAGCAGACCTTTTTGGCTTCGACTGTTGTCCCGCAGAGCTTTTCACAGGTTATGGTCGTTGTGAACATGGCCGATATCTTGGAAACCAATGAGAATATTGATAAAATCAAAGCTCTTACGATAGAACGGGCGCGCAGCGTCGGCGAGAATGTTTCGGTGTTTATGCTAAGTTCCCTCGACGAATTGTGCCGTAAATTGGGGAAAAAACGTCCAGAGCCGGATCTTGAGAAAACGCTTGAGTATAACTTTTTGGAGTTTGAAAACGCCTTGAACAGCGATATCATCCTGCAAAAGGACATCATCAAATCTATGCGCGGTGTTGCTTTGACGGAAATGATGCTGCGCGACGTCTCTGCAAGAATCGAGCTTGTCAAGAATGCCATTAATATGGGTATCGAAAACCTGAGCGCGAATGTGGATGATTTCCAGAATCAGGATTCCGAACTCAGAAAAAAAATAGACCGCCATAAGGCCGATCTTGCCCTGGATATCGACGATATGAAGGCGGAGGCAAAAAAATGGGTCGCGGACTTTATGGCGCGGCTGAAGGCGGAGATGGAGAGAATAAAAAGCTCTGCATCCATGTCGGACATCGAGCGTCATTTTCAGTTTTATTTGATGGACACAATAAAAAGCGCCGTGAGCGCCTGCGTTGTCAGCCACCAGCAGGATATCTCCAACAAAACGTCGAAAACCATAAAGGATATGGCGCAGGAAACCACAGAACAAGTTTTCGGCGCGATAGATACAAATGTTTCCGATTGCATAACGGACGTCAGTTGGACGGGCGTGGATACCGCAATGTTTTCTTTTGATATTGCCGACCAGTTCCTTGGCATCTCAGGGCAATTAGGGCCTTTATACCTTGTGGGGCAGGCTGTTATGGGGTTTGTGCGGCAAAAGAAGGTTGCCGGCAAGCAGACTGACTTCATATCGCCTGTTTTGCAGGAGTACGATTCGATTACGTCGGATGTGATGGGGAGCATTGCGAAAATATACGACCATCTGAAATTCCGCGCTGTTGACATTCTTGACGAGGTTTATCAGAAGCAGGCGGAGGCGTCCGTTTCTGCGGTAACTCAGGCGCGGGAGATAATGAAGGACGAAACCGCAAAAAAAGAGGACGTCATACACTATCTTGACACTGTCCTTGAAAGGATCGGCGAATTTAAGCAGATTCTGGACAAGTATAAGTAGCAGGCAATCTATTCAGGGGGTTCGTGATTATGGATTATGATATTACTGTAATAGGGGCGGGGCCCGGGGGTTATGTTGCGGCGATTGCTGCGGCGCAACGGCAAAAGCGTGTGTGCATTATTGAGAAGGCTGTGGTGGGCGGGGTGTGCCTGAACGAGGGCTGCATCCCGACAAAGACTCTTATTAAGACCGTAAAACTCGCCGATGAAATTAGGAAAGCCAGTGAGTTCGGCATAAGCGGTATCGACGGCTCGAAAGTCTCGGTGGATATGGGAAAGCTCCAAGCTCGAAAAAAATCTGTAGTTTCGATGCTGACAGGCGGAGTAAGGGGGCTTCTCAAGGGAAACGGCGTGGACGTTATAAACGGTTCCGCCGCGTTTAAGGATAAAAATACCGTCATTGTGGACGGCAAAGAGGTTACTTCCGAGTTTTTTATTATCGCGACAGGTTCAAATGTGTTCATGCCGCCGTTTATTGCGGTTGACAGCGGGAGTAATGTCATTACGAGCCGTGAAGCTTTGGATATGCAGACGGTTCCGAAAAAACTGGGGATAATCGGTGGCGGCGTCAATGGGCTCGAATTCGCTTATATTTTCTCAAAACTTGGCGCCGAGGTCGTTGTTTTCGAGCTAATGGACCAGATTCTGCCGATGGTGGACGGCGAGGTCTCTGCGCTGGCCAGAAAACGTATGGAAAATGATGGCGTTGCTTTCCACACCGGCGCAAAAGTAAGCGCCGTCAAGGGCAACTCGGTCTATTTTGAGCAGAGCGGCAAGCAGCTTGAAGATAAAGCGGATTGTATCCTTATGGCTGTCGGGCGCTCCCCGGATACGGAGGGCTTAAACGCGGAGGCGATAGGTCTTTTGTTTGATAAGGGTGCAATAAAAACGGATAGCGCGTTGAAAACCAATATCAGCAATATTTACGCGATCGGCGACGTCAACGGGGCGTCCATGCTGGCGCACACGGCTTCGCATGAGGGGATAGTCGCTGTGAGTAATATTTGCGGCGGCAACGAGTCGATTGACTACTCGCGCGTGCCTTCCTGTATTTACATCGATCCGGAAATCGCCTGCATCGGGTTGACGGAGGAACAGGCCCGGGACGCCGGTGACGTAAAGGTCGGCAGGTTCCCGCTGGCGGGTAACGGCAAGGCTCTGGTCGAGGGGGATACCGATGGTCTCGTCAAGGTCATTATTGACTCTGTGACCGGCGAGATACTTGGAGTGCATATGTATGGTATCCATGCGACTGATATGATAGGCGAAATCTCCGTCGCTATGGCTGCCGAAGCCACGGCAGAGGAGATAATAAACGCTATTCATCCCCATCCCACAGTTTCCGAGAGCATTGCGGAGGCTTTTTTGGGAGCGCACGGCAAGGCTATCCACTGGTTGTGAACTATTAAAAGCATTCGAGCAGTTCGTCGGGGGTTATTCCGTAATAGCGGGTTAGGTCGAATTTGTTTAGGGCGTGGCGCAGGTCTTCTTTTTCTGCGCGGCGCCCTATTATGGCGTTTTCTACTTCTTCCATGTCTGTGAGCGCTAAAAAATCACCGTATATTTTGCATCGTTTGATTATTCCGTTTGCTACGTCCATATTCACTTCGATTTTGCCGCTTGGGAAGCGTTTTGAGTTTTTGTAGTTATAGTCGGCGGCAAGGCCGTAGTTCCACTCCCATGTTTCGTATTTTTCTTTTTTGAGGTTGCCTATCTGTTTTTTAGCCGCGCTGTCGATAAAGCACTCGTCGATAGCTGTCT